>Ga0307509_10003319_pt1 | contig 24624 bp, 17 predicted proteins | sample 10_EM_MG_FD_202245 | JGI IMG/M metagenome (GOLD analysis project Ga0307509, IMG submission 202245) | Populus trichocarpa ectomycorrhiza microbial communities from riparian zone in the Pacific Northwest, United States - 10_EM | ecosystem: Host-associated > Plants > Roots > Unclassified | place... | reverse complement strand
TGTTTGTGCGCTCTCTTCTGTATTTAGTCTGAGCTACCAGTAGAGAGCTTCCTGTATCGTACATCGAACATCCACATCGTTATCATCACATACCGGAACCACCACCTACGTGCTTTTCTCCGTGCTTTGCGCCGTTACCTACGCTACCCCAGTTATCATTGGGTTGTGAGCGAGCTGCTATCAGAGTGTCGCTATTAAAATCTCGAATTTCAGAGCTTCGCACAAGAATCCAGCACTGTATTGATTGTACAGTACAGTACTGTGCCGCTCAAGAGAAATGTGATGATGGAGCCACGCAGCAAACAAAATCCCTAATACAGTACCGGAAGAGTGCCAAAGTACAGTATTGCTCTACCAATTTGTTTTCTTTACATACCAGTATGCAACTCCTAATTGATCCAGTGGAGTATTTCTTCTTCCGGGTGGGATTAGAATATCTGTCCGGATATGCCGACGGAGATTGCATTTATTTTGGTAGTCGCCTGAAGTATGAACTTCAAGTCGCCGACATTGCATCCCACAACAATTCCGGTAGGTAAGGTTAATTGAGCCGTACATTTTGGCCAACAGGATAAGGTACCGTAAGGGGATCGGAGCCACGGAACTACAACAGAATTTAAGAGGCCAGAACAAAATCCTCTCTTTCCTGGTAAGTTATGTATCGAGTTACTGTACTCGAGTATAGCAAAAAAAAATAGCTCACATCGGTGGTAGGCTACATCCGCCTCTCTGGGAATTTGTCAAGCATCCCTTGGGGATTATACTGACCTCGAGTTGACCCACCACTGTCAGGAAAAATACCTCACGGTTGGGCTATAGGGGTGACAACGACGTAATTATCTGTCTGCCTTGTGATTTACCCTTAGAGAGCTGCGCGAGAGAATACTGTAGATTTTCCACCATGATTGCCCGGGGCTGAGCTGCGGTTTGAATGGAAACCCTGAAGTTTGCTCCAGTAAGGTATCGTACGGGTACGATAGTGCTTCTACCAAACATTTGCTAAGCCTCTCGAACAACTCCCCTGATTCTCCGACTTGGCCGGTATATTATTTAGACTTTCAGCGCAGCTTAACATTTATTATAAATTTTTTTGCATGGTTCAATAAGAGATATCCTATTATGTGATCCATCATAGAGACTTTTATTCACTGTGATAGGACAATATCTGGGGGGGGGACAAGGGGGAATGAAGAAGAAATGCGAGAAGAAAGAGAAATATGGTATTTTTCTTCTTCGTTATCTTCCCCGTAAGTATGATAACTGCAGCTTTTTAAGTACCAGGAGAGAGAACATTGTCTGGACTCTCTGTCAGGCCAATGATTGGTTCGAACGGTTGGGATCGCGGGAAGAGGAGCTCTGATTTCAAGTTGTAGTCTACAAGTCAAAAGGTAAAGCTTAGGCTACCCTCAAGTTTAGGAAGGTAAAAAGTAGGAGGCTGCCAGCATTATTAAAATGCTTGCGCATTAGCGGTTGGGTTGGAATAATCCGGGATATATGCAAGAGCATAGTACGAGTTTTGTCAACAGGGGCTATGCTACTCTACTGTACTGAGTACAATACTGGAAATTGCGAGCTCCAAGTGCAAGGCACCCAGAGGGCACTTTTTGCCCAAACATTTGGTGCCAGTCAATCTCCTCTCGGCATAAGATCCAAGGCTGATCTCCAAGGAAAACCTGTGAGGAGGTTCATCGAGAGTTTTCAAAGAACTAGTGGTACAGTGCCAGGATGGTAATTAAGCCAGCACAGACTTATGCAACGCGAAAGTCTTATAAGCTACAGCCCCCCCGTATTTAGACCTGGAGGTTCCCTCAAACCCCGAGACAAGTCAGATTCTCATTGCCCACCGTCCCTCTCTGCTCTAAGAAAGGAATTCATATAATAGAATATATCGCGGATGTCGTCAGCGCACCAGATAGTCTCTGGTAATGTCAACTCATTCAACCTGTCAAGGAGCCACAACAATGTTGTCAACTTCATTGCAGAAATAGACACCGAGGAACATCAAATTCTGCAATGGTTATCGCCACTCGAACCACAGCAAAGGCACCAAGCTGTGCTGACCGGCCGACTCGGCAGCATAGGAAACTGGGTACTAGAAACAGACAAGTTCAAAAAGTGGAGTGATAGGGAAGATGGTTGTGCTGAGTCATTGCTATTCATGTGCGGAAGTCCAGGAGTGGGGAAAACTTATCTCAGGTAGCAAGGCCTCTCATTTGAAGGGGTGTAATGCAAATATCACTGACTATCAGCAAATAATAGCTCCTGGGTGATTGATAGACTCTGCGATCGGGCTGGGGGAAAGGACATTGCTGTTGTGGGACTCTACTGCGATTTCCTTTCCCAGCAGGAGCAGTCCACCACAAATATGTTGGGCGCAATCCTCAAGCAACTTGCAAGCAGAGGAAGTATTCCGAAGGATATACAAGAGGCTTTTCAGAAGGCTGGAGAAGAGTTTGGTGGCCGAGGCCTCCAACTTTGCGATCAGGTAGAAATAATGAAGAAGGTTATTAAATCGCTATCGCGGGTATTTATATGCATCGATGCATTAGACGAATCCGCTCCGCACCACCGACAGGAGCTACTCCGATCGCTGCGAGAAATCGTTCGGGTGTCAAGAAACACGCGAATATTCCTTACCGGGAGGCCCCATATCGAAGACGAAATCATGAAAAGCTTCAGCAAGGTGGTTAGGATACGCCTTAGCCCTGCCCCGGGTGATATTAAGAGCTATTTGAAGATGAGGCTGAGCCATGACACTGATCCCTATGCAATGGACGATGAATTGCGGGCAGACATTATGAGAGTCATCCCGGAGAAGACCTCAAAGATGTAAGCAAGAATATCAAGCATCTTCCAAATACCAGTCTAGGTTATTATTTACTAACTGTGAAGCCTAGTTTTCTTCTCGTTTCCCTAAGTATTGATGCAATCCTGGGCGAACTTACCCTCCATCAGAGAAGAAAAAAGCTTGACGGAATGACCAGAGGGGATGATCTGAGGGATGCTTATGCGGCAACTTTATCACGAGTGAAGGGGCAGCATAGTGGTAGATCAAGACTCGGCATGCAGGTTTTAATGTGGGTATCACATTCGGAGCGGCCGCTGCGTGTGGAAGAGTTATGCCATGCCCTGGGGGTAGAAGCAGGATCCACCGACTTGAATATTCGGAATATTCCACCGATAAGAACACTGCTAGCATGCACTCTCGGGCTTATCACGGTTGAGAAGTACTCGTCTACCGTCCGCCTTGTTCACTACACTCTGCAAGAGTACCTCTCCCATAATCCAAACCTGTTCCTTAAGCCCCACTCCATGATTGCTGAGGTCTGTTTGACCTACCTCAACTTTCACGAGGTTAGGGGCATTTCGTCTACACTTTCCTCTGCCCCACCAACCTTACCATTTGTCAAATATGCTTCCTGTCATTGGGGTACACATGCTAGGAGGGAAACCACAGAAAATGTGAAAGGGCTTGCGTTGCAACTACTTGATGGATTCGATAAGCACATATCGTCAAAGGTGCTGCTATTGGATGGGATGGGCTATTGGAACCCACCCCTTGGCCAGGAAGGCATCCCTAGGGTATTTACAGGGCTCCACGGTGCCGCATACTTCGGGTGCATGGAGATAACTGCTGCTTTATTAGAGGTGGGTACATGGGATATGCAGGCAACTGATTACGATGGAAACACAGCAATCGCTTGGGCCGCTAGGAGGGGGCATGAGGGAGTTGTGAGGATGCTGCTGGAGCAGAGCATTGTCGATCCCAACTTAGCTAATAAAGATGGCTTAACACCGCTCACGCTTGCTGTGCAGAATAGGCATGAAGAGATCGTGGGGATACTACTGGAACGGGACGATGTCAACCCCAATACAGCTAATGCCATATTGGGCCAGTCACTGCTCTCGTTTGCTATGCGGAATCAGTTTGAGGGAGTCGTGAGGATACTTCTGCAACGTAACGACGTCAATATCAACACACCCGATCGAGACGGCCGAACACCGCTCTCGCTTGCTGCGGGGAACGGGGATGAAGCGGCCGCGAAGATCCTATTGCAACGAAACGACGTCAATCTCAACCTAGTTAATGGAGGTGGCCGAACACCGCTCTCGCTTGCTGCGCAGGTCGGGCATGAAGCGGTTGTGAAGATCCTACTGCAACGGAACGACGTCAATCCTGACACTGCTGACCTATATGGCCGAACACCGCTCTCGTTTGCTGCGCAGAATGGGCATGAAGCGATTGTGAGGATACTGCTGGAACGGAACGACGTCAATTCCGACGAAGCTGACGAATACGGCCGAACACCCCTCTCGTTTAGTGCGCAGAATGGGCATGAAAGAGCTGTGAGGGCATTGCTAGAGCGGAATGACGTCAATCCCAACATAGCTAATAAAGACGGCCAAACACCGCTCTCGCTTGCTGTGCAGTACAGGCATTTTGTGGTCATCGGGATGCTATTGCGAAGGAACGACGTCAATCCCAATACAGCTGACGAACACGGCCGAACACCGCTCTCGCATGCTGCGCAGAACGGGCATAAAGCGCTCGTGAGAACGCTACTTCAACGAAACGACGTCAATCCAGACCCAGCTGATGGAGGCGGCCGAACACCGCTCTCGCTTGCTGCGCAGGTCGGGCATGAAGCGGTTGTGAAGATCCTATTGCAACGGAACGATGTCAATCCTGACACAGCCGACCTATATGGCCGAACACCACTCGCTTTTTCTGCCCGGGGCGCGCACGAGGGGGTCGTGAGGGTGCTGCTGAAAAGGAGCGACGTCAACCCCAATACAGTTGACACCCTATTTGGACAAACACCACTCTCATGCGCTGTGCAGACCGGGCATGTGGGGGTCGTGAGGATATTCCTAGGACGGAACGATGTCGATCCCAACACGGCTCACACCCTATTTGGCCCAACACCGCTCTCATGGGCTGCGCAGCATGGGCGTGAGGGGGTTGTAAGGATACTGCTAGAGCAGAGCGACGTCAGTCCTGACAAAGCTGACAACCATGGCCGAACGCCGCTCTCGTGGGCTGTCCACAATGGCCATGAGGGGGTCGTGAGAATCTTGTTGGAACGGAACGAAGTCAATCCCAACACAGGTGACACTATATTTGGCCAAACACCGCTCTCATGGGCTGCACGGCATGGGAATGAGGGGGTCGTAAGGATGCTGTTAGAACGGAACGACGTCAATCTCAGAACCGCCGACCGATATGGCCTAACGCCGCTCTCGTGGGCTAACCGGAATAGGCATGAGAGAATTGCAAAGTTGCTGCAGGGGCAGTCGGATTCCATCCCCAGATCATCAGAAAATTTGCTCTCTTTCCTCGAGCCCTATACAGGTATGCCGTCTGAGCCCCCTTTCAAAAAAACCCGCAGGTGATATCCAAGGACGAAATCCGGCTCTTGTTCTCAGCCACCAGACATACTCTCGACGAAACAAAACCCTACACCCGCTAGAGACAGCTCCCTGCACCTGGACTTACAGGCCACCATAGATACCAAACCCCTAGCGGAGATCCTTCAACTAGAGTTTCTTGTCATCTCATTGCCGTCACCCCCATCCCCCTCCTCACACACTCTCTTATTATTCGGATTTCACTTAACCAATTCTGTTTACATCTCTAGCTCATTAGTGCTCTCATACTCCTCCCTCTCTATATTTCCACCTCCTTTTCTGTCTTTTATTCACGCCCGGGTCAAGCTATCCCACAATTGCCCATGATTCACTTTATGTTTGCCTATACTATCTATAATCTAGACAGCAACTGTGTTGTATTATAAGATGGTATTATAAGCCGGGTAACGGAAGCTTCGTGGAACTGGGTATAGCCATACATACTATTCTCGAGTGTACACAGCAGCGGATTCACCGCAGCAATCAACGAACTTCTAGTCAATGATCCGCAGAATCTGGTTTATTTTCCCCTTTTCTCTGATCCCCCATCCCCCTCTTCCTCTTCCCACCCTTCACTAACTCCTATTTACCTTATTTTGTGATAAACATTCCTCTAAAAATGTCCAAACTTTTTACTCTCTACCTTCTTCCTTCACATCGCAATTAACACGCCCTACCCCTACTGTTAAACATACCACTCCCAGCCCACTCCTCTTCACGTGTTTCACGATCCCCAGATACTCGGAAAATATTGCAAGAGCTTCTCAATATGCATCAGCAGCCCAACATAGCAGGAAGCTTTAGAGTCGGAGACCAGGACTATCACTTGCTCCAAAAACTAACTTGGTGTCATACCCACAACATCTTAAGCAGGGGTGGCGTGCTGTGGGCAAGAACATCTAAGTCCCAAAACAAAAAGTTGATATGCCAATATTATTATAATATCATATTATAATTCTATCAATTACATGATAGTTATGCATTTTCAGCCCAAATTCTAGCTCCTGGCAGTGTTTAAATAATATTCAACGTGAAAGGATTATGAAAAAATCGACAGTGTACGGTAAACTACTTCCGCAAATTGTTTATAATACCTGAAAATGACATCTCAAACCCTAAACTTCCATCCCTGCTAATGCTGTCTTCTGTCGTAGGAGATCGTCTTGTGGAAAATACTGACAAGTCGTCGATCTAACAAGTGGATTTTAGCTAGAAAGCGTGCAGGGAATAAGGGACGGCTAGGCAAAAGACTTAAATATCAGGTTTCCGTATTTTATGAGGAGGATTGTGCACAGGATGGTGATGCTATGGAAGAGCTCAGTTCGACGCGATTCTTCTCCGCAATTCTAGGGATCATTCAACAACCTAAATTAGATTTCCTTTTCCTGAGCTATTCGCCTTGTCTAAACCCCATCTAAATTTCTACAGAGACCTGCGGTGTTTTTTGATACTAGCTCGGATAACGGCATCTTACAAGTTGGCGGTAGGTAATTATGTTTTGTTGTATCACATTGCATCGTCCTATGCAAACTTACCATTCCAACCCCCTTGCCTTTAGGGAGTGAGTGATGGGCTGTGATTAGTGTCGGGTGCAAGGTCATATACTGTAAAAACTGGAATAATTGGCCCTCACGCTAGTACGTTGGAGTTGCCTCTCCTGGTAAGGTCGGCGTAAATTTGCTTTTGCGGGGCGCCGAAGAGCAGTTTTTCGCTATGCCTTTCCCCCCTAAATCCAAAGAGGGAATTCTGGACGACTAGTGTGAGGGCCAATTATTCCAGTTTTCGCGGTAGGGGAATAAGAATTTCTAATATCTATAGTGCATCCTTGGGCTACTAGTGCTCGAGTAGTACCTCTAGCCAGTGTTCCCAACGGCCCGGGGCCCCCGTAGGGCTGGGCGGGGTGACTGCCAAGAGCCCTGGACGGGACAGGACGGCAAAATGCGGTCCGTTCTCGTCCGAGAAACTTCTGGACGGCGGGCCCTACAATGTCAGACAAATTGGCGTGCGGGACCGTGGAGGACCGTCGGGGACCGCCAGGGACTGCCGAGCAGAGTTTTTCCTCCATTCAATTATTTCGTGTGCCAAACAGTAGTATGAATATGTGCAAAGGATAATAAAAGAAGCGTGTTATCCTGTTCCAGCCACTGGATGGAGTGGATTCTTAGTGTCCCCTAGTATCCCATGACTGCTGGAAGTGCAAGATACTTAAGAAATATGGTAGACCCTGAAAATAATAATGAAGCATAAAATTCATCTCCGTGATTCCTGGTATATTTTGGTGTACAAAGAGAATTATATAAATAGAGTCTTTAATGCAATCGACCCCAGCATCTGTGATCGCCGGTAAGTTGCATTTCCATCTCTGGTTCTATTAGTACGGACCCAATTACAGTAGAGGAAAGGAAGAACACCCAAAACAAAGGAAACAACACGGTAGCAGACACAATACCAACGAGGAAAAGAGAAAATATAAAAAATGATAAAAGATAAATGAGTGATCCCTGGTGATATGAACACTAGGGACAATTGGGCGACTGCGGGGGACTGCGGGGGACCGCGGGGAACACTGCGGGGAACTGCGAGGGACTGCGAGAATGTAGGTGGCGGCAGGGGCGGTAGGTATGATACATTACCCTTGGGGGACGGTGGGGCCCGTAGTCCTTGGTGGTGGGTGGCAGGGCAAGTTTGGAAAAAGACCGGACGGGACGACCCGACGTCGTCCACCGTGGTCCTCCTTCGGGACCGACGGACTGCCCCGTTGAGAACACTGCCTCTGGCACTAGGCAAGGACAAAGCCATGCAGTAAGCTAAAGCCACAGAATCCACAAAAACTCGATACCATACCGCACTATAATAGCGGTAGAATGCGGCTATGCCCCACGAATTGGTTTTCTTCCCGTGAATATTTAATAGAGAGCAAGAGTTGTTATTTTTTTAGTTCTAGGTATGGTCAGAATATTTGTCTGGATATACTGAAGGGGATTTCGTGGGGCTCTAGTAGTTCTTCAACTGAAACCTGAAACGTAGGCTTCAAATCACTGCTATTGCATTCTTATTTTCACAAGCTCATTGACAGAGTGAATTGGGCCGTGCACCCAGTCAAAAAAACAAGATACAGGGTAAGGGAATCAAAGCTATTAGGAATTGAAACAGAATTCAAGAGGTTAAAAACTAAATTCACATGTGGGGTGGGCTATCATACATCCTCCTTTCAAGTATGATATGCTGTATCCCATCCCTCTGGAGTTTTCATTCAGCTCGAGGGCCTCCCGACCTTGGGCCGCGGAGGTGAAAGTGGGACGGAGTTCCTGGTTGGGATAGGTCTAGACAACCGCAATGCCACCTATCTTCCATGGAATTTATTTTTACAAAGTTGTGTTCCGGGAATCGAGCAGGGCTTCTGCCGGGTTGGCCTGGGGCTAAGCTATAATTTGAACAGAAACTCCAAAGTTAGCTAAGATATCTAGCGAAGCTTTACCGAACTTCTTAAACGTGCCCCGCGTTCTCTGGGTTGGCCTAGCATATGATGTGGACATTCTGTGTATGATAACATCCATATAAAAGATCTCGGGTAATTAGTAAAAGATATCATGTGATCAAAAAAGGCAATTTCCATCCATTATGACGACAGCATTTGGGGAAAGAAGAAAGGAGAAAATTACAAGGAGAAAGGGGAATAATATGGAGTTTTTTTCTCGATTTTCTCTGCAAGCACAGTATCATACCCGTAGCTTTTTCAAGCACTTCGGGTAAGAATCTAAACTCCCGATCGGGTCAATGATTCATCAGAGCTGATTACAAAAACAGGCTCTTGTTTCGGCGGTTGCCCACCACAAGCCAAAAAATATAAGCTTAAGCTGCCCCTGCTTTCAAAAGGTACCCGTATGATATCATAAAAAGAAGAAGGCCGCCAACATTATTAAAATGCCTGTGTACCGACACCAGTGCTCGAATAATGCAGGAAATGCTGTAAAAATTCACATCAGACTAGTATGCGATCCGAGATTTCCTACACTAGAGAAGAGACGATAACACACCGAAAACCTGCCCACCGAGACAAAGGAAGAAGAAAAAACCACCGGACCTTACTAAGAGAGGCTTCTCCAACGCCTTAGCACAAGGTCCGGTTATTCGGGTTCTGACGGCACTGTCGTTGTCCATCTAGGATCAGGGTTCTTTTGTGGGTATTGGCAATGAGGTTTGATCAGGCCACGATGGCCCTGAGCAAAGTGGAAAAGATAAAGGAAAGTAGCATCAATCAAAAACCACTCTGCAGGATCAGAATTCTCCTTGGCACCAAGGCTATAAAGCCCCTTTTTATACAATAAATCCGGCAGGAAGTGTCCAAGATGCTGACGACAAAAACTATACGACATGCATACGAAGTCTTGGGTATGTCGCTCTACTGGCACATCCTACCACACCTCCGACAGTAACTGACGAGTACTTGGGTACTCGAGTAGTACGAGTACAAGTTTGTGAACAGGGGCCGCGCTCTAAGCTACAGGGAATATGAGCGCCGGGTGCAAGGCATCTAGACGGCATTTTTCGCCAGACATTCGATGCCGGTCCCTTTCGTCATAGGATCCAAGGCTGCTCTGCAGGAGAAATATATTGCCGAAGGCGGTCTATCGAGATTTTTCTGAGAACTACCGTACTGGCGCTGGGATAGTGATTATGAGAGCCGAGGCTTGTGAAACGCGAAAGCCTTATCAGTCACCCCCCCCCCCCAATTCCTGTATTTAGCTCTGAGAGATCCCCCTAAACTCTAGATTCTCATTGCACACGATCCCTCTCCATCTCTCTCAAGAAATAATTCAGATCATTAACTACAGCGCAGATGTCGTTAGGGCACCAGCAGGTCACCGATAATGTCAACTCGTTCAATTCCTTCGACTTGTTAATAAGCCAAAGCAATACTATCAACTTCGTTACACAAATAGACCCCGAGGGGCATCAAATTATGCAGTGGCTATCGCCACTTGAACCACAATAAAGGCACCAAGGCGTGCGAACCGACTCGATGGCATAGGAAACTGGGTGCTTGAAACCAGCGAGTTCACAAAATGGAGTGATAAGGAGGGTGGCTTTGTAGAGCTAGTGTTGTTCTGTTTCGGAAATCCTGGGGTGGGGAAAACTTATCTGAGGTAGGAAGACCTCTTGCCTAGAGAAGGGAGATGCGGGTGTCACTAATTATCAGCAAATAATAGTCCCCTAGTGATCGATAGCCTGTGCGATTAGGCCGGGGGGGGAAACATTGTTGTTGTAGGACTTTACTGCGATTTCCTTGCTCGACAGGAGCAGTCCAGCATAAGTATGCTGGGTGCCATTCTCAAGCAGCTTGCCAGTAGAGTGGGGATTCCGGAGCATATGCGGGAAGCTTTTCAGAAGGCCAAAAGAGAGTTTGGCGGCCGAGGTCTCAGACTCCCTGATCTGGTAGAAATCATGAAGAAAGTTATTGCGTCTCTACCGTAGGTATTTATATGTATTGACGCTGTAGACGAATCAGCTTCGAAGCACCGACGGGAGCTTCTCGAGTCGCTGCGAGAAATCGTTCGTGTGACAGCTAACACGAGAATATTCCTTACCGGGAGGCCCCATGTCCAAGATGAGATCATAAAGTGGTTTGGCAAGGTGATCACGATACCTCTCAGTCCTACAAATGGCGATATTGTGAGTTACCTGGAGATGAAGCTGGACCGGGACACTGATCCTGATGTGATGGACGGCGATTTGCGGGCGGATATCATGGGAGTGGTTCCGGGGGAGATCTCGGAAGTGTAAGAATATCAAGCACATTCCAAACACAAGTGAGCTTTTATCCATTAACTGTGATTTCCAGTTTCCTTCTCGTTTCCCTAAACATTGATGCAATCCTAAGCGAGCTTACCCTCCATCGGAGAAGGAAAAGGCTTGAACAGATGACAAAAGGGGATGGCCTAGGCGACGCTTATGCGGCAACTTTATCACGAGTAAAGGAGTAGCAACGGAATAAGTCAAAACTCGGCATGCAGATTTTAATGTGGGTATCGCGCTCGGAGAGACCACTGCGTGTGGAAGAGCTATGCCATGCGCTGGGAGTTGAAGAAGGATCCACAGACTTGAATATTGGGAATATTTCCTGGATGGAAACACTGCTAGCATGCGCTCTAGGGCTTGTTACGGTCGAGAAGTCCTCGTCTACCATCCGCCTTGTTCACTACACTCTGCAAGAATACCTCTCCCATAATCCAAACCTGTTCTTCAAGCCCCACTCGACGATTGCCGAAGTCTGTTTGACCTACCTGAATTTTCGCCAGGTCAAGGACCTTTCGTCTACTCTTCGCTCTGTCCCACCAACTGTGCCTTTTGTGGAATATGCTTCCTGTCACTGGGGGGGTGCACATGCTAGGAGGGAAACCACAGAAAGTGTGAAAAATCTTGCACTAAAACTGCTTGGTGGATATGATAAGCACATATCATCAAAGATGCTGTTATTGCATAGGATGGATTTCTGGGACCGACCCTTTGATCAGGAAGACAGCCCTAGAGGATTTACAGGGCTCCATGGTGCCGCATACCTCGGGTGTGTGGAAATAATAGCTGCTTTATTGGAGATGGGTATATGGGATACGCGAGCAACTGATTGCAATGGCAACACAACAATCACTTGGGCTGCTAGGAGGGGGCATGAAGTAGTCACGAGGATACTACTAGAACGGAGCGGCGTCAATCCCAACATAGCTAATAAAGATGGCCGGACACCGCTCTCGTTTGCTGCGCAGAATGGGCGTGGCGCGATCGTGAGGATACTACTCGAACGGAGCGACGTCAATCCCGACACAGCTGACAAAGATGGCCGAACACCGCTTTCTTTTGCTGCGCAGAATGGCCATGAAGCTGTCGTGAGCATACTACTAGAACTGAACGAAGTCAATCCTGACCAGCTGATAAAGATGGCCGAACGCGGTTTTCGTTTGCTGCTCGGAATAGGCACGAAGGGGTTGTGGGGATATTACTTGAACGGGACGACGTCAATCCCGACAAAGCTGACGAATACGGTCAAACGCCGCTCTCATTTGCTGCGCAGAATGGGCATGAAGGGGTTGTGAGGATACTGCTAGACCGGACCGATGTTAATCCTAACACAGTTGACATCCTCTTTGGCCAAACACCGCTCTCGCGGTCTGCGCAGTATGGGCATGAAGGGGTCGTGAGAATACTACTAGGACGGAGCGATGTTAATCTCGACACAGCCGATCAATACGGCTAAACACCGGTCGCGTGGGCTACCTGGAATAGGCATGAGCGAGTTGCAAAGTTGTTGCAGGCTCAGATGGATTTCGTCCTCAGATATACAGCTATCCCGCAATCAACCGAACTCTTCTCTCCCATGACATCTGAGCCCCCCTTCAAAAGGACCCGCAGGTTTTGATATCCAAGGACAAAACCCGACTCTTCCCCTCCCTCTGCTAGACACGCCTCTCCCGGCAATGCCCGAAGCCCAGCAAAACAAAACCCCAAGCCCACTATAGACAATTCTCCACACCCGGGTTGGCATGCCACCGTAAATACCAGACCCCCGCACCAGACCATCCGCCTCGAATTTCTCGTTATCCTATTGGTGCCCCCTAACTGCCTCACTCCCCCACGTACTCCCTTTATTGACTGGGTTTTTGTTTAACCAATTTGCTTTGTATGCACTCATAGTTCCCCAGTGCTTTCAGTACTTCCTTCCCCACGTGGTCACATCCCCTTATTTTTCATTTATTCGGAGACGCCCATTGGGTTAAGTTATTCCACCCTGTCCACTATTAGCCTTCTATATACCTAGATCGTTATACATATTGACAGCGACCGTGTTGTATTATAAAATAGGTGGATGGGAGCTTCACAGGATTAGACATAGACACACTATACACATGAGAGTGCGTGCATCGCAGTATTCGATCGAGAAGGGTTTATGGCTTGTGATCCGCATAATCTGGCCCATTTTTTCTCTTCCCTATAACTTTTCAAGAAAAGAAATTCAAAAAAAAATCCTACCACCTATCAGTCTTACTCGCCTATTTATCCGATTACGAGGCAAGCCTTCCTCCATATCAATACTAAAGACATCAAAGCTTTTTTCTCCGATACCTTCGCCTCGATCACAACACGCCATCCCCTCACCATCAAATAACCCCCCACCTCTCGCTTGCCCTTCCTCGCGGACTCCGTAAGCTCCTGCTCTAGGATAGCATTGAGAGAGCCCCTCTATATGGGTCGGCAGCTCAATCTAGCGGGAAGAGTCGGAAGCTAGTATAAGCGCTCGCTTCAAAAGTCGACTTGGTATCATGTCCATGACCCTTCCGCAGGGGCGGAGTACTGTGCACAACAACACTAGTTACCCCCTGAAGCTAAAATTGATAGAACATCGAAAAACTGCATCTCCAGCACTAAGGCTCTATCCCGTGTAATATTGTCTTTTCCATAGGAACTCGTGTGGCGGAAAGCGCTGAAGAATCAGTCATCACTAGGTTAGCTATCTAAAAACAAGTGGATTTTAGATAACTAACCTAGAGAGATCGTAAACTCTTCCCCTTACATTCCCACAGCCATCTAGTTACTGTGTTTTTTTTAATACCCACCCGGCTAACAGCGTCTTGTATATTCATAGCAGGTCACTATACATATTGTATCGTATAGTGTGCTATGTAAACTTGACGTTCCTATTACGATATGCTGCCTTAGCATTTTGTTTACTGTTCGGCTTTTCTTTGTAGAATTTCCTTCCTTATCAGTAGTTTGAGTGCTCCAAGGATGCAGAGAGAGGATGGCTATATGAGAGCTGTGCAGTCGTTATGTCTTGAGACGGGTCAATCAATCAAGTATTCAGCCACCGAAGCTTGCGTTTCCCATAATTCCAGCCCCCTCCTGGCGCGAGTGATGGACTATGATTGTTTTTTGGCGACATGGTCTAAGGGGGGGATATTAATATATTTCGGGGCTTATAAAAATAGAGTTTTGTCACAAACCCGAAGTTTGTGTTCATCTGCTCCGCTGAGCATCCCTCTTGCATTAGGTTTTGTCAGATAATGTCAGTTCATTTGTGGCCTTGTTCAACCTACAGCTAAGCTACCTACCCCACATGTTGATCGCAACGCCCATATTCTAGGATATAATACTGGCGGTACTATGCAAGGACAAGGCTATATGATACAGCCACGCAGCCCATAAAACCCCCAATACTGTACTGTACTGGAGCAGCGTCAAAACAATCATACTCCAGGAAAAAATGGTTTTCTTGACATTACACTATTTAAATCTTCGGTTATGCCAGAGAGTGTTGTATTTCCTGTTCCGGGTCAAGTTAGAATCTTTGCCCAGATATAGCGAAGCAGATTCCATGTAGTTTTGGTAGTTCTCTAACAAAACCTGAAATACAAAATTCAAGTCACTGATATTGCATTCTTTCGATATGGTATGCCCATTGACACAGTGAATTAAGCCGCATATTTTGTTAAACAGGACAAGCCCAGGGGAGCGGAGCCATCAGTTACTACGACAGAGTTAAGAGATTAAAATGAAATCATCTCTTTTCTGGTTAGCTATGGGCTAAGTTACTATATAACAAAAAATGGTTTCCATCGGTGGTAGGCTATATACCCCTCTCAAGGATGTGGTTTTACATTCCTCAGGGGGTTTTATCAACCTCAGCACGGCCCAGTGATATTTGGCCCCGGAGGTGAAAAACTGTGTCGGGAGAAATACCTTGAGGCTGGGCTGCAGGGACAGCAATGGCAATCTTGTCTACCTCGCTTGTAATTTACCCTTAGAGAGTTGTATTCTGAGAATACCATAAGCTTTCTGCGAGGTCTTCTTGGAGCTAAGCTAGTATCATATATCCACCAAATATTTACTAGGCCTCGCGAGCCCCTCCTTGGTCATCACATGTTTATAAAGGATCCAGTGCAAGAAGAGATATCTTATTATGTACTAGTAGACGAGCGCATCTAAATACTTGTTTATAGTGTTGACCAACTAAAAAACCGCCAAAACTCGAGGATTGCTTCACCATGACTTACCGGTAATTTGTAGACAAGCAATCCATACTAGATTAACTCTGATAAGTCAAAAAAATTACAAAAAAGCGAGAAAATAACTTACAGGGAGAAAGACAAATAATATTATATAGCTTCTTCCTCCCGATCTTCCCTGTATGTGACTACAGCTCTTTAAGCCCTTGGGGTGAGAACATTGTGTGAACCCTTGGCCAGGCCCGTGATTGGTTCGAACTACGGAAATGGGATAACAAGGGAAGCTCTAATTTTGACTTACAGTTCTACTGGCACTACAGGCCAAAAAGCTTGCCGGTAAGCTTAAGCTGCCCTCTGCTTTCGGAAGGTAAAAAAGAAATAGGCTGCAAAAAATTACTATAAAATGCTTGTGTATTCACAGCTGCGTTAGAATAGTACCAGTATAGGAATAGCGGTAACGTATGGTACAGTACCCCACGGCGGGTCGGAGCACACGGTGACACGAAACAACCAGTTTTCCGGATCTTTTGGCCGTAGATGCCAACCCCGAGGTGGCTCATCATGTAGATACCCGCTTAAATTAAAGCTATTGCAGTAGGTAGAAAGAATCAACCATTTCATAAACGCCCTATTTCCTCAAAATATCTACCGGTATTGCCAGCCACTTTGCAGCAGAATAGGGTACCGGTATCGAACTCGCACTCAGCACCTTAAATCAGGCCTAAAAGGACAAGAGTTACATTCCTACCTACCAAGAGGGAGAGAGAGAGAGAACCACGGGAGGAGGATAGGAGCATAGTAGTGTCGGGGTTGAGGCTGATGAGAATATCTGTTAATAATGGACATTGAGCGAAACTCGGTGGTTGCTTCCCGCAGCTGTGTATTCTGACCCGCCGTGAGGTAACGTTAGTCTGAGTTAGCCCAGCACCTTAACTGGAATAGTTCAACCACCCTCCAGGAGGTCTAAAATCCCCTCTGTTGTATAGGGGGCGAAAGCACTGTGAGTAGCCTTGCTAGCACTTGAAGTGCCTTGTGCCGTGCCAATGTGCCCAGCACTCCAAGTGTGGTGGGATTGGCCAATAGCCCAGCCAAGCATGCTACCGTAGATTATAATCCAATTGTCGTGGGCTGGTGGGCTGGTTTCTCTTATTCCGGAAGCGAATATTCGAGTTCTTCAGCACAACAAGAACTCCCAAGATGGGAATGGATAAACTTATTCGACGTGAATTGGGCATGGGGGTAGTTTCTCCATCTTTTTTTTTTCCTTCTTACCAAATCATTTTATTTTCTCATGTATTGTCTAGACGCTACCGTAAAATCTTGAATAACTTACCGGTAATTGAATGTTTGTCTGGCTTCTGATATGCGCTGAGGATTCAGGCATATAGCTTCGGTTTAGGGTTTGGGCGTTTTGTTTGGACGTTCGGGAAATCATTTCCTGTGCAGGAATGCAGCCTTCGGAAAAGCTGTAAGGCAAAGCGGTAAGGTTGTAAAAGGGTTCCACACCCGAAGAGAACATATGCAGATACTGTGAGCAGTGGCTTTGTTTTCCTTTTGTCGGCCCGGGAATGTTCACAGAGGAAGGGGAGACTTACATGTAGTGGCATGGGCGTGCCTGCTGGTTTATGGGAGGATAGGGTGTTATTGTTGATATATGCTCCTGTCTTCGCTGTTAGAGCACTGAGCATCAAGCACCGTGGAGTTGTTGAGCGTGAGCCTCTGGTTGTTAGTGAAAAGATTTTTTCGCACTTAAGTGTGCGATCGTTTTCTTTGTGAGTTGCTTGGCTTTCGTTTCGTTTCGTTTCATCGCTCGTCACTCGTCGTGCAATCGTATCGCCGCCATTGAAGCTTAATACTTCCCCCCTTCACCCCCCCAGCCCCTACTGGGCACCGGGCTAGTTCTAGCTCCCCTACTCCCACCCCATACGGGGAACTCAAATGACCTTGCAAATTTCTCTTGTATTTACAGTCCTCACCATAGGTAGCTATCGACAGGGGCCATAATTAAGAGAAAGTAGGCATGATATGTGGTGTTGCAACGGAAGTGCCTCAACTCAACTTTAGATAGTCGATTACTTACAACTGCAACTCCTCACCTCAATAGGGATCGCACGGTCTCAACTATGATTCACCAGCACAGAGTATCGACTAGAGCACAAGCACTTCCTATACAATATATTTGCATAGGGCGAGGTCTCATTTTGGACAAATATATCATACCGGGTACAAGGATCAAATTCCTGATTGAAAGTACCATGGCCGAGCCCTGAGGAAGTGGATATCAGATGCTGTTGGACATTGCTGGGAGTTAATAGACTCTAATTTCCGTGATGTTTTAGCTAGTAGTATTTCTGAGAGAATAAAGGCTGTGAGTGGACTAGTGAGTAGAATGCAAGGTATTTCTCCTAATTTTATTATTTCTGTCACCACCATTGTTATAATAGTGAGGGTCTAGAATTACACTTACATACAATACCGTGTTGAGTCAAGGTAAACTACGTGCGGTGCAAGACTGGCTACTGTACTTCCTGTTTAGCAATTTTTTAATTTTTTAAAATCCGCGCTCCGGTTCAGCAATTATGAATCCAGTCTATATATAAGTTTCCCACCGTATTATCTTGAATAAGAGAGAATGTCTTAGGTTGCCTAAATTCCCCTATTCAGTGAGGAGGTGTTTTGTTTTGCTGGCATTTTCTCCCGTCCCACCGAGATAGGAAACTCAGATGTCCTTTAGTCAATTCTCTATTATTCAAGATAATACGGTCGTGTGCTCGAACCCTAGCATAGCATAGGCTCCCTAAGAGCACCAGAGAGTCTAAAAAATCCCCTCTTTTTGTACCTGGTGGAGACCTTCAGAAACCATCCCTTATATTTTCCACCACACCAAGCTAGAGATATCAATTATTGGGATTCGAGCTTTCTCCCATCCCCTTTTCTTACCTTTCTTGTAGAGTAAGCAAGAATGCCAGATTTCGGTCCCACCCTGCTGTCTACCCGATCTAGTTCCTGCCTTGAACCGCTATATCCTACAGTAAAAATAGTGATAATCAAGGGTTGTGATATGTAGTCCAGAATTCCCTACTTTGGAAAAGGTTAGAAGGAAAAGATTTTGCCTAGTCCCCCCAGCAACATATGAAAAAAGGCACTAGACCTGGAGGAGGCTAGCTGGGCGATATAGCACAATCCTCGATTATTATAGTTTTTACCGTGTACTATGCAATTAATATCCCATAGCACTCCCGCCCCTTTATTCTAGCTAGAAAGTAACTCTCAACAACAACCCAACCCGCCCATTTCCCCATTCATGCAGCAAAGCGCAAGTATTATAATACTCTGGTTCCCCACCAAAACCACACACTCCAGTTAGTAACCAAGTCTAACTAAACTAAACCCTACACCAAATCGTCGGCCAAAAGTTTTTCGAAAAATTCGCCGACACACAAGTCTTGGCAACTCCCATCCAACAGTATCAGTATAAATAGGCTCGTCCCCCCATCCCCCCTCTTCTTCCACCATGCGATTTTACTTCATAGGATCATTTCTATAGTAAATCGTCTCATCTGAAACTCTAACCAGAGCCACAGATTCTCCAACCTAGGGGATGACTATTTATATCCTCGAGGCCCAAGAGTGAAGTCCTTTCTTACCTCCATTTTGGCGGTGGTGGTGATGATCTCGACCCGAATTGCTATTTTCTCTCCCGGAGAGTTAAGCGATGAGGGTGGGCCTTGATGGAAGTCTGACAGGTTCTATATTGTAAATTTATTGTACTTCCCATCGTGAATTTGCTATGCTGTATTTGGGGTGTGGTAGGTTGTAGCACATGTTTCAAGTGATGGTTTTAGGGAGGGCAGGGTGGGAGTATTCTGATATGGCAGGGGATAGTCTAAAGCCGATGGGATCTTTCCAGCACAAGTGTTCGGCAAATGTCCTCATCCTTGGTTCCTAATTTGTGAAAAACCATTCACCTCCCTAGCATTCACGTCTAGTATCAATCGGCCTTCCGAATTGACCTAGCTTTTCCGAGTTGTCTTTCCTCTAACCCCTTTCCCGAAATTTGACTAATATGCCAAGTACAATTAAAAATGGAGAACTGATGGTGATAGACCGCAAGTGACTCTGGTAGTTGCAGAGGCGGACGATAACTTTTGTCTCCTGGGAAGAGAAGGTGTTCGCAATTTTAGAACCCAAGCGTTTGATGGAATTCTTAGGGGCCGAACACAGTCTCGACAAAACCGAGACCCTCTCCCCCCCAGCCACCTAGCAACCGGGCCATCTCCTAACCAACCAATCATTTCTCGTTTCAGTAGAATCATGCTGAGTTAAGCTCGAACGGAATCCCAAATCATACTTGATCCATCAGGAAAATGTATTAGCAAACATTCACTGTAACCCTCCCCCCCTGCTCATTTCTAGCAAGAAGGACCTATAATACAGGGAGACCCCCCCTTGCCGTGCCCAGGTTTGTCCCAGCGACCACAAGAGGCCTGCGTCGGTTCTAGTCAGGGTTCTACTTATTATACTACATGCCAGCTTAATAAAAAGTCCACAAACACTAAGATTGTGTACTCGTTCGACTATGATCTTCCCTCTAAGCAGCGATATTCAATGCCGTGTCATATTCTTTTACTCAATTGTTGACATATTCTCCTTATATGATGATAATAGCTTAGCAACTATTGAGCACTGGCTAGGCTAAGCTGCCATCATCAAGTGTGTAAACTCATTGGGGAATGGACAATACTCCTTGCTCACTTCAAGTTCCCAATAGATATAACTTAAGCCATGTGAGGAATGTATTGAACCCCTTTATGCAAATTAGTCGTGATTTATCGAACAGCTCTCCGTATGCTGGGCCCGGGGAACCTCGGAAGTCCCCTGCCCTACCAAATTGCTATCTGCGTAATCAAGAAAGACATATTCCCGACAATAATTATTCATAACCCACCTTCCCTTCTTCTTCTTCTTCTTCTTCTTTCAGGGATCCTCCATAACATTTATTGCTAATGGGTCGTTCTCAAAGTCTTGCAAGGCAAGATAAGAGATATTATACAGATATCAGCCAATTCGAAGTTAGAATCCACAAAACATAGGGTATACTGCCAATTGCCCCTGATCCGTATGAAAAGCCCACACAGATTCTTCACTGTCTCTGCGAACCTGTGCCCAGAGAAACCAAAAGTATTCTAGCAGCAAAAAAAACATTTCGCACAAAACTTCTTAGTCCTGGGTAGCTATATTTGATTCCGAGCCCCGGTCCCCAGCTCTCCGCTGAATCCTTCAGTATAATCACTCAAGACACTATATTATGTACATGATGTCCTCGGGGATCCTCGCCCCACTCTTGCGCGTCTCATTCGCAGGTATGCAACCCAATGGCTACCGATGGTGTTGCTAGTAGGTTCGCGGCAGGCCACGCTACCAAACCGCACCGCGCCCATGGAGATTTACGCTTCATTCCAAGCACCGAGTCAGGATTCCGATACGAGTGATCCACCGTGACGACCCCATTTCCCTCGAGCCCGATGGAAAAGAGCAGCATGCCGTATGCTCGTTCCAAGGGGGGGGGACGAACCCACTTTGGCCATTCCAGAGCGCTGTCAGAGGACCTGTGATCTCGCAGCTGAGGTGAGGTTGCACAAAATGACCCCGCTTTTTTTTCCTTCAGTCCTTAAGAATTCCTACAACCGACTCCCTCCATCCTCCATCCTTCACACTATCCTAGCCTGCGAAAGAGAGAAAATGTCGCAATCTTTCAGTCATAATATCAACTCTTTGAACACTTACACGGCTATTAACGTGTCGAATACGAATAACTTTATCGCTGCCGATCACCTATCTAATATCCTTGCCTGGCTATCCCCACTAGATCCCAAGCCACGGCATCAAGACATCCAGGAGCGCCAAGTCAAAAATATAGGAGAATAGCTCTTACAAACCGAGGAATCCAGAAGCTGGCACGCCGGCAGTGTAGCAGGTGATTCCGATAACGCAGCTTTGTTTTGCTATGGAGATCCAGGGGTTGGCAAGACCTATATTAGGTAACAACGAACCCCCGACATAGGAGGTCGAGTGCTGACAAGCCGTGATGTTAGCTCATTGGTGATAGATAGCTTATGTGAGCAGGCCGGAGGACAAAATGTCGCCGTTGCGTGCTTCTACTTTGACTTCGCCACCCAACAAGAGCAGTCACCAACGAGTGTTCTAGGCGCTCTGCTCAAGCAGCTTGCAGTCGGGCTGGGAGAGCTACCGGAGGAAATGGTGCAAGCCTATGAAGAGCAGAAAAATTTCATTGGTGGACGAAGACCGCGACATACCAATACCGTGAAGATGCTGCAGACTGCCTCTTCCAAGAAGCGTACATTCATATGCATTGACGCTTTGGACGAGTGTGTGCCGGGACATCGAGTCAAGCTTCTTAATTCACTAAACAAAATTCTCCAAGAGTCCCCAGGCACCAGGATATTCGTGACCGGAAGACCACACATTCGGCCTGAGATTGGAAAGCGCCTTGCCGGAAGAGTGGCAAGTTTACCGATAAGTGCCCAGAGAGATGATATTATTAGATATCTCCACTCCAGGCTAGAAGACGACACAACCCCAGATGCGATGAACAGTAGTCTGGAGGCAGAGATCCTAAAGGAAATTCTCGAAGACGTTTCCGAAATGTAAGTAGAAACAACAACACTAGGAAAAGTCACCTTAAGCCACCTTAAGCATGACTAATAGATACATCTAGGTTCCTTCTAGTCTCGCTGAATATCGATGCGGTCCTGCAGGAAACTACAATCCATCGCAGGCGGCAAAAGCTCAGCGCAATGGCCAATGGTTTAGGGTTAGGGGATGCTTATAGCGCAACGCTGAACCGGATCAAGGGACAGGGCAGGGAGAAGGCGAGACTTGACATAGCCGCTTTGATGTGGATATCTCACTCGGAGCGGCCCTTGAAGGTTGATGAACTGTGCCACGCCCTTGCAGTCGAAATAGGGTCACCTAATCTCAATACTGACAATGTCCCTTCAATAAGTACATTACTGGCATGTTGTCAAGGACTTGTTGTAGTAGAAAAGGAGGCATCCACTATCTGGTTAATCCACTTTACCCTTCATGAATACCTCCGAGCTCATCCTGAGCTTTTCAGCCCAGCTCACTCGACAATGTCAGAGACCTGCTTAAGTTATTTGAATTCTCAGCAGGTCAAGGCCCTTTCGACCAGTCCCTCCCTCTCCCTCCAGGACACACCATTTCTCGAATATTCTTCTCTATATTGGGGAGTGCACGCAAAACGGGACCTTTCAGATTGCGCGAAACAGCTTTCGCTAAAACTATTTGACGACCACAGCAGCCACATTCCCACCAAAATCCTCCTGGAAGCGCAGAAGGTGTATAGTCATGCTGTCGATTTCGATAAAATTTCCCTGTTCAGTGGTCTGCATTATGCATCCTTCTTCGGGATTACTGAGATTGTAGCTTGTTTGGTAGAGATGGAGAGTTATGATATCAACAAAACGGATTGTGGGGGTAACACACCTCTCGTTTGGGCTTCTAGGAATGGGCACGAGGGAGTGGTGGAGATGCTGCTCAGACGAGACGACATCAGCCCCGACAAACCAGATAACGACGGCCGGTCCCCACTCTGGGGTGCCGCTTACAGTGGGCACGAGGGAGTGGTGAAAATACTACTCGAACGAGACGATGTTGACCCCGACGAACCAGATAACGACGGCCGGACACCACTCTGGGGTGCTGCTTATAGTTCGCACGATGGAGTGGTGAAAATACTACTCGAACGAGACGACGTCAACCCCGACAAAACCAGATAACAACGACCGAACACCACTCTGGGCCGCCGCCTACCTGGGACACGAGGGAGTGGTGAAAATACTCCTCGCACGGGATATTAACCCCGACAAACCAGATAACAATGGCTCAACACCGCTCTCGTGGGCCGCTTACAATGGGCACTAGGGAGTGGTGGAGATGCTGCTCAGACGAGACGACATCAGCCCCGACAAACCAGATAACTACGGCCGGTCCCCACTCTGGGGCGCCGCCTCCAAGGGGCACGAGGGAGTGGTGAAAATACTACTCGGACGAGACGACGTTGACCCCGACAAACCCAATATCAACAGTCGAACACCACTCTGGTGGGCTGCTCGGCATGGACACGAGGGAGTAGTGAAATTACTCCTCGCACGGGATGTCAGCCCCGACAAGCCAGATAGATACGGCCAAACGCCAGTATTTTGGGCTGCTGAGAATGGACATAAGGGAGTTATAGCCCTACTCCAGCCTCCGGAACCCGCCACCCCTAGCTGCCATAAGGGCGCGGGACCATCGCCCTCTTTACTGCTTTCAGTTATAGATTATCCAGATGCTATTTCCGCCATGGTCGCAGCAACCCCACAGCACGCCCATCACCGCCACTGCCCCACCCCACGCCCGCCTAACCTCCTCCCACGGTTCAAGTCCCCACCTTGCGCTAATTCCCATCTTTCTCCTACTCCCGGAATCTGCTTACGACAGGTCCTCAGCTTAAATATCTCCCTTAGTTGAAGGGAATACTGGTCCAAACCTCTTCCCCGGTTTCCCCCGCCGCCAGGTCCAGTGTTCCCAACGGGCCAGGTAGGCCAGGCCGCAGTAAAGCCGGGCCCGGCCTATAGAAATTCTCTAGGGCCTAGCCTAGCCCGAGCCTGGCCGGGCCGGGCCCGCCTATAGGCCATATAGGCTCAGTGCCGGGTCCCGGATCGGGCTAGGCTAGTCCGCTCTTGGCGAGCGGCTATGTAGTTTCTACAGCGAACATTCGAACTAAATGTTCTCCTTTACCTGATAACTTTGGAAATGCAAGAACCATTTCGCTTCATTAGCAAAAAATACTAGAGATAGTAAGCCAATTAATTAAATTCATTGCAGGAAAAAAACAAGGGTTGTGGTTGGTCAACTGTGCAGTGCTCTTCCGGCAATGTGACAACAGAATATTGTGAGTATACGGTAGATGCCACGGCGATGAACTATAGATTTTTTCCAATCATATAATAACATCCAAAATGCAAGAAATATTTCCCTCAATTAGGTTAGTAATTTAATTTAATTATTGGTAAAGAAGCAGAATCGGAGGGAAGAATAGCAAGATTTAACTGTGGTGATGACTCTGGAGCTGGATTGTCAAGACATTCTTGAGATATTTGCTTATCACTCGTTGTGTGATTCCGTAATA
>Ga0307509_10003318_pt1 | contig 24638 bp, 29 predicted proteins | sample 10_EM_MG_FD_202245 | JGI IMG/M metagenome (GOLD analysis project Ga0307509, IMG submission 202245) | Populus trichocarpa ectomycorrhiza microbial communities from riparian zone in the Pacific Northwest, United States - 10_EM | ecosystem: Host-associated > Plants > Roots > Unclassified | place... | reverse complement strand
GCTGGCCCTTCGACGATCCTTCCCTCAACACCAGGTGCCCCTCCCCACACCCCGAGTGCCCCTGTACTCCCACGCGATGCTCCTCCACCTAGGCAGAGAACCCAGCGGACCATCACTGTCACTGATCTCGCCCCAAGAGAGACCGGTGATGAATCCCTAGATTCCGACTCCTCTGTGGGCTCTGCCCAATAATGGAGAGTTTTTTCACTCGCTACACTGAGAGCGGCGCTGTCTTCCCGTCCTTTCTAATCGTTCAACATAACTGCCTTGGGAGCTGGGATAATTTTCTTTCACTTTTTCACCGCTTTACCATGCTGCCTCACCCTCCTTTGCTTGTAGCCATCCAAGACCCCCCCTCCAGACTATCGGTCCTTCCAACGTTCCCAGGATTCATATCCTTCGCCCCACCCCCTCCTGGCCGCCCACGGGTAGCCATTTATGTTTCTCGCACTTTGAATCAACACCTGTCCTGCTCAACCGTTTTTCACGAATTTTCGGACATGATTTCGGTTGATGTTCTTTCTCCGGAGGGCCTTTTTGGATCCCCCTACTGCTCCCTCAGGGTCACTTCGGTGTACCTTCTTCTCACTAACACTCCTCCCTACCACTCCATGCTGCCTGAGCGAATTTTCTCTTTCCTCTCCTACCCTCACCTGGTCCTGGGTGACTTTGACCTCCACCATCCTCTTGCAGATCCCGGCCGCTCCCTGTCCGAAAGGGAGTTCATCATCTCTACACGCTACTTCGATGCCGCCTTTGACGTCCCGTACCACCTTCTCAACACCCCCGGGGTTTACACCCAATTCCCATTTGACACCACCTCGCGACCCTCTGTCTTGGACCTGGCTTTCGCGAACACCGCCCTCACCTCTCTCGTCTCCTCATGGGACACCCCCCTGCCCTCCACTGGCTCGGACCACGTTCCATGTGTGGTAACCCTAAGACCACCCGCAGTTATGCTACCCCCTCCTACTCCACACTGGGCCCTCCTTGACCTATATGCGGTAGGAAGAGGACTGGATACCTTCACCACACTACCTTGCCCGGCGAGGCCCACGCCCAACTCCCTGAGTAGGTGGTTTGACATCTCCTCAACCCGACTTACCTCCCTCCTTACCTCCCATGCCCCATGCAAGCGCCCGTGCCCCCGCTCGAAGCCATGGTGGTCCCCCCGCCTGTCGTCCCTTAGAAGGGAGTATCACAGGTTCGCGAGGTTGTCCCGCCTTGATCCCTCCCCCCTCAACTGGAGCAATGTCAAGAGCTCAAGAAGAACTTATTTCAAGGGCATTGCCTCGGCCAAGAAAGCACACTGGTCGGACTTCCTGTCCTCAGCCACTCCACGCTCGGTCTGGACGGCCAAGAGATTCACGTTCGGCAGATCACCACAAAGGTTCCCAGACCTGCCTGGGGCCTCCAACCCGGCCGAGGTAGCGGAGACGCTTCTTGACCACTTTTTTCCCTCCAAGCCCCCTCCTCCCCCTCTCCTCCGCCTCACCCGCTATGAGGACTACACACCCCTCACCTCGGAGGAGATATCCAGGGCCCTCTCCAAGTCCTTGAACACCTCCGCCCCTGGCCCCGACCACATCCCGTACTCCGTGTGGAAGTCTGTACACCACATCAAGCCCTCCATTCTTCCTTCCCTCCTGGATCCCCTGCTAGCCCACGGTTTTCACCCCCCCTCCCTCAAAAAAGCACTTGGTATAGTCCTTGACAAGCCGGGCAAACCCTCATATGACTCACCCTCCTCCTTTAGGGTCATCGTCCTCCTCCGTACGCTCTCTAAGATTCTTGAGAGAGTGGTGGCCTCCCGCCTCTCGGCTCAGGCAACCATATGCTGCCTCATCCATCCCCTTCAGTGCGGCTTCCTCCCTGGATGGTCCACCGCCGATGCCGCCCTTGTCCTACAACATAACGTTGAGTCGTTCCACCGCCTCCGATACAAAGTCTCCACTCTCTTCCTTGATGTGAAGGGAGACTTTGATAAGGTGGAGTCCCCCTCACTCCTTTCCCTTCTCCACAGGAAGGGGGTCAGCACGTACCTGGTCCAGTGGTTCGGCTCTTTCCTCAGGTACCGCACTTGTCGCCTGACGTTCCAAGGGTCCCCTCACTCCTTTGCCCCCGTCTCGGACGGGGTCCCTCATGGATCCCCCATCTCCCCTCTTCTGTTCGTCATATACGTCTCCTCCCTCCACCTGGAAATCCCCAGATCACTTATCATCTCCTACGTCGACGACTTTGCTGTCACGGTAGCCTCGCCCTCCTACAGGACCAACATTCGCCTCCTTCAGAAGTCCTTCTCAGCGCTCAAAAGAAAGGCTTCGCCCATCAACATCACCTTTTCTGTCCTGAAAACTGAACTGATCCACTGGAGAACCACCTGGAGGAATGAGCCACCGTGCTCCCTCCCGGTGCAACAGGAAGATCCGCTCTTCTATCCACAGTCCCGCCTGAAGTGGCTGGGCTTCATCTTCACCACTGCCTTCGACCCAAGATCCCACTTCTCCAGGAGGTACAGACTTGCAAATGCCGCCCTGGCCACAATTCGCCGCCTCTCCCCCCCCGGAATGGGCCTTCCGCCCTACCTTTGTCTCTCCTTGGCGCGTTCGCTCCGTGCTCCACTCCTCCTGTATGGATCCGCTGTGTGTAACGCTCCCCCGTCTATCATGGGCCCAATGTCTGTTTTCTGGCACCGGGTCTGTAGGTGGATCACCAATTGTTTCTGCTCCACCAACCTAACATGGTTGCACAGGGAAGCCTGTCTTCCCCCGCTACTTATACTCGTACACCACCAACGCCGCCTTGCCGGCCTAAGGCTCATCTGCTCCCCTCCAGAAATAAATCCTGCCACAGCACGTCTCCCTAAATCCGTCCCCACCTTCTCGCCACACCGCGCCACCTTGATAGCGCGAGGGAAGATTACCTCCCAACCTTATCTCTTCTTTAACCTCGACTGGCGTTCTGCCCCGGACAAGTTAAAGAATCCGAGGTATCGACACAACGCCATCACAGCCATGGCTAGCGCGGCCACTCCCCTTGTCCACGACGTGGCCACCCTACCGCCCATCTCCCTCCACTTGACCGACTATCTACCCATGGTGCCCGGGGTTGTCCCATCATATGCACGCCTCAAGTTGAGGGCTAAACAACTCCTCCTCTCTGACGGGACCGCCACCCCAGCCCCCACATACTACCCCTATGCGCCCTCAACACGCCCCTATCCCTTCATGGGTTTGGGCAAATTTGGTGCGGGCAGAATACACCAGATGCGTTCTGGGAAAAGCTATCTCGCGGCACACCCCTCGTGGGAGGATCCTGATGCCGACACGACCTGCCCGTTATGCTCCGAGGCACCGCAGACCTTCAAGCACGCCTTCCTGTCCTGCCCCTCCTTCACCCATCAGAGATCACGCCTCGTCCAAGGGGTCTCAGACCTGGCTCCGGAGGCCCCGATCTGGTCCGACCAGCAGCTGCTCATTGCCCTGGGTGAGTTCATCCGCCCCACTGCCACTGCCCCCGCTTGCTCCCTCCTTCCACACCCCCCCAAACACCCTCTTTCCCTCTACCCCCCTGCCCGCCCCCGGCCCTCGAGACTAGTAAGGCGGTTTTATACTTTCAGTTATTTTAGCTACGGCTGCTTTGCGACGATTATTAGTTGCGTTGGGGGAACTGGTTATGGTTGTTTCTTTTGTTGATTGTTACTTTGATTTTCGGTTTTGTTTTGGCCATATCGTTAAAGATGCATGTCATTTCTTGTACCTTAGGAACAATGAACATATGATTTAAAAAAAAAAGAAAAAAAAAAGAAAAAAAACGGTCACAGTAGTTAGAGTCAGCAACCTCTGTGGTCGTCACGGTGGCCCCGCCCGAGGCTTTCGCCATCCTCCCCTCCATCAACCTCTTCTCCCGAAACCGGAGAGTGGAGCAGATGTTCTCCTCCTCCAAGAACTCCCAGTGCAAGAAATGCTGGAAATTCGGCCACATCCCTACCCGCTGCCCCAGCACATTGCCAGTCTGCCCCTTCTGCTCGCTCTCCCACACCAAAGCAGCGCATCGCTGCCCTAACCCTTCCTGCCCTAAGGGTGGCAATCTCCGACCTGTCCTCGCCTGCTGTCCATCCTCGGTGGCATGCTGTCCTAACTGCCAAGAAGAGCACTCTGCGTGCAGCAGGGATTGCCCCTCCAGCCCAAAGACGCCTCCAGAGACACCAGAGTTGTGGTCTCGACAAAGGCAGGACAGCATGGATCTCGCTGAAGACCAGGCTGGCCCTTCGACAGTCCTTCCCCCAGCACCAGGTGCCACTCCCCGAACCCCGAGTGCCTCTGTACACCCCCGCGATGCTCCTCCACCTAGGCAGAGGGCCCAACGCACCATCACGGTCATCAATCTCGCCCCAAGAGAGAGCGATGATGAATCTCTAGACTCCGACTCCTCTCAGGGCTCTGCCCAATAATGGAGAGTTTTTTCACTTGCTACACCGACAGCAGTGCTGTCTTTCTGTCCTTTCCAATCGTTCAACATAACTGCCTTGGGAGCTGGGATGTTTTTCTTTCACTTTTTCACAGCTTTACCAGGCTGTCTCACCCTCCTTTGCTTGTTGCTATTCAAGACCTCCCCTCCAGACGCTCGGTTCTACCGACCTTCGCAGGATTTATGTCCGTCGCCCCCCCCCCTCCTGGCCGCCCACGGGTTGCCATTTATGTTTCCCGCACCTTGCACCAACACTTGTCCTGCTCAACTGTTTTTTACGACTCCTCGGAGATGCTTTCAGTTGATGTTTTTTCTCCAGAAGGTCTATTTGGATCCCCCCATCGTTCCCTCAGGCTTACCTCGGTATACCTTCTTCGTACAAATCGTCCTCGTTACCGCTGCATATTGCCAGAGCGGGTTTTTTCATTTCTCTCCCACCCTCATCTGGTCCTAGGTGATTTTAACCTGCACCATCCATTACCGGATCCCTGCCGCTCCCTATCCGAAAGGGAATTTATCATCTCCACACGCTACTTTGATGCCGCCTTTGACATCCTGTACCATCTTCCCAACACCCCCGGGGTTTATACTCGCTTCCCATTTGCCACCATTTCGCGACTCTCTGTCTTGGACCTGGCCTTCGCAAACACCGCCCTCTCCCCCCTCGTCTCCTCATGGGACACCCCTCTCCCCTTGACTGGTTCAGACCATGTTCCATGTGTGATAACACTCAAACCTCCCGCGATTATGCTGCCCCCCCCGACTCCACACTGGGTCCTCCTTGACCTAGGTGCAGTAGAAAAGGCACTAGAATCCTTCACCACACTACCCTGCCCGCTGAGGCCCACGCCTAACTCCCTGAGTAGATGGTTCGACATCTCCTCTACCCACCTCACCTCTCTCCTGACCTCCCACGCCCCGAGCAAGCGTCCATGCCCCCGCTCGAAGCCATAGTTGTCCCCGCTTCTATCGTCTCTAAGGAGGGAATATCACAAGTTTGCAAGAATATCCCGCCTAGACCCTTCCCCCCTGTGCGGCAGCAATGTGAAAAGCTCAAGAAGAACATACTTTAAGGCCATTGCCTCGGCCAAGAAAACATACTGGTCGGACTTCCTATCCTCGGCCACTCCACGCTCACTCTGGACGGCAAAGAGATTTGCATTCAGCCGCCCACCACAGAGGTTCCCGAACTTACCAGGGGCCTCCGACCTGGCCGAGGTGGCGGAAACACTCCTTGACCACTTCTTCCCCTCCAAACCCCCACCTCGCCCCCTCCTCTGCCTCACGCGTTACGAGGACTATACCCCTCTCACCTCCGAAGAAATATCCAGGGTCCTCTCCAAATCCTCGAACACCTCCGCCCCTGGACCAGACCACATCCCGTATTCTGTGTGGAAGTCTGTACACCGCACCAAGCCCTCCCTTCTTCCTTCCCTCCTGGACCCCCTGTTGGCCCACAGCTTTCACCCTCCCTCCCTCAAAAAAGCACTTGGTATTGTCCTTGACAAGCCGGGTAAACCCTCATACAACTCACCCTCCTCCTTTAGGGTTATCGTCCTCCTCCGCACATTCTCAAAAATCCTTGAGACAGTGGTAGCATTCCCCCTTTCAGCCCAAGCAGTGATATGCTCTCTCATCCATCCCCTTCAATGCGGGTCCCTCTCTGGGAGATCTACCGCCGATGCCGCCCTCGTCCTACAACACAATGTTGAGTCCTTCCACCGCCTCCGTTACAAAGTCTCCACTCTCTTCCTTGATGTGAAGGGGGGCTTTGACAATGTTGAGTCTCTCTCACTCCTCTCTCTCCTTCACAGAAAGGGGGTCAGCCGGTACCTGGTCCAGTGGGTTGGCTCCTTCCTCAGGGATCGTACCTGCCGCCTGACGTTCCAAGGGTCCCCGCGCCTCTTCGCTCCTGTCTCGGTCGGGGTCCCTCCGGGATCCCCTATCTCCCCGCTTCTATTCGTCATATACGTCTCCTCCCTCCACCTGGAGATCCCCAGGTCTCTTATTATCTCCAACGTCGACGACTTCGCGGTTACAGTAGCCTCACCCTCCTACAGAACCAACGTTCGCCTCCTTGAGAAGTCCTTCTCATCTCTCAAGAGAAAGGCCTCCCCGATCAACATATCCTTCTCCGTTCCGAAAACCGAACTGATCCACTGGAGGACCACCAGGAGCAATGAGCCGCTGTGCTCCCTCCAGGTGCGACTAGAGAGTCAGCTCTTCTACCCACAATCCCGCCTGAAGTGGTTGGGCTTCATCTTCACCCCCGCCTTTGACCCAAGGTCTCACTTTTCCAGGAGGTACACACTCGCAAATACCGCCCTAGCCACCATTCGTCGCCTCTCCCCCCCCAGGATGGGCCTTCCACCCTCCCTCTGTCTCTCCCTCGCGCGTTCGCTCCTCGCCCCGATTCTTCTATATGGGTCCGCCGTCTGGAACCCTCTCCCGTCTATCGTGGGCCCCATGTCAGTTTTTTGGCATCGGGTCTGTAGGTGAATAACCAACTGCTTCTCCTCAACCAACATAACCTGTTTACACAGGGAAGCCTGTCTCTCCCCGCTGCCTGTTCTGGTACGCCACCAACGCCGCCTTGCGGGCCTAAGGCTCATCTGCTCCCCCCCGGAGATAAACCCAGCCACAGCACGCCTCCCTAAGTCTGTCCCCACTTTCTCCCCCCACCGTACCGCCGTGATAGCGCGTGGGAAGATTACCTCCCAACCTTATCTCTTCTTCAACCTCGACTGGCGTTCTATCCCGGACAAGACCAAGAACCCGAGGTACCGGCACAACGCCATCACAGCTTTGGCTAATACGGCCGTCCCCCTCCTACACGACGGCTCGACACTGCCACCCATCTCCCTCCATTTAACAGACTACCTGCCCCCAGTCCCGGGGGTTGTCCACTCCTATACTCGCCTCAAGCTGAGGGCCAAACAGCACCTCCTTTCCGACTGGTCTGACATCCCAGCCCCCCCGTACTACCCCTTTCCGCCCTCGACGCGCCACCCTCCCTTCATGGGCTTGGGCAAGTTCGTGGCAGGCAGGATACACCAGATACGTTCTGGGAAATGTTATCTCGCGGCCCATCCCTCATGGGAAAACCCTGATGCCGACACGTCCTGCCCTTTATGCTCTGAGGCCCCACAGACCTTCGAACATGCAATCCTGTCCTGCCCCTCCTCCGCCCACCAGAGATCCCGCCTCCTCCAAGGGGTCTCTGACTTGGCTCCAGAGGCCCCAATCTGGTCCGACCAGCAGCTGCTTATTGCCCTGGCTGAGTTCATTCGCACCACCGCCACTGGTTTCCCCCCTGGGATGCCCCCGCTTGCGCCCTCCCTCCGCACCCCTTCTCCAAACCCTCTTCTCCAAGCTACTGCCCTGCCCGCCCCTGGCCCTCGAGACTAGTTTGGCGGTTTTGACTTTCCTTAACTTTAGCTACGGCTGCTGTACGACACTTATTGGTCGCGTTGGGGGAAATGGTTATGGTTATTTCTTTTGTTGATTGTTAGTTTGATTTTCGGTTTTGTTTTGGCCATATCGTTAAAGACACATATCATGTCTTGTACCATAGAAACAATGAACATATGATTTAAAAAAAAAGAAATAAAAAAAAAGAAGAAAAAAACGGTCACAGTAGTTAGCACGCTTCCGCTCCCCTCTTCCCCCCCCCCCTACATTTCTCAACACCACGTCGTTCTGCGTACGCTCTCCTCTCCCACACTTTTCGTCCTCATTGTTGGGCCTCGCGTCCCCACCCTCACTCCCAAACATGGCCTCCCATCAAGGCGGCCCCTCGAGAATCGGTACACCAGCCCCACTCTATCCCCTCCCGACCACTGGAAATCTCGACCATCTAGTCTCGATTGTCCACCAGACTGCCGCCGACCTAGGGCTCCCCGCCGCAGGTTTTCCCCCCATTACCCCAGTGAACATCTGTACCCTCTCTATCGGAGAGCAGATGCTCCTCCCTCTAATTTGCACCTCGGTCCAATCAAGCGTTCACATAGCAACTACTCTCGAGAATCTCTCGACTGAGATCCACGACTTGTCCTCTCGGATTGCCAATCTGGACATCGCCCCACAACCCCAGAACCTCGCCCTGCTCCAGGCATCCCGCCGCGACATTGCCTCCCGTCTTCCATCAGCCGCTCAGGCCCCTTTCCCTCCCTAACGCCCTGGTGTCCCACAGCAGGCCACACCCTCCTCTAGTGGGTCTCGTCCCACCCCCACCATCAACACCAACCCCGCTCGCCAAGAGAAAGGGAAAGAAAGAGCTCCTCCGGCTCCACCCCCACCACCTCCTAACACGGTCTGGCCCTCTCCCGCAGCTGACCCGGATCCTCCGAGATACGACATGTCAACCTCCCCTCCCACACTGTATGGCAACCCTGAGGCATTTGCCAAAAGATACCCCCACACCTGGGAAGCGGAAGAATTCGCGAAAGGGAAATACCCCTGCGGCCCCGCCTGGACCCCCGGTCATCTTGACCCCGACTAGCGCCCTCCCACCACCATGGCCCTCAGGGCCCCCCCCACCTACGCTCAAGCTGTCGCACCCCCTGCTAAGGGAAAGAAGGGTAGACAGGCGAAGGCCTCTGCCTCGGCTTCCTCGGTTGCGGTTACGTCGGGTGAGGTTTTTACGAAATCTCCCCCTCCTCTCCCCCAGGCTGTCTGCAGATCTTTCACCTCCAGAACCACCTTCGAACCCCACCCAGAGGCGCTTAAGATAGCAGCCCACTTCCCAGACATTGCTGCTTCGGTCCTCAGAGAAGCCAAGGGCTCCCTACCCCTTTCCTTCAGTTGTACGGTTAATGACAAGGGCTCTGTGTCACTGCTCGGTACCGACCTTCACACCGCCGCCTCCGCTTATACTCCTTACTTCGCTCCACTTACCTCGAGGTTGAACAAGGCCTTTCCGGTAGGCAACTCCCCTTGGAACCACTTCAAACCAGCTCCGAACGAAACACAGCTTTTGATCCACTCCGTCCCTCTTGCATTCCTCCCCTCAGACGATGCCCAACTCTTCCCCTCTCTTCACGAGTCCATCCGCAATGCCAGGGGAGTCTCGATTCTCTCAGCGCGTTACCTTAACCCCGACCCAGAATCTCGCGATGAAAAGTCAGCAACCTCCGTGGTTGTAACTGTGGCCGCGCCCGACGCTTTCGCCATCCTCCCCTCCATCAACCTCTTCTCCCGAAACCGGAGAGTGGAGCAGATGTTCTCCTCCTCCAAGAACTCCCTGTGCAAGAAATGCTGGAAATTGGGCCACATCCCTACCCGCTGCCCCAGCACATTGCCAGTCTGCCCCTTCTGCTCGCTCTCCCACACCAAAGCAGAGGATCGCTGCCCTAACCCTTCCTGCCCTCAGGGTGGCAATCTCCGACCTGTCCTCGCCTGCTGTCCAACCTCGGTGGCATGCTGTCCTAACTGCCAAGAAGAGCACTCTGCGCGCAGCAGGGATTGCCCCTCCCGCCCAAAGACCACTCCAGAGACACCAGAGTTGTGGTCTCGACAAACGCAGGACAGCATGGATCTCGCTGAAGACCAGGCTGGCCCTTCGACAATCATTCCCTCAGCACGAAGTGTCACTGCCCGAACCCCGAGTGCCCCGGTACTCCCCCGCGATGCTCCTCCACCTAGGCAGAGAGCCCAACGGACCATCACCATCACCGATCTCGCCCCAAGAGAGAGCGGTGATGAATCTCCAGACTCCGACTCCTCTGAGGGCTCTGCCCTCTAATGGAGAATTCTTTCACTTGTTACACCAACAGCAGTGCTGTCTTCCCGTCCTTTCCAATCGTTCAACATAACTGCCTTGGGAGCTGGGATGTTTTTCTTTCACTTTTTCACAGCTTTACCATGCTGCCTGACCCTCCCTTGCTTGTTGCTATCCAAGACCCCCCCTCCAGACATTCGGTTCTACCGACCTTCCCAGGATTTATGTCCTTCGCCCCCCCCCCTCCTGGCCGCCCACGGGTTGCCATTTATGTTTCGCGCACCTTGAACCAGCACTTGTGCTGCTCAACCATTTTTCACCCCTCGTCCGAGATGATTTCAGTTGATGTTTTTTCTCCGGAAGGTCTATTTGGGTCTACCCACCGCTCCCTCAGGGTTACCTCGGTATACCTTCTTCGTACCAATCGTCCTCCCTACCGCTCCATAATGCCAGAGCGGGTTTTTTCATTTCTTTCCCACCCTCACCTGGTATTAGGTGATTTTAACCTCCACTACCCGTTAGCGGATCCCGGCCGCTCCCTATCCGAAAGGGAATTTATCATCTCCACACTCTACTTTCATGCCGCATTCGACGTCCCGTATCATCTTGTCAACACCCCCGGGGTTTATACTCGGTTCCCATTTGACACCATTTCGCGACCCTCTGTCCTGGACCTGGCCTTCACGAACACCGCCCTCTCCCCCTTCGTCTCCTCATGGGGCACCGCTCCACCCTCCACTGGTTCAGACCACGTTCCATGTGTGATCCCACTGAAACCTCCCGCGATTAAGCTGCCCCCTCCCACTCCACACTGGGCCCTCCTTGACCTAAGTGCAGTAGGAAAGGCACTGGAATCCTTCACCACACTACCCTTCCCGCCGAGGTCCACGCCTAACTCCCTGAGTAGATGGTTCGACATCTCCTCTACCCGCCTCACCTCCCTCCTAACCTCCCACGCCCCGAGCAAGCGCCCATGCCCCCGCTCAAAGCCATGGTGGTCCCCTCGCCTATCGTCTCTAAGGCGGGAATATCACAGGTTGGCAAGGATATCCCGCCTTGACCCGTCCCCCCTCAACTGGAGCAAGGTGAAAAGCTCCAGAAGAACATACTTTAAGGCCATTGCCTTGGCCAAGAAAACGCACTGGTCGGACTTCCTGTCCTCGGCCACTCCACGCTCCCTCTGGACGGCCAAGACATTTGCATTCGGCCGCCCACCACGAAGGTTCCCGGACTTACCAGGGCCCTCCGACCCGGCCGTGATAGCGGAAACACTCCTTGACCACTTCTTCCCCTCCAAACCCCCACCTCCCCCCGTCCACCGCCTCACGCGTTACGAGGACTATACCCACCTCACCTCTGAAGAAATATCTAGGGCCCTCTCTAAATCCTCCAACACCTCCGCTCCTGGACCGGACCACATCCCGTACTCTGTGTGGAAGTCTGTACACTGCATCAAGCCCTCCCTTCTTCCTTCCCTCCTGAACCCCCTTTTGGCCCACGGTTTTCACCCTCCCTCCCTCAAAACAGCACTTGGTATTGTCCTTGACAAGCCGGGTAAACCCTCATACAACTCACCCTCCTCCGTTAGGGTTATCGTCCTCCTCCGTACACTCTCAAAGGTCCTTGTGAGAGAGGTAGCTTCCCGCCTTTCAGCCCAAGCAGTGATATGCTCCCTCATCCATCCCCTTCAATGCGGGTCCCTCCCTGGGAGATCCACTGCCGATGCCGCCCTCGTCCTACAACACAATGTTGAGTCCTTACACCGCCTCCCATACAAAGTCTCCCCTCTCTTCCTTGATGTCAAAGGAGACTTTGACAACGTGGAGTCTCCCTCACTCCTTTCTCTCCTCCACCGGAAGGGGGTCAGCCCGTACCTAGTCCAGTGGGTCGGCTCCTTCCTCAGAGATCGCACCTGCTGCCTGACGTTCCAAGGGTCCCCGCGCCTCTTCGCTCCTGTCTCGGTCGGGGTCCCTCAGGGATCCCCTATCTCCCCGCTTCTATTCGTCATATACGTCTCCTCCCTCCATCTGGAGATCCCCAGGTCTCTCATTATCTCCTATGTCGACGACTTTGCTGTTACCCTGGCCTCACCCTCCTACAGAACCAACGTTCGCCACCTTCAGAAGTCACTCTCATCGCTCAAGAGAAAGGCCTCCCCGATCAACATCTCCTTCTCCGTTCCGAAAACTGAACTGATCCACTGGAGGACCACCAGGAGCAATGAGCCGCCGTGCTCCCTCCCGGTGCAGCTAGAGGGTCAGCTCTTCTATCCACAATCCCGCCTGAAGTGGTTGGGCTTCATCTTCACCCCCGCCTTTGACCCAAGGTCCCACTTTTCCAGGAGACATATACTTGCAAATGCCGCCCTAGCCACCATTCGGCGCCCCCCCCCCCCGGGATGGGCCTCCCACCCTACCTCTGTCTCTCCCTGGCGCGCTCACTCCTCGGTCCGATTCTTCTGTATGGGTCCGCTGTCTGGAACCCTCCGCCTTCTATCATTGGCCCCATGTCTGTTTTTTGGCATCGGGTCTGTATGTGGATAACCAACTGCTTCTCCTCAACCAACGTAACGTGTTTGCACAGGGAGGCCTGTCTCCCCCCGCTGCCTGTTCTGGTACGCCACCAATGCCGCCTTGCGGGCCTAAGGCTCATCTGCTCCCCCCCGGAGATAAACCCAGCCACAGCACGCCTCCCTAAGTCCGTCCCGACCTTCTCGCCCCACCGTGCCGCCTTGATAGCGCGTGGGAAAATTACCTCCCAACCTTATCTCTTCTTCAACCTCGACTGGCGTTCTGCTCCGGACATGATCAAGAATCCAAGGTAGCGACACAATGCCATCCCAGCTTTGGCTAACACCGCCACCCCCATCATACGTGACGTCTCTACGTTGCCTCCCATTTCCCTCCACCTGACAGACTACCTGCCCCCGATCCCAGGGCTTGTCCCATCTTGTGCCCGCCTCAAGCTGAAGGCTAAACAACTCCTCCTTTCGGACTGGTCCTCCACCCCAGCCCCCCCATACTACCCCTTTCCGCCCTCAACAGGTCCCCATCCCTTCATGGTCCTGGGCAAATTTGTTGCGGGAAGGATACACCAGATGCGTTCTGGGAAAAGCTATCTCGCGGCTCACCCCTCATGGAGCGATCCTGATGCCGACACATCCTGCCCTTTATGCTCTGAGGCCCCGCAGACCTTCGAACATGCCATCCTGTCCTGCCCCTCCTCCACCCACCAGAGATCCCGCCTCCTCCAAGGGGTCTCGGACGTGGCTCCTGAGGCCCCAATCTGGTCCGACCAGCAGCTGCTCATTGCCCTGGCTGAGTTCATTGGCACTACCGCCACTGGCTTCCCCCCTGGGATGCCCCCGCTTGCCCCCTCCCTCCACACCTGTCCTCCGAACCCCCTCCTCCAGGCTACTACCCTACCCGCCCCTGGCCCTCGAGACTTGTTTAGCGGTTTTTACTTTCCTTGATTTTAGCTACGGCTGCTCTGCGACGCTTATTGGTCACGTTGGGGGAACTGGTTATGTTTGTTTCATTTGTTGATTGCTAGTTTGATTTTCAGTTTTGTTTTGGCCATATCGTTAAAGATGCATGTCATTTTTTGTACCGTAGAAACAATGAACATATGATTTAAAAAAAAAAAGAAAAAAAAAGAAAAAAAAAGAAAAAAAACGGGCACACTAGTTATCATCCTCCGTCTCCACTACACCTCCGGCGATTGAAATCTCAACACCATGAGAAATCATCGTCACTTCCATCCAACCCCCTCTCCTCAGACACGCCACATTGCCTCTGTCTGGGTGAAGCCATCTCCCTTCCCTCTTCCTTTCCCTTCTGATGGTCAGGCCTGGCAAGCTTGTTCCTAGGGGTTGGTTGAGTTCGCCTTCACCCTCTCTTCTCCGGGCTCGCTTAGGCAGCCCCCCACTGTCGGTTTTTAAGAAACATCGTCACCCCGCTTCCGTCGGCCTTCCTCGTACTTCTCGTGTTTGTTAGCCTTCCGCCCTCTGCCTCCCCGACGTTTGGATCGGCTGGGACCCTACTGCTCGCGGCTCTACGCCCACCACCAGACCTCGTTCCCTTCTGATGTCCTTGGACTAGTGGAACAAGTTTAAACCTTCTTTCCGGCTCCTGTTTTCCGAAATAGCCGACCAGATCTTCCTCCGACTGCCACGAGCCTTCCTTCTTTAGGTGGCATCCTCTCGAACTCGATCGCTCTTCCTGAGCCTCGGCTGGCAGGGTTGTTTAGCCCCCAGGAGTTACCTCCCCATTGTGTCTCCCCGAGACCCATCATTCAGGAGTCCCTATTCCTTCGGGAGCCGGGCCCGGTCGGGTTTTACTACGGTTTAGCTTATAGGTTGTTTGATTTGGGGAAGTGGGTTTGGTTTTCTTTGTTGGTTGTGTCTACTGTCGGTTGGGAATGTTTTTCTTTTAGGCTAGGCTTTCGCGAGGGTTTTGGTTCGTGGCTTTCAGGCCCGCTTTCTCATCTCCTTGTAGTTTCTACCCATAGTACCGGGCGGGACTTTCTCTGTCGGGCAGGGTCAGAGGGTTTTAGCTTGGGGATGGCGGGATGGACTGTAGTTGGAGGTTTTGGACTACGTGGCCCACGCTTGGCAGAAAGTCTGTCGTACCTAGGACCGTGGGATGAGCATAGGTGTTCATTTGCCCCGATAGAAACAATTAATAATCGAGATTCAAAAAGAAAAAAGAAAAAATAAGCAAAAAAGAAAATAAACGGGCAAAGTAGTTAGCCACAAACCTTCTCCTCTACACCTCTGGCGATTGAAATCTCAACACCATGGGAAATCATGACGGTCGGTCCCTCTCCCCTTCTTTGATGGCCTAGTTGCCTAGAAGGGTGAAGCTACTCCCCTCCGCCTCTCCCCTCTGATTCCCTCCTGATGACATTGTCTATGGGCAGTCTTTGTCTAGGGGTTTCACGGTTACTCTCCTCTCCTTTCTCCGCACTGTGTTTCGCTGCCCTCGCTTAACACTTTGGACGGTCGGCAACCCCCTTACCTCGTCAACAGGTCGGTCGTAGTCTCGGGCTATCGGTGCAGTAGTGGCCCTGGTGGCTCTGCTCTCAGGCATTGCACTATCTCCTGAGAGTCCTGTCGTGTACGGTCAGCATCGATGAAAAAGCGTTATCTGGCTTCGGTCGCCTTCCCTTGCACTAGTCAGTTTGGGTCTACCCCTCCTTTCTCCGCTCCTCCGGTTTCGTCGGCTCGCACCCTACTGCCATCTCTCCTTGGCTGGCACCCTACTGCCCTCACCGCCTGGCCTCTGTTCCCTCATGATGGTCTCGAGTTGGGATCTGGCATGGCTGCGTGTGTGCTGGTGAAATTCTCTTGTTCCTAGGGGTATCATGCTGCCGCCTCTGTCCCTCGCGGGATATGCACCGCCCCCCGTCCGGTTTCCGGTGGGCCTACGGTCTTTACTCTGTCCTGCCACACACTTCCTCTGTGTTGGTTTGGTTTCGGATCTCCCTCTGGGGTTTCGCTTGCCCCTTCGGCCGGTCTCTACGCCCCGGGTACATTTACCCCTTTGTGTGTGCCGTTGAGGCCATGACTTTGTCCTGCTGGCTTCTTGATCCATTCCCTGATTCGTCAGAATGGGGTCTATTGTTGGGCTAAGGGTGGGTTGTCTACGGTTCTTGGGTTTTGGTGTTTGCTTTCTAGATGGGCTTGAGGTTTCCTTACTTTTCCTCGGTTGTTCACTGTCGGGTTGGGGTTTTTTCTTATGGGCTGCACATCTGGGGAGGTTTTTGGTTCGTTGTATTCAGGCCTGTACTTTCTCTTGTAGTTTTCTACCGATAGCGCCGGATAGTCCGTTAGTCCCAACGGTATCAGGCAGGGTCAGAGGGAGGGTAGCGAGAGGGAGGAGGGATGGACTGTTGCCGAAGGTTGTTTGGCTCCATACCAGATCGGTTCACGGGCCTTTTGTACCTATTTAGCTTCTTAGCTTGACAAACAAAATATAAAAATGATGTAAAAAAAACGAAGAAAGAAAAAAAGAAAGGGCATAGTAGTTAGCCATCCTCCGTCTCCGCTACACCTCCAGCGATTGAAATCTCAACACCACGAGAAATCATCGTCACTTCCATCCACCCCCCTCTCCTCAGACACGCCACATTGCCTCTGTCTGAGTGAAGCCATCTCCCTTCCCTCTTCCTTTCTCTTGTGATGGTCAGGCCTGGCAAGCTTGTTCCTAGGGGTTGGTTGAGTCTGCCTTGACCCCCTCTCCTCTGGGCTCGCTTAGGCAGCCCTCCACGGTCGGCAACCCCTCACCTGTCAACGGTCGGTGTTTAGTCTCGGTCGATCCGTAAAGTAGCAATCCCCGGTGGCCCGGCTCTCTGGTATTGCACTATCTCCTTTGTGCTCTGCTGGTACGGTTGGACTTTTCCAAACATCGTGACACTGTTTTCGTCAGCCTTCCTCGCACTTCTCATGTCGGGTAGCTCTCCCCCTTCTCCTCCCCGATGTTTGGATTGGCTGGCTCCCTACTGCTCGTGGCTCTACGCCCACCATCAGAACTCTGCTCCCTTCTGATGTTCTCGGCCTCGGGGCGCATGTTTAAACCTTCTTCCTGGGTCCTGTTTCCCGAAATAGCCGACCAGATCTTCCTCTGTCTGCCACAATCCTTCCCTCTTTAGGCGGCTTCCTCTCGAACCCGATCACTCTTCCTAAGCCTTGGCCGGCAGGGCTATATGCCCCCCGGAGTTCTCTCCCCTCGTTGTGTCCCCGAGACCCATCTTTCATGAGTCCCTATTCCTTCGTGAGCTGGGCCCGGTAGGGTTTTACTACGGTTTAGCTTATAGGTTGTTTGATTTGGGGGAGTGGGGTTGCTTTTCTTTGTTGGTTGTTTCTACAGTCGGTTGGGGATGTTTTTCTTTTAGGCTAGGCTTTCGCGGGGGTTATTGGTTCGATGTTATTCAGGCCCGTGTTCTCATCTCCTTGTAGTTTCTACCCATAGTACCCGGCGGAGTTTTCTTTGTCGGGCAGGGTAAGAGGCTTTTAGCTTGGGGATCGTGGGATGGACTGTAGTTGGAGGTTTTGGACGACATGGTCTTCATTCCGGCCGAATGTCCATTGTACCTAGGACTGTGGGATGAGCATAGGTGTGCGTTTGCCCCCACAGAAACTATTAATAAACGAGATTAAAAAAAAAAAAAGAAAAAAAACGGTCACAGTAGTTAGCCCGAACCATCTCCCCTACACCTCCGGCGATTGAAATCTCAACACCAGGGAATTCATCGTGGGATCCACCACCGCCGCCTCTCCTCCCTCTTGATGGCTTCTGCCTAGGGGAGTGATGCCATAACCCCTCCTCTCCTTCTGGGGTGTACCCCCTCCTCTACGGGGTTCTCGTTCCTGTTCATCGTTGACTCCGCTCATGAAGTGCGGTTCTCCCCCCTTACCCCGCACTTCCTCTGCACCTCGCTTAGGTCCTGCACGGTCGGCATTCTGTTCTCTTCGCTCACGGTCAGCGCTGAGCTTTCCAAGCCCTTTGCGAAGTACCTTTCTTTCTCGGTTATGTGGTCCTGTCGGGGAACACGTTGGTTAGTAACTTCACCACTTCATCCTCGTCTCGCATTCAGTCAAGCATCGGCCACGGTTACTCTAGTTGGTCGTCTCAACTGTTTGGACTAGTCCTGCCTCCTCTCACCCTCCTTCCTCCACCCTCTTGGTCTTCGTCCTGTTGCTCGGTTAAAGCTACTCCCATCACCCCTCTTCCCACCCCCCCAGCTGGCACCTTACTGCTCCCCTCCTGTGGTCGATCTTCGGTCACTATACAAAAACACACCTTGGTTAGGCCCGCCCTCCTGGCCGTCGCTAATGCCGTTTTGCCTCTCCCACCGGGGACCCCTGATCAGAATCTCCTCCCTCCATTTTCCCATTCTGCCATGGAGCACCGCTTCGTTCCCCAGCACCGCTCTGGTGTGCAGGTCCACACTCTCACTTCCTAGCTCAGGCTGATACACTTCACTTATCAGACATAATTTTCCTTTGTCACGGGTTCATATATTTCCTTTGTTTACCTTTATAGTCTTTGTAGATGTCGCTAAGGGTTCTCCTCTCCTTCCTGCTTGTTCCTTTCCTTTCTACTTTCTCCGGATGTACGAGTATGTTCGTCGGATTTGGTTGGGCGATAGGCGAGATGTGCGATTGGTCTCATACCCGAGGGACTTGGGGGTTTGGATGTTTCCTGGAGTGAGGAGGGTTGGTTTTGTTTTGGCTATATCGTTAAAGATGCATGTCATTTCTTGTACCGTAGAAACAATGAACATATGATTTAAAAAAAAGAAGAAGAAAAAAGAAAAAAAAAGAAAAAATGGTTACAGTAGTTAGAGCTCTTCACACAGCCACCTAAGTACTTTTCTACAAATATACTTTCATATTTACATTTACCTTTACCTCTCGCTTGCATACAAGTAACTCGAGCTCTTAGTGTCAGACCAACCACAACCTCGTCAAGACAAGGACAGTCTCACATCTCTCTCATGTGAGAAGAGATTGAGATACGAAGAAGTTCTCTCACCATCTCTCCCCAATACAATATTGGAGTGAGATATGAAGACTATAAGTTAGTTAAAGGAGGAAGAAGCGATTATGAGTAACCTCAGAAAGAAGAATACTCTCACGATTTGTTACCTGTTGCATAACTAAACTCCACCAGAGTAGCATTGTTATACCAGCCCCCGGCATCACAAACACCTATACCCCCTCAGCACTGTGCACACCCCATACCAGACAGAGATGCCTCTTGATCCGCTCAGTCGAAAAAGGACGTCGCGTTGGGGCAGCAAACATCCCCCCAATGTGTTTCAGAGATGCCATCAACAACATCTGCAAGACCAAATTCGCTTGCGCTGAATATAGCTGAAACGACAATCTGGGCTTCACCACAATCGACGACATCTCGGCCGAACCCGCTCTTCACTTCACCGCTGCCATCCCAAAACCCTTGAACAACATAGCCATTTATGGCTTGAACCTGGCACTAGACATCCCCACTCTGAATTTGGTAGTCAACAGCGTCCCATTAGGCAATAACAATTGGAAACGCGAAGACTGGGAAATCAACACGGAGAAGTGGAGGGAGCTGGAAAATGAGCTTTCTGCTTTCAACACCCACATCAGATTGGCAGACAGACCCAAATGGATAAAGTCCGTCTCCACCCTTCGAATCGAAGACAAAGTTAAATCATCAATTATCGTGGCGGTTGAGGCAATTGATTGGATCTTCAAGAATGCAACAAGCCCCACCCAGTCCTAGCCCTCTACGGGATGAGATGCTCCTTCAGGAAGTATGTCAGAAAGGCCTCCTCCACCCACTGCGAAAGATGCCTCCAATTCACCCACTACACAGTAAACTGCAGATCCCCTTCAGTCTGCAAACAATGGGGGTGTCAACACCAGACTAGGGACCACCATTGCCAGGAGCTCTACTGCACCGCCGGGAAAGGAAAGTCATGCTCCCACACGATTAGGAAGCACCCTAACTGTAAAGAAACCGCCTACTTCGCGGGTGACCGCCACTGTCCAACCAGGACGAGGGCCTGGTCCCCCACCCCAGCAGAAAAAGGCAAAGCACCTGAAAGGGCCCACCCCCCCCCCCCCAATGACTAATTATGGCAACCACTGATATGATTTTCCACAACGTCGGCGGGTCAATGAACATGGTCACTGAGTTACTTAAGTCCTCACTGAAAGTTAAACCAAAGATCATTTCCCCGGTGGAATGCCCCCTTGAGAATGGAGATTGGATGAATCTTATGGGTTATACATGTTATGTCAATACAAAGGCAGAGAGATTGGAATGTGCTGTTTATGTTAAAGATGAATGTGTTAATATGTTTGGAGTAGGACGGGTGTCTACACAATTTATTACTTTATGGACAGCAGGCACCAAAATCACTTACGTATACCAGAGACCGAGTGTGGAAAGCTGAGACCCGAATAACGAATGGCATAGAGTATCAGACAACATCATCATCGGAGACCTAAATGCTAAGCACAGAAACTGGTCCGAGGGCGGAAACCACTATGGATTAAAAATGAGGAGGTGGATGGAAGAAAGTAATTTAAAAGTGTGCAACCCTTTCATGATTACACTCCCACCAGACGGACAGAGAGGGAAAGGAACCACCATCGACATGGTAATTACTGGAAACAACAGGCCATGCAAGCTCGACACCCTGAACATAGCTGCCGCAGAACACAAGGCCCTCATGATCAAGACCAACCTGACATGGAGAAAATCCACTGAGGACAGACTGAGGTACGACAAAGCTGATTGGGGCCAAATCAAGGCAGCCATCACAATGTTGGACCCAGACAACACATACCCAGCTCAGGTTCAGAAATCCCTCACTGATATTCTACTCCAACACACTCCTAAAGCGAGGAGCAGGGCAAGTGCCTTCTGGAACAAGGACGTGGAGAAATGCAGACTCGAGATAGGAACAATCCAAAAACACGGCAACAGGGACCCTAGGTTCCTCAACCTTAAGAGAGCCTACTGTAAGAAGATAGTCAAAGCAAAAATCAAGGCAAACAGTTGAGCCCTGCAAGAGGAAACAGACCCTGAATGCTTCAGCAGTGTCCGCCCCATGAGCAATAAACGACCTATCCCATCCTTAATCAGGAAGGACAACTCTGTAGCCAGCGAACACCCTCATATCGCGTCTAAACTCCAAGAGGCTTTGTACAGCGGGCAACGGCAGAGGAACAACACTACTATAGAGTCAATCCCTGATGCAGAACTCACCCTTGAACAATTAGACGCAGCCCTCAAAGTATCCCCCAACGGGGCTTCACCTGGTCCCGACCATATACCCACCAGACTGGTCAGGGAATTCAGGAAATCTAACGAAACCCTCTTCCTGGCAATGATGAAAAGAGCCCTCCTCAAAGGAATCCAAACCAGCTGGAAGATCAGTGACACAATTCTAATCCCAAAAGCCAGGAAGGATTGATACACGAGTGCAAAGAGCTGGAGGTCTATACAAGTCCAATCAGTTCTAGCGAATGTGCTAGAAAGGGTAATTGTCACTAGACTGGCCAAACTCGACCTCCTGGCACCCAACATGTTCGAAGGAAGGACAAGATCAGGAACCACAGATGCCATTCAGGCCCTTCACAATTTTTACAAACCCATTATGGATACAACATCTGCCTGTCAGCGCTAGACATAGAGGGAGTCTTCGACCACCTGGACTTGGACTTGGTCTGTAACCGCATCAACACGAAGAGCCCACAGCTGGCCGACTGGGTCCGGTATTGGGGACACGGCCACGAAACCTTGTATAGGTTCAACTGACCTACATCACAGGCCATCCACATAAGCATAGGAACCCCCCAAGGATCACCCCTATCACCCATCTTGTTCCTCATCAGTACAAGGGATATCCTCAGCAATACCCTCGGTGACCAAGAAGGTACAAATACAACCATACTCGCCTACGTGGACGACATGTTGGTGGCCACCGCGTACAAAGACAGAGACAAAAGGCAGACTACAGACCAAAACACAATCGACGAAATGGTCCTGCTGGCCAAATCATGGGGATACTCCTTCTCAAACACCAAAGGAGAATGCATCCACATCCACGCGAAGAAACAGATGACACTAGGCCCGATGATAGAAGGCAGCCGCCTCCACCCTCAGGAATGTCTCCGGTGGCTCGGTTTGTTCATAGAACCAGATTGGAGACGGAAATGACATCTGCAAGAATAGTGCACCAAGGCCACACATTCCGGCTATGGCATCCGAACAATGACCGACAGATACCAAATCGGGGGTCTCAATGCGTGGTATACTCACTAACTCATCAAAGGACTAGTGCTCCCACAGCTGAGCTACGGCATAGAGCTATGGAATACCAAAGGGCTCATACTGGAGGCACAAACGACCCTCCACAAGATCATGAGGAACTGCTTTGGGCTGGAAATGCAGACACCCAACCTTGCCATTGACACCGAAATCGGCCTACCCCCAAGGACATATACACGCTTCAACGAGACAACATGTTAGCTCTGAGGGCGATCACCCTGGTCAGACCTACGAAAATGGCCCAACAGTGGCTATCACACTCAGGCATAGCCACTGTCATCACGAACGCTTTCACGCTGAAGGAGGGATACGCAAGGATCAAAGACAACGTCAAACACGTTTGGGGTGAGCGAATAGCGGCGGCCGACCTCTGATATGATGGCAAACCCAAGGCAAAATATGGCCACCTCAGGGAACTTACATGGCAACAAATAAAGGAAGGTCATCAACCTGCGAGCCACCTCAGGATCGCCATACCAGAGTGTCAATGGGACTAGAAGACAGTGTACCTGCAGAAGGGACACCATTACCCCACCACCTCATGAACTTTTGCGGTGAGATAAAAGCCACCAGACTCAAACTTCACGGCAACAAGACCATAAAGGAACTGGCAGACTAGATAGAAAGTTGGCCTCTGGAATTCCGAAACACCACCAAAGCGAAGACCCAGAACAGGGCCGAGTATAGACATCAGGTATCTGGAGGGGCGATCAACCTACCCACCTCCCAACCTATCTAACCCAAGCTCTCCACGCTGAAGAGAAACATCAGAAAACATGACCCCTGCACCATATGTGGCAAGGGCATTGAGTTGAACAAGAGAGCCAGGAAGAAGCATGCCAGAACCCACCTGCTAGGCTACAAAAAGGAAAGGAAAGAAGACAAGGCGGAGCCCCGGGACAATTGGCAACAGGAAGCAGTGGTGATGCCCAGTGACTAGTGGGCATAATGACTAGCAGCGGTATTTCCTAGTGTACACAACCAGGGGTGCGGAGGCACAGGAGTGGGTTCCTTTTATTGTTGATGGATTTTATTGTTTCCAAGATACTCGACTATTGGGCAGGGTGCCGACAGGATAGGTTTCTTTTTTTTCTTGAAAGGTCTTATTAAAGTCCACGACCACGGATGCCGGGGGGCAGGTGGGTTTCCTTGCCTATGTTGATGGATTTATTTCTTTGGTACACGACCATTTGGTGGGAGCCAACAGGGGGGGTTTCTTTTGTGGGAGGGTTTCCTTACATACACGACTACTGGGCTCAGAGGAGACGGGGTGGGTTTTGTTTGTCAGTGGCAACTAAATCACTGAGGATGAAGGAGAAGGCGGGAGGTGGAGTTTGCTTTTGTCTAGGCCGGGCAAGGTGACCGGCAGTGGTAGGCCTAAGGTGGGGCGGGAAATTTTCTTAATTTGGGGGCCCATCTCCGTGGGGGGTGTCATGGAATGCCTCACATACTATTTAGTTAGTCGTAGCTAGATAAGAATGAAAATCAGGTTGAACCTCACTGTTCGGGATAGTGAAAATCAAGGACAGACCATCTGGGACAGCGAAAGATCCAGGACAGTGAAATGGTTGAAGTAAAACAGATTTTAAAAAATTGAAAAGCGAGTGATAGCGGAGTAGCAAGGACTAGAAACTATTCCATATAAGGTTTAGATGAGGGGTAAAGTAGAAAATTAAAGGCAAGAGAAAAAGAGATGAAATCTGTGCAGAAGCTGTCGATAGTACCAAAAGCCCCAAATTCACTCTCATGATGCCGTCCTCAAAGCTTGCCTTAGCGAGGAAAAAACGAAATACATCACGAAAGCTCGGCCTGACTCCTTTGCAAAAATATCATCTCTGCTGCCTGCGTCAAAAATATCCGAAGCTGAAGCTCTTACAGTTTGTTGAGCTGGAGGAATCTCCTCGGCGACCAGATGGCTGATTAATGGCACTTCAGAGCCTTTCCGATCACCTTAAAAACTGGGAGAAAATAGTAGCTGATAGCCCTCCAAGTGGTATAGTTTATTCTATAATTATTGTCTAATTTATATTTTAGTTGATTTATGTTTGTCTGTTAAATTTAATACTAAATAACTTGCATGCATGTAGGGCCAAGTACAAATAAGCAGAATAATCGAGCCTCTTGTTATCCAATATTAGAGCACCTACTCTTGATTTGGATTGATGGAGCTGAAGAGGCCTCAGTTTCAGTAACTGATGAAATTATCTATGGCCAAGCGAAGGCAGTAATGGAGCAATTAACTGATTGTGGGGTTGACGAAGGCTATGAATCCTTTGACTTTTCCTCATAGTGGGTCGATCAGTTTAAGGCACGGTTTCAAATTGGACGAGTTACCCCGCATCGACATTCTGGAGATATTGACCAAACTGAGCTTCCTCATGATAGGGCATCTTTAGCAGAGCAGCTTTCCCAATTTAGTTGTAACGACCCTACGATAGGTAGCTACAAGCACTATCACCTTAGCCCAAATGGTATACCAAGAGGTAACGAGAGGTGGTATGGTCTCGTATACTTGATACAAATAGCTGGTAAACCTAGGATAAGGCCTAGGGAATAGTTGAGTAGCCTTGAGGTACTCTACTAGGCAGGGTAACCTTTCGGGAGCACATTCGCAT
>Ga0307509_10003317_pt1 | contig 24649 bp, 19 predicted proteins | sample 10_EM_MG_FD_202245 | JGI IMG/M metagenome (GOLD analysis project Ga0307509, IMG submission 202245) | Populus trichocarpa ectomycorrhiza microbial communities from riparian zone in the Pacific Northwest, United States - 10_EM | ecosystem: Host-associated > Plants > Roots > Unclassified | place... | reverse complement strand
CCGCACGGCTCGAACGGCAAGGACCTCACCGAAAAGGAGCAGGCCCACGTCCGCGCGCTCTACGACTCGAACGTGTCGTATCAGGATGACCTGCTCGGCCAACTCCAGAAGAAGCTGACCGACTGGGGGATCTGGGATCAGACGATGCTCGTGATCACCGCCGATCACGGCGACGAGCAGTGGGAAGATGGCCGGGTCGGCCACGGCGGCAGCGAGCGCGACACGCTCCTCCACGTGCCGCTCCTCATCCACTACCCGCCGATGTTCCCCGCCGGCAAGGTGAGCGAGGGTGTCGAGGCGATCGACATCCTCCCGACGATCGCCGACGCGCTCGGCCAGGCCCACGACCCCGAGTGGCAGGGCATCTCGCTGATCCCCGTCGCGAACGGTCAGGGCGGCTATCCCTGGATGAGCTACTCGTCGCAGTACGAGAACTCGCACGCCGGCCGGATCGGCCACTGGAAGGTCAAGCTGATGGGCACGGGCGCGCCGCACGTATTCGATCTCGCGAAGGATCCCGACGAGAAGTCCGACCTCTACGGCAAGGCAGCCGCGGAGATCGGGACGCGCACCGTCCTCGATCCGCTGTGGACCCTGCGGACCTGGAACGTCGAGTGGAAGAAGGCGCAGTGGGGCAATGCCGACGACGTCTCCAGCCGGTTCGCGTCCGACCTCGGTGAGTGACGACGTCGACACCAGTCCGGCGCTCTCGCTGACTCCGACCGAGGGCGCGCGGTTCCTGCTCGAGCGGGTCTCCGCCGAGGACACGCGCGCCGAATATCGCGTCGTGATCTACACCCCGACCGCGACCCACGAGGGCCGCGCGACGCTCGTCGACGATGGCACCGCCGCGGTCACGCTCGACGCGCCGGCCGAGCTCGCCGACACGATGCAGATGCTCGCGAAGCTGACGGCGCGCTCCGCCGCGAAAAAGCGCGAAGACGGCCTGCCCCCGTGGCCGGCGCGCGTCCTGCGCTGGCGCGGCCCCGGCCGCGGCGCGTAACATGGGCGGTATGCCGCACGCCAACGAAGCGCACGTGCTCGCCGCGCGGCTCGCCCTGATCGATCGGATCCGCGCGGTCGAGCTCCGGCTCGCGCGCTCGGCCCGAGCGGTCGCGGCGCTCGAGGTGATGCGAGATCACCTGCACGGCCTCGGCAATGCGGTCCAGATCGTCGGCCTCGCATCGGAGCAGCTCGCGGCCCAGCACCTCGACGATCCGGACTTCCTCATCCGCGATCTCCGCGGTGCAGCGATCGAGGCGCACAGCCGCCTGCTGAAGATGCTCGAGCTCGCGCAGCCGCCGGTGCGCAAGACGACCGGCGCCGCGTTCGCCTCGACGGTGCGCGCCGCGGTCGATGCCACGCGCCCTGCCCTCCACCACGAGGTCGATGTCCACGACGAGCTGCTCGCCTCGGTGACGCGCTGCAGGCTCGACGCCGACGAGCTCGAGCTGCTCGTGATCGCGACCCTCCTCGACGCGGACGCGCCGGCGCTCGAGCTGGTGCTGCGCGAACGCACGGTCGATGGCAAGCCGTGGCTGGAGCTGATCCGCTGCGACGATCGCCCCGGCACGTTCACCCTCGAGCTCGCGCCGCCGTCGCTCCTCGCGGTCGTCGACGAGCTCGTGAAGCTCGGCGGTGGCGAGGTGTCGCTGGCGCCCGGACGCCGCGGCCACGAGCTCGTCATCGCACTGCCGGGTCAGCCCTAGCGCGTGTAGTTCAGCCAGACGTGGATCGCGCGGAACTCCGCGCCGGTCGCCGCATCCGCGAGCGCCGTACCGCCGGCGAGCTTGCCGAACGTGAACGACGCGCCCACCGCGAACGTGGGATCGAGCGTGACGACCGTGTTGACGCCGAACGGCACCGTGAAGGCGTTGCCGAACCGCGCGAACCCGGCGAGCGGCCCCTTGATGCCGGAGCCGACGCCGGCGGTGACGACCGGCGAGAGCTTGTAGCTGAGCCCGATCGGAACGTAGAGCTGGTCGGTGTTCGCGACCATCGCATCGCGCTTGTCGAGCGCCGCATAGACCGACGGATTGAGGGTCAGCGCGAGCGCGCCCGAGCTCAGCTTGGTCTTCATGCCGAGCTTGAGATCGACGAACGAATTCGCGAGGTCGAGCGAGTACACGCCCGCGACCAGCGCGATGGACGCGTCGCCTGCGAGCACCGAGTAGAGCGCTTCGCCACCGACATTGTTGTACGGATGCGGGCAACTGGGCGTCCCCGAGACGCACAGCCCGAGCCCACTTCCGCCGCGAAACCCGGTCGTGCCGAACGACGAATGGATCAGCGAGAACGTCAGCTCCTGCGTCGCGCCGATCGAGACGTCGGGGGCGATCGAGAACGGTTTGGCGACGCTGTCCTTCGCGACATTCATCTCGAGGTCGAGCTGGACGAACACGCCACCCGGCGCCAGCGTCAGCCCACCTGCGTGCGCGGAGCCGGCGAGGCACGCGACGAGTGCCAGCGCTTTCATCACCCGCGATCGTACACGCGGGTTCGCGCGAACGGGGTGGTTCAGCGCAGCTTCAGGTAGCTCGGCTTCGCGTGGCGATCGATCGTGAAGCCGGCGAGCTGGAGCGTCGGCGCCGCGACCGTGATGGGCTGGATGCGCGCGACCGCCGCGTACTCTTCCTTCGCGGAGGCGATCTTCGCGGACGCATCGACCAGCGCGGCGCTCGCCGCAGCCTCGTCGCGGAGCGCGGCGTAATATGGCATCTGCATGCGCGCGAGCTCGGCGCGGAACGGTGCGGTCTCGTACGTGTCCGTCCCGAGCAAGTGGCGATCGATGTAGGTCGCACGCGCGAGCTGGATCTGCGCTTCGACGACGGCGATGTGGGCGACCGCGACGCGCAGATGGCGCTCGCTCCATGCGAGACGCGCGGCCATCCAGGTCTCGTGCGCGCCGCGGATCCGGACGAGCGTGTCGACCTTGCGGCGCTCCTGATCGGCGACCACCGGCGCCCAGATCGCATCGACGGCCATCGCCGGCGCGGGCGCGGGCGTCGCGATCGGATGGACCGCGCGCCGGGTGTTCGCGAGCCCGGTCTGCGCCGCGGCCAGCTCGGCGTGCGCGCGCGCCAGCTCGCTTGCGTTCGCAGTCTCGATCGTCGCCCGCGGTCGCGGCGAGACACACGCCCAGTCGGAGGCGGGCACGATCGGCGGCGCGGAGGCACAGCCGGTGAACGCGAGGACAAGGACGAAGCAGGAAGTACGCATGTCCCCATCGTCGCGCGGCGCGGTCGCGTGCGGCGAAGATCTGGGCGAGGTCAGCGTGAGGCGCGGTGCGACGTGCGCGGGGTGCGCCGCGCCACGTACATCGGCGACTCTAGTGCTCCCAGCTCACGCCGGCCTCGACGAACTCGCTCGTCCGCGATGCGAGCAGATCGAAGCCGGGGTACGAGTACTGGAACACGTCGGCGTGCGCGAACAGGAACATCCTCGCGTCGTTCGGCGCGTCGGGCTCGGTGATCGGGAACGACAGCTCGACGCTGCCGAGATGACCGACCTGGCTGCCGAGCTCCTTGTCGGAGGTGTAGTAGGTGTACATCGCCGGATCGCCGGTGTACTTGCCCGCGAAGAAGCTCGCGCGCGACTGGAGGTAGAGCCGGTAGCCGAACTGGAGGCGGTAGCCGGGCTTCGCGATCCTGAGATCGAGCGACGGCGTCGCGGTGGCGATTCCCCAGCTGTCGTGCGCGACCCGGAGCGCTGGATGGAGGCCGACGCCGAGCGCGAGCGCGTGGACCCACTCGAGCGCGAGCGCGTGGCTGATCCGAGTCTCGGGCAGCTTCTCGGCGAGCCCGTCGGCCGAGCCGATCGTGTCGTGGAAGATGATCTGCCCACCGGTGATCGTGCTCGTCGTCCAGTCACCGAACCGGACATTGCGATACGGCGACGCGAGATCGCCCGACGAGAGCTTGCCGTCGTAGCGCAGGCGCACCGCATCGGTCGGCGTGACGACCCGCGCGACGCCCGCAGACCACGCGAGCGCGGCGAGCTTGCGGTGGATGCTGGGGTCGAGCACGCTCGTCACCCGGTTGTCGGTGACGGTGAAGCCACCGAGCAACGTCGTGCTCCGTTCGGCGACGTCGACCGAGCCGTTGAGCCCCGCGCTGAGGCTCTCGTAGTCGCGCTCGTGCGCGACCGAGGTCGTCAGGTTCACGGCGTGGCCGCTCGAGTCGTTCCAGCCGGCGCCGATCGTCCCGAGGTAGCGCGTGTCGCTCATCTCGCCACCCGTCGTCGAGGTCCGGCCCGACGCACCGGTCACGACGTCGACCTTGCCAAGCGCCGGCGACGTCTTGACGTCGACCGAGGCGCTCGTCACCGCGTCGATGACGACACCGCCGCTCAGCGACCAATGGCCCCACTCCTTCGCCATCGTCGCGAGCGCGCGGAGCACGGTCGTCTGATCGCTATCGTGATAGGCCCCGAGCCGCCCGGTGCCGGTCACCGGCTCGTCGTCGGCGCTCGCCGCCGCGGTCGCCGCTTGCGCCTGCGCCGGCTCGCCGCCGAGCACGTCGCGGTAGTCGTCCGCGCTCGGCGTGTCCGAGCCGGTCGTCTCGCCCGGTGCCTGCGCGGCGGCGATCCGCCCCAGCGCGACCACGACGAGCGCCGCGCGGATCAGTTGCATCCGCAGCCCGCGCCGGCCGTGCCTGGTCCGGCACTCGGGAACGTGCCGCCTTCGGTGATCTCGAGGATCGAGTCGCGCTGCGCCTCGGCCGCGGGATCCATCTGGAACTGCATCGAGGGGTTTGCGAGTTTCTCGCGCTGGGATGCGCGCACGTGCGTGCAACCTGCGAGGGCGAGAGCGAGGACAACGAGCCGCATGGACATCACGCTATCTCTTCGTGCCCGCTGCCGTTCGAATCTTCGCGGCAACGCGTGGTGATCGTCACGCATCCTCGATTTTTCGAGGATGGATGAGCGCGTTCTCATCAATCGTGTTTGACGACGACGCGCAACGACAGCGCGAAGCACACGGCCTGCGGCTTCGCTTCCTTGCCGAGGTAAGGCTTGTAGCGCCAGCTCTGCAGCGCGCCGACGAGATCGCTCGGCATGTCGGGCGAGGTCTTCACGATCTTCACCGACGTGACCTTGCCCGCCTCGTCGATGCACATCTTCACGAGCACGTCGCCGTCGTGATCGCCGCGCATCACGGGCAGATCGCCCGAGACCTTCGCCACCGCGGTCGCCGCGACGACGGGCGTCCGGGTCGGCTTCGGTGGATCCGGAACCGGCTGCTGGACGGGCGGCTGCACCGGCGGCGCGACCGGATGCGTGACGACGGGCGGGGGGACGGGCTCGATTTTGACCGGCGGCGGATCGGCCTCGGCGACGACCGGATGCTTGTCGCGGTGCTTGTCCTTCACCGGCGGGCGATGAGGGTTGGTCGCGACGGCCGGCGTCCCCGGCTTCACCGGCGCGAACGTCGCCGTGTAGTCGAGGTTCGCATCCGCGCTCGCGACGAAGTCCTTCGTCCAGGCGTCGGCGGCGCCCTTGACGACGACGCGATGCGCACCCGCGAGCGTCTCGAGCTTGGTCGGCGTCGTGCCCGCCGGCTTGCCGTCGAGCTCGATCGGCAGGCCGCGCGGCGTCGAGTCGATCGCGACGTGCGCGATCGCGGGATCGAGCTTGAGCTCGAGGGCGAGCGGCGGCCCGGCGACGACCGTGATCTGCTTCTCGAGGCGCTTGAAGCCATCCGCATGCGCGACGAGCGTGTGCTCGCCCGGCTCGATCGGCCCCGCGGTGAGCGGCTTGCCGTCGAGCTCGACCACCGCGTTCGCGGGATCGAGCGCGACCCTCACGCCGCCGGTGGTCGCCGCCGGCGTGCCGCGCTTCATCAGCAGCACGATGCCGAGCGCGACCGCGACCGCGCCCAACCCGAGCAGGAGATAGACGCCGGTGCGGCTCGCCTTCACCGACGGAGGCGCCGGGACCGCGTGCGGCAGGATCTGCTGCATCGGCGCCGGCAGATAGCCCGCCGGGATCTGCGGATACGACGGGCTCGCTTGCAGCGGCAAGCGCTGCGGCGGCGCCCCGAAGTTCTGCGACGGCGTGTAGTGCGCGGTCGGCTGCGTGCCGAGCTGGCCGACCGGCACCTGGGTCGGCATCGGCGTCGCGGTCGACGGCACGTTCTGCGCGGCACCCGCGATCGAGAAGTCACCGGCGGGACCGGCGATCGAGTTGGCGTCGTCGCCCCAGATCTCGGCGGCGAGCTCGATGTCGTCCTGCGAGCGCTGGAGCCGCGACTTCGCCGACGGGCGCAGGATCGAGGTCACGGCGTCCTGCGGCACGACGCGGCCGGAGTAGCGCGCCATGTCCTCGGGCTGGATGTACTGGCGGATCCACTCGCCGACCGCGCGGGTACCGACCTGGATTCCCTCGCGCGCCGCGATCTGATCGAGCGCGAGCCGGAACTGCGCCGCGGTCGGCAACCGCCGCGTGTTGTCGCGCTCGAGTGCCGACAGGATCAACCGGTCGAGCTCGGGCGGGCACGCCGGGTTGTGGGTCGACGGCTTCACGACCTCGGCCTCGCGGATCTTCCGCATCGTCTCGAAGTCGGTGCGCGCCGAGAACAGCGGTGAAGCGGTCACGAGCTCCCACGCGACGACGCCCATCGAGAACACGTCGGAGACCGGGCCGATCGGCATCCCGAGCGCGGCCTCGGGGGACATGTAGCCGAGCTTGCCCTTGACCTGCCCACTCTCGGTGTGGAGCGTGCGGCTGTTCGCCTTCGCGATCCCGAAATCGATCAGCTTCGTGTGACCGGTGTGCGCGACGATGATGTTCGACGGCGAGATGTCGCGATGGACGATCCGCAGCGGCTGGCCCTGCTCGTCGTGACACGTGTGCGCGTACTCGAGCGCGTCGCACATCTCGCCGAGGATCGACAGCACGACCGCGAGCGGGATGCTCTCGTTCGCGCGGTTCGCGTAGCGGAGCAGCTTGCGCAGGTCGAATCCCGGCACGAGCTCCATCGCGATGTAGTAGGTGCCGTTGATCCGGCCGAAGTCGTAGACCTGGGCGATGTTCGGGTGGACCAGCATCGAGCTGACCTTCGCCTCGCGGATGAACGACTCGACGAACGTCTGGTCCTCGGACAGATGCGACAGCATCCGCTTGAGCGCGACCGAGCGCTCGAACCCGGCCGGCCCGCGCTTCTTCGCGCGGCACACCGTCGCCATGCCGCCCAACCCCAGCCGCTCGTACACCTCGTACGGGCCGAACTCGTCGGGCGCTATAGGTTCCGGGGACGACTGCAAGAGTCCTTAGAATACGACGTCAGAAGAACGTCAGCTGGAGCTTTCCGTAATAGAAACCGCCGTTCATCCCGAACTGGCTGACGTTACGGCTGTAGATGAAACGCCCGAAGCTGATGTTCGCGTCCTTCGTCTGGCGATCGGGGAAGGTGTTGAAAAGGTTATCGGCGCCCACCCCGACGTAGAGGTTCTTCGTCGCCTGGTAGCCGAAATCGACGTCGAACAGGAGCTTTGCCCCGAACGCCTCGTCGTTCATCGCGTTGTCGGCCTTGTAGTAGACCCGGCCGTAGTAGTCGGCGCGGACGAGCGCGGAGATCCCGACGATCGCGTACCGGAGGGCCGCGAAGCCCTTCTGGTGCGGCACCGCGTCCTCGAGCCGGTTCTTCGCGTTGCGACCGAAGAAGAACGTCCGGAGCTGGTCGGAGTCCGCGCCGAACTTCGCCACCAGCGACGCCGGCAGGTTGACCTGAGTGACCGCGGTCTTCGAGAAGTTCGCCGCGCCGGTCAGCGTGAGCGTGCCATCGCCGGCGACCGTGACCCAGTCGCCGACGAGGTCGAGGCCGGTGGTGTCGGTGTCGACCGCATTCGCGAAGAACTGTGCCTGGCTCACGCTCGGGAACGGCGCGAGGATGTCGGCGACGGTCGCGTTCGTGCTCGCGAACTGCGAGGTGAGTACGATGCGGTCCTTGATCCGGATGAAGTAACCGTCGGCGGTGAGCGACAGATTATCGAGCGGCCGCCACGCGACGCCGCCCGACAGGTTCGTCGAGCGCTCCTCGTGCAGCTTCGGGATGCCGAACGCGCGGGTCACCGGGCTCGCGTTGTTGCTCGTCAGCACCTGGGTCGGCGTCAGCGTGCCGGTGATCGGATCCGGGAGGAACTGGGTCGCGATGTTCGAGAACCACAGCTGCTGCAGCGAGGGCGCGCGAAACCCGGTGCTCGCCGCGCCGCGCAGCGCGAGGCCGTCGGCGACGGTGACGCGCCCGGCGACCTTGCCGATCAACGACTGGCCGAAATCGCTGTAGTGCTCGTAGCGGCCACCGGCGTCGAGGGCGACGGCCTTCGACAGCTCGGACTCGACACCGGCGTAGACGCCGACCGAGTCGCGCGTGCGATCGACCTCGTTGCTCGGCTGGAATCCGGGGAACACCTGCGCGCCCGGCAGCTTCGGTGCGCCCGCCGCGGTCGTCGCGCTGCCGAGCTCGTACGACGCCTCGTCGCCCGCGTGGATCTGGTAGTTCTCGACGCGGAGCTCGCTGCCGAGCACGAGCGCGAGCGACTTCACCGCCTTGGTGTCGAGCTTGTGAAGGAGGTCGAGGTTCGCGACGGTCTCGGTCGATTCGAGCGTGCCGGCATCGAACGTCGTCGGGCTCGCGGTGCCGAGTGACGCGTTCACCGAGTTGTCGATGTCGAACTTGAATGCGCTCGTACCGCGGGTGAGCGACGCGTCGACGTCCCACGTGCCCTTGCGGCGCATGCCGACGGTGATCGCGTTGTCATCCATCGTCGGCAGGATCAGCGGCAAGAAGCCGTTCGGATAGAACTCGGGGACGTTCTGCGACTCCTGGACCGGGAACCGATAGAAGCCGCCGGCGTCGCCGCGGCGATGCGACAGATCGCCGAAGCTGTAGAACGTCGCGGCGTCCGACATCGGCAGCTCCATGTCGAACTCGCCCATCGCGGCGGCGACCGCGGACTCGCCGATCCGCATGCCGAAGTCTTTTCGGGTCAGCTTGTGCTGCGCGAGCAACATGTCGTCCATCGCCATGTCGTTCGAGAACACCGGGCCGGTATACGTGCCGCTCCGGTTCGTCGCGTTGCGCTGGAGGAACTCGCCGGTGATGTTGACGAAGCCCTTCGAGCCGATCTTGAAGCCGTAGTTCGCGGAGCCCTTGAGCTCGGCGCCGTCGCGCGACGCGGTGATGCCGGCCTCGCTCGAGATGTCGACGAGATCGGTGACGTCCTTCGTCACGATGTTGATCACGCCGGCGATCGCGTCGGAGCCGTACTGCGACGCCGCGCCGTCGCGCAGGATCTCGATCCGCTTGATCGCGCCGGATGGGAACGCGTTGAGATCGGTGCCGACCGTGCCGCGGCCGAACGTGCCGTTGATGTTCATCAGCGCGGACCGATGGCGGCGCTTGCCGTTGATCAGCACGAGCACCTGGTCGGGACCCAGGCCGCGCAGGCTGGCCGGATCGACGTGATCGGTGCCGTCGGCGATCGTCTGCGGGACCGAGAGATAGGACGCCGACAGGTTGTTGAGGATCCGGCCGGTCTCGACCCGGCCGCTGCGCTGGATCTCCTCGGTCGTGATGACGTCGACCGGGACGGTGGTCTCGACGTTCGTGCGCGGCGTGCGCGAGCCGACCACGACGATCGTCTCGTTGAGGAGCGGTGCGGTGGTGAGCGCAAAGTCGAGCTTCGCGGTCGCACCGGTCGGCACGTTCACGATCCGCTCCTCGCTGCGAAACCCGGTGAACTCGGCCCGGACGTGGACCACCCCGGGTTGGGCCTCGAGCCTGAAGTGACCGTCGTCGTCGGTCGTGGCAGAGGCACCGGTGCCGATGATGGTGACCGTCGCGCCGGCGAGCGGGGCGTCGAGGTCGGGCGCCTCGACGGTGCCCTCGATCGTGCCGGTCGTCGCCGCGGCCGCCGGGGCGGGCTTCGCCGGTTCGGTCTCCGAGGGCGGCGGTGCCCCCGAGCCCTCGTTTTCGCCTTCGGCCGGTTGTGCGACCGCCACCGCGGATCGCACCACCAGAGCCACTCCCAGGAAGCCGAGTGCTCGCACCGTTCACGAATATCTCAAACAATGCCCACGTGTACTAGGATGCCGGCCGTGAAGGATCGCGTGTTTCGCGACCCCGTCCACGGGCTCGTCGAGCTCAAGGGGGAGGACCGGCCGATCGCCGAGCTGATCGACACGCTCGCGATGCAGCGCCTGCGGCGGATCAAGCAGATGGGCTTCGCGTGGCTCGTCTATCCGGGCGCCGAGCACTCGCGATTCGGCCACGCGCTCGGCGCGTTTCACATCGCCCAGCGCGTCGCGCGCCGGCTCGAGCTCGATGCCGACGTCGCGCGCCACGTCAAGGTCGCGGCGCTGCTCCACGACATCGGCCACGGCCCGTTCTCGCACGCGTTCGAGCACGTGTTCTCGGGCCACGATCACGAGCGCTGGGGCGCGCGGATCGCGACCGAGGATCCCGAGCTGGTCGAGGCGCTCGAGACGCTCGAGCCCGGGTTGCCGCAGACGCTGAAGACGTTCTGGGGCAAGGACTACAAGCCGCACTTCGCACGCAAGCTGGTGAGCTCGCAACTCGACGTCGATCGGCTCGACTATCTCCTGCGCGACGGCCACTACTCCGGCGCCGGCTACGCGACGTACGACCTCGACTGGATCATCCACGCGATCCAGGTCGCACCGATCCGCGGCGGCGACGACGCGCTCGATCTCGTCGTCGATTATCGCCGCGGGATGTACGCGGTCGAGCAGTACCTGTTCGCGCGCTCGTACATGTACGCGCAGGTCTATCACCACAAGACCGTGCGCGCGGCCGAGTGGCTGTTCATCAAGACGCTCGAGCGATTCGCCGAGCTCGCGCGCCAGGGCCAGGAGCCCGCCGGCCTCGAGATCGGGGCGCAGATGGCGCGCGGCCAGGTCGTCGCGGTCGCCGATTACCTGCGCCTCCACGACGTCTCGCTCACGGTCGCGCTCGATCACTGGGCGGGTGTCGATGGCGGCACCGAGCAGATCGATCCGGTGCTCCACGATCTCGCGAATCGGCTCGTCCGCCGCCGCCTGTTCAAGACGTTCGACCTCGGCGACGACCGCCCGCTCGCCGAGCGCCTGTGGCCGCAGGCGCTCGAGGTCGCGCAGCAGCGGTTCGGCAGCGCCGCGGCGAGCTATCTCCACCTCGACACCGCGCGTCACGCCGCGTACCTCGCCTCCGACGACGAGGAGCTCCACGTGATCGACCATCCGAAATACGGCGCGGTGACGCTGTCGCGCCTGCTCGAGGACATGCCGCTCGGCCAGCCGACCGCGACGATCCGACTCGTGTGCGCGCCCGAGCTCGTCGATGACCTGCGCCCGCTCGTCGAGCAAGCACTCGGCCGCGGGCGCGGGCGCCGGTGAGGTATCCTGAGCGCTGGTGAGCGGCGACGACGACGACGAGGCAACGGGCGCCGGCTACACCGTGCAGCTCCCTCGCCGGTTGCCGAGCGTCGATCCCGTGCACGGGTCGCGGCCCCTGGCCCGGCCCGATGGTCGGGCGTGGGAACCGCCGTCGGCGTCGGTGCCCGGGCCGCCCAGCCAGTCGACGACGATCAACTCACCGCTCGAGGCGCTCGAGCGCGACGAGATCCTGCGCACGCGCAAGTTCTGCGTGATCGTCGTCGTGATCGCGCTGCTCGGTGCGCTGTCCGTGCCGATCCTCCCCGGCGATCCGATCGCGAGTGCGATGGTGCTCGTCGCCGTGACGTGCTCGCTCGTCGCGATCGCGTTCCTCTACAACCGCACGCTCGACGCCGAGGCCTTCTCGCGGCCGAGCACGTCGCTCGGCTGGTTCGTGCCCGCCGCGTGCGTGACCACCGGCGTGCCGTACTTCGGGGCGTTCTCGCCGGTCGCCGTGGTGCTCGTGCTCGGAGTCTACTTCACCGGCCTCGGCCGCAGCTCGCGGATGGCCGCGGCGGTCTACGCGGTGTGCGCCGGGATGCAGGCGTTCGTCGCGATCCTGGTGATCGCGGGCGCGCGCGACACCGGGCTGATCCAGCCGCACAACCTCGGCAAGCTCGAGCTCGGGGTGATCGAGCTGCTCGTCCAGGCCGTGCTCGCTGCGACGTTCATCACCGCGCGGTTGTCGCGCGAGACCGCGCTGCTCTCGCTCGGCGAGCTCGAACGCGCGGTCCGGCTCGCGGCGCATCGCGAGGCGCTGCTCCTCGAGGCGCGCGAGGAGCTCGAGCGCGCACTCCGCAAGGGGCGCGGCCGGTTCTCCGAGCAGACGATCGGGGCTTACAAGCTCGCGAACCTGATCGGGCGCGGTGCGATGGGCGAGGTCTACGAGGCGGCGAGCGCGCAGGGTCCGGTCGCGGTCAAGCTGCTCTCGCAGGCGTCGCTCGGCAATCCGAACCACGTCCTGCGGTTCCTGCGCGAGCTCCGCACCGCATCGGGCTTGATCTCGCCGCACATCGTTCGCGTGATCGACGTCGGCGAGCAGCCCGTGCCCTACCTCGTGATGGAGAAGCTCGAGGGCGAGACGCTCGCGGAGATCCTGCGCGCCCGCAAGGTCACGCCCACCGAGGTCGTCGAGCTCGTCACCCAGATCGGCACGGGCATCACGACCGCCGCGGCCGCCGGGATCGTTCATCGCGATCTCAAGCCGCAGAACGTGTTCTGCCACGGGCAAGCAGGGCATCACGGGGTGTGGAAGATCCTCGACTTCGGGGTCGCGCGCGCGATGGACTCCGGCGACACGCTGACCGCCGGCCACGTCGTCGGCACGCCGTCGTACATGGCGCCCGAGCAGGCGAGCGGCGGCACCGTCGATCACCTCACCGATCTCTACGCGCTCGCCGCGATCGCGTATCGCGCGCTCACCGGCCAGCCTCCGTTCGCCGGCGGCGAGATCGCCGAGACGCTCTACAAGGTCGTCCACACCCGGCCGCGGCGGCCGACCCTGCTCGCCGATCTACCCGCCGAGGTCGACCTCGTGCTCGCGATCGGGATGGCGAAGAACCCAAGCCAGCGGTTCGCGACCGCGCGCGAGCTGGTCGACGCGCTCGCAGGTGCGTTCGCCGGCACGCTGCCCGAGGGTGTCGTCGATCGCGGTCGATCGCTCGAGCACGGCGGCGCGTGGGCAAGCCCGCCGCGCGCGTCGACCACGCGGATCCGGGTGACGCGTTAACCACCGCGGGCGAACTGCCACCTCATCCACCACTGGGAGGAGAGGCAGCGAAAAGGGTCGGGGTGACAAGACTCGAACTTGCAACTTCTCGCACCCAAAACGAGCGCGCTACCAATTGCGCTACACCCCGATGGCTACGAGATACCCAATAACTCGGGCCCCCGCAAGCACGAACCCCGAAACGACAAACGGCGCGGACCTTTCGGACCGCGCCGGCATTCGAACCGAGCCCTGACTACTTCTTCTTCGGCTTCGGTGCTTCTTCGGTCTTGACCGGCGCGTCCGGCAAGTCGGTCTTCGTGGTCGGGGTCTTGCCACCCGCCCACGCGAAGTAGTTCCGCAGCATCGTCGTCTCGTTGTTGAGATCGCCGAGCGTCGACTTGCCTTCGCCCGCCTTGATCGCGGCGTCGAGCTTCTGCTCGCAGTTCGCGCAGGGGACCTTCGCGATCTTCGGGAGGGCAAGCAGGATGCTCTGGCGGATCAGACGGTCGTCCGTCTTCGCCGCGTCGAGCAACGTGTCGGTCAGCCCGTTCGCGGCCTGACCCTTCTTGCCGATCTCGAGCATCGCGCGCTCGACTTCACCATCGAGCAGGCCGGCCTTGTCTTCCTTGCTCCACGACTCGACGCCCTTGATGTGCGGCGCGAGGTACTTCACGGACTGATCGACGGTCTGCTTGAGCGTCCCGGCGTAGCAGTTCACGTCCTGCTTGCAGCGCATCGCGACCTCGATGCGAGCGATGTGGGTCTGGAACATGTGCGCGAAGCCGATATAGGCCTTCGCCGCGCCGTCGGCACCGTTGAACGGGGCCGTGGCTTCCTTGTGCTTCTTCTTCGCGACCTTGAAGTCCTCTTCGGCCTTCTTCGCCCGCTCGGTCGCCGCCTTGATCTCGGCCGCGCCCTTCGACGGGTCGTGCGTCGCCTTGAGGGCATCGGCCTTCGCGTCGTCGACCTTCTTCTTCGCGACGTCGAACTCCTTGTCGGCGACTTCCTTGTCGGCCTTCGGCTTGCCGTCGGCTTCCTTGCGCTTCTTGTCGCTCGCGTCGAAGTACTTCTGCGCGAGGCCGTCGAGGACCTTGATGTCCGACTGGTCGTGCGAGAGGCGCGCGAACGCGGTCGCGGCTTCGGTGCGGAGGTTATCGTCGGCGCCGTTGTCCGCGGCGATCTTGCCGAGCGCATCGACGCCCGCATCGTCGCGCGTGATGAACGGATACGCGCCGACGGCGAGGATCCGGACCATCAGCTTGTCGCCACCACCCTCGGGCGCCGCCGCGGGCGCGCCCTTCTTGCCGCCCTTGGCCGGGGCCGGCGCCGGGCCGCCCTGCCACATCGCGCGGATCTTGTCGGCGCCGGTGGGCGCGCCGATCTTCTTCAGCGCGTCGAAGATCGCGTTGTAGTTCGACGAGCCACTCGGCTGATCGTCCGAGTAGTACTGCGGCAGCATCGGGTGATCGAGCGCCGCGAGGAGGTCGGGCACCGACGCCGGGTCGTAGAAGTCGCCGAGCACGACGGCCGGGTAGAAGTCCTTCGCCGAGACCGGCAGACAGTCCTTCGAGTCGCCCTTGTCGCCGCAGTACTGGTCGAGCTTCTTGTCCTTGAACAGCTGGTTGACCTCCTGATGCTCGCCGCGGAGGATCTTGCGGAGCTCGGCCTCGGCCGTGGGGCCAGAGGCGACGAGCGCGCGCCGGACCTGCGCGAACAGCTCGGGGGTGCGATACATCGACAGCACCAGCGTCTTCACGGCGCTCGGGACGCGGAGATCGCCGAGCGCGTTGATCGACGCACCGGTCACGCCGAGGAACAGCCCGTACTTCTCTTCGAGCGCGCGGCCCTGCTCCTTGTCCTTCGCGGTGCGCGGATGATCCGGCGGATCGCGATCGATGACCTTCGCGAGGGCACCGGCCGCCTTGGGCTTCTCGCCGTCGTACTTGCCGATCGCGCGGATGGCCGAGACCTCCGCGCTGATCAGCTTCTTCGTCACGGGCTTCGACGCGAGATCGATCAGCGCGTCGAGACCGCCTTCGATCCTCGCCTCGCCGAGCGCGTCGGCGGCCTTCTGGGCCGAATCGACGGAGCGCGGGTTGGCCTCGTCGACCTCGGTCAGCGCCTTCTGCAGGAAAGGCAGCGCCTTGTCCCAGCTCGCCGGGCGACCGGAGGTCTCGTAGTCGGTCATGTACGTCGCCTTGGCCTGCGCAGGGGTGAGCGGGCGAGCGAGCGAGATGATCACTTGCAGCAGCCGGACGGGCTTGCCCTGTTCGGACCAGGCCTGACCGAGCGCCTCGATCGCGCTCGGATCACCGAGCTGCTCGAGCTGCGTGACTGCGCGCTCCGCTTCACGCGGATCGCTCAGCTTCTTGGTCCAGGTCTTGGCTTTGTACGGGTTGTCCGGACAGCCAGTTTGGCTGGCGAGCATGATCGCCAGCGCTACGAAGGCGAGTCGCCTCATTGCAGCTCCTATTTGTTCTTCACGGCGAACAACAGATTGTCGAAGCCGGCCGCTTTGGCCGTATTCACGATCTTGTTGATCAACCGCGCGTCGGTCGACTCGTCGGCCTGAAGGATCGCGAGTCCGTCGGGACAGATCTTACCCGGCTGAGGCCGGATATTCTGCTTGGCGTCCTCGCAAGCCTTCGCGAGGTCCTTGGGCAACTTACCCATGCCGACATCTTCTTTGATCTTCTTGGAGGCGGCGTCGAGGCGCTCGAAGAGTGCGTCGATCTTGAACGTGGGCGAATCGTCACGCAGCACGCTGTCCACCGTCGCGACGAGCTGACCTTGATACGTGATCTCGGTCTTCGTGACGATGATGACGGGAGCCTGCTGGAGCGTGTCGTGCGAGTCGGCGATCGGCAGATCGAGGCCCTTCTGAGCCTGGAGCAGCTGACCGGTCGACGAGAACACCATCAGAAGGAACGTGACCAAGATCGTCATCATGTCGACGAACGGGGTCAGGTTGAGCGAGATGTTCGCGGCGCGACCGCCGGCCACCGAGCCCGACTTCTTGACGAGGTGCTTGAACGGAACCGAGCGATAAAGGCGTGGGCCTGCTGAATGTACCGGCATGGCTCTACTCCTTTACAAGCTCGGCCGAGCGGCGAGGCCGTTCGGGTCGGTGAGACCCACGTCGACGAACCCGACCTTCACGGCCACGTCCATCGCGTGAATGATGTCCTGGTATTCGACCGGCGACTGTGACGTCGACTCGGCCGCGACCTCGATGTCCGTGCGATCCGCAAAGAACGCCGAGGCCTTGTTCTCCTTGAGCGTGTTCTCGAACCGCTCCCAGTCCTGTTGATCGCCCTTCTTGGGGATCTCCTGGAACTGGTTGATGCGCGACAGCCCGACCCAGATGCGGTCGGCTTGTACGAGTACGGACAGCGTCACGTGCTCGTCGTCCTGCTGGACGTTCGTGGTGTCGCGCGTCTTTCCCTTTGGCTGGATGTTGATCTGGGCAATGTTCACCCAGACCGCCGTGACCAGAAGGAAGGCGGTCAAGCAGCTCATCAGATCGATGAACGGGACGATGTTGAGCTCTACGTTGACGCTCTTTTTTCCATCGCCGGTTCCGACTGCTGCTCCCATGGTGGTTCCTCCTCGCTAGGGGTTAAAGGTTGCGAGGATGGATTACGCCTGGGGCTGCATCTGCGCGCGGTGCGTCGTCACGAGGTTGACGACCTGAACCGTCACCTCGTTGATGTCGTCGGTCACGCTCGTGGTCTTGCCCTGGAGGAGCGAGAACCCGAGGAGGCCGATGAGCGACGTACCGATACCGAACGCGGTGCAGTTCAGTGCTTCTGCGATACCGTTCGCGAGCTCGGTCGCCTTGTTGCCGCCTTCGTCGCTACCGACGGAGCCGAACGACTTGATCATACCGGAGATGGTGCCGAGCAGACCCGCCATGACGGCGAAGTTCGCGGTCATCGCGAGGTACGGCGTGCGCGCGTTGATCTTGGGGAGCTCGCGGAGCGCCGCCTCGTCCATCGCAGCCTGGACTTCTTCGTCCGACTTATTGAACTTCATCAGGCCCGCCTGAACGATGCGGGTCATCGGCGTCGGGTTACCCGAGCAGACCTTGATGGCGCCCTGGACGTTACCGCTCATCACCTGGCTCTTGAGCAGGGCGAGCAGCTTGTCCTTGTCGACCGATGCGCGGAACAGATAGACCGCGCGCTCCACGATGATCGCAATGGTGACGACCGAGGTGAAAAGAATGGGCCACATGCCCCATCCGCCCTTGTGGAATGCAGTCGAGATCGCAGTCAGCATTGATGCTCCTGGTTGTAGCGAACCGTTGTGGTCCCGACCGCATGTGCAACGGTCGATCCACGGTGTGCGGATCCGGCGAACTGTGCGAACAGACACGTGCAGCGGTTGCGCGTAGATGTAGGTTCAGCGATCCGGAGCCGTAGCGCGCTGGGACATGGCGCCGCCTTTTGCCACGGATCCAATTTGTGCAACGAGACGGGAACTTACGCGGCGTTGTAGTGTCGTACACGCATGCAGCTGCCGCGCTTCGTCGGACTCGTCGACCTCGGGATCCTGACGGTCATCGGCGTGTTCGCGATCCTGCCGCCGCGCGCGCAGTACACGTCCGCGGTCGTGAAGGGCGACGAGGCGAGCCAGTTCGCGCTCGCCCTCGCGGAGGCGCGGACGATCGCGCGTCCGGGCGACGGTCAGGCGGTCGACGAGCTCGCCCACAAGCTCGATGACGCACAGCAGAAGGACTGGGCGATCGACTTCGCCGTCCTCGCGAGCGACCACGCGAAGGATTCGCCGACCCGCTGGAAGGCGCTGCTCGCCGCCTCGACCGCGTACGTCGATCGGTTCGACGTGAACGAGGGGCTCGATTACGCGAACCGGGCGCTCAATGCCTGCGACGCGATCCGCGCGACGAACCCGGCGGCGTGTCCGTCGCCGGACCAGATCCGCATGCAGCTCTACCAGGCGAACCTCAACGCCGGCGTCGCGTCGCACATCGACCCCCGCAAGGACCGTCTCGGGTTCATGAAGGCCGGGGAGCGCGGCCTCCTGCAGATCCACCTCGATACACGTGACAAGGAGCGCGGTAGCGCCGCGCCTCCTACCGGCAGTGGTAGTCAGGGGTCGGCAACCGCGCCCTGAGGCGGTATCATCCGAGCATGCGGTCAGCATCGTTGTTTGCGGTTCTGGCTGTAGCGTGCGGCGGTGGCGCGGCGAACCAGCCGCACACGCAGATGTCGGCGCGTCAGATCGTCGATGCGTCGAGCCCCGCGATCGTCCGCGTCGAGGCCGGCGAAGATCGCGTCGGCACCGGCTTCATCCTCGATCAGACCGGCCTGATCGCGACGAACCTCCACGTGATCGAGGGCGAGTCCGCGATCAAGGTCAAGCTCTACAAGGATCAGGGCGAATACCAGGTCACGTCGATCGTCGGCGTCGATCGCGGTCACGACCTCGCCCTCATGCGGATCAAGCCGCGCCAGAAGCTGCAGACGGTCCACCTCGGCGACTCGAGCGTGGTGTCGGCCGGCGACAAGATCTACGCGATCGGCAACCCGCTCGGCATGGACTACTCGATCAGCGACGGCCTGATCTCGCAGGTCCGCCAGCTCTCGGCCGAGCTCACCATCCTCCAGATCAGTGCGCCGATCTCGCAGGGCTCCTCGGGCGGGCCGCTGTTCAACCAGTTCGGCGAGGTGATCGGCGTGACGACGATGATCGTGACGCAGGGCCAGAACATCAACCTCGCGGTGCCCGGCAACTATCTCCTGCCGATGGTGAAGCAGCAGCAGGCGATCGACCTCGGCGAGTTCGCGAAGGCGACCAAGGAGCTCGCGCACTCCCACGGCGAGGGCACGCAGGGCGACGGCGACGGCGGCAAGATCGACCCGGACGGGATCAAGATCGAGCGCCGCGTTCCGTTCCACGCGGTGACCGTGCTCGACGGCTGCAAGCAGAAGGACCTCGAGGACATCGTCCAGTCGATCGGCGAAGCGATCCAGAATGGCGCGCCGCTCTACAACACCGGCACCAACCAGGGCTTCGAGGCGTGCTTCCGGATCTACGAGGGCACCGCGCTGAAGTACGAGAAGGACGCGCCGTGCAAGGGCGTGCGCGCCGCGTTCGGCGACGGCCTCCTCCGCGCCAGCTCGATGGCGTCCTACAAGGAGAAGGCGTGGGCGATGCGCGACACGTTCGACGGTCTGTTGAACGTGACGCAGCGCTGGGCGCAGCAGAACGTGCCGCCGCAGAAGCCCTCCCAGAAGCCATGACAGGGCCGTGATCCTGTACCTCTTCGACATCGACGGGACCTTGCTCGACGCCCACCGCTCCGGCCGCGGCGCCTTCGACGAGGTGATGGCCGAGCTCCACGGCATCAGCGGCGCGAGCAACGGGATCCGCTACGGCGGCAAGACCGATCACGCGATCGTCGACGAGATCTTTCGCGCGCGCCTGGGTCGCGCGTCGACCGAGGCCGAGCGCACCGCGTTTTTGGCGGCGTACGTGCCGCGGCTCGCGGACAAGCTCGCGGCGAACGGCGTGATCGTGCTCGACGGCGCGGTCGAGGCGCTCGACTACCTGAAGGACAAGGCGCGGCTCGGCGTCGCGACCGGCAACATCCGCGAGGGTGCCGAGGCCAAGCTCGCCGCGGCGGGCCTGGCCAGCCGGTTCGAGCTCGGCGGTTACGGTTGCGACGCGATCGTCCGCGCCGAGCTCGTCGCACGCGCGATCGAGCGTGCGGGTGCAGTCGACGAGGTGATCGTCGTCGGCGACACGATCCACGACATCTCCGCGGCGCGCGCGTGCGGTGCGACCGTGTGCGCCGTCGCGACCGGCTCGGACTCCGCCGAGGCGCTCGCGCATGCCGACGTCGTGTTTCGCTCGCTCGCCGAGCTCCCCGCGTGGCACGCCGCGCGAACTAGTTGCGCGTGAGCGACGCGACGTCGGTGACGCCGACGTCGGAAAAGCCGGCGCGGACCGAGGTGTCCATCGCGGCGATCAGCGTCTGGTACGTGATCGGATGGATGGTCGAGCTCTCCGCCGCGATCTCGACGCGCGGGACCTCGTCGGCCGGCGACAGCTCCTTCAACGTCTCGCCGAGGTGACCCCAGTCGTAGACCGCGAGCTGGCGGGTCTCGCCGCTCGGCGTCGCGGTGACGATCATCTGATCCCACTCGATCAGGACCGCGAGCTTCGGATGCACGGTCTCGACGTTCGTGGCCGCGCCCTTCCCCGCCGCCTCGTTGCGGAGGTGCGCGGTGTTGACCCACACCGCGGCGACGAGCAGGAACGCGGTGAGGCAGCTCATGACGTCGACGAACGGGATGATGTTGATGTCGACGTTGACGGACTGCTTGTTGCCGGTGCCGAGAGTTGCGCCCATGGCGATCGGACACCGTCGTCGCGCGCGAGTTGCGAATCAGTCCGGTTCGCGAACCTCGCGCCGGATCTCCGCAGGGATCGGGAGCTTCGCGAGCGTGGCGTTGACCGCGTCGAGCGGACCGCTCACGCGCAGGCCCACCCAGGGCATCCGGTTCTCGCGGAACAACGTGGTCGGCTCGGACGTTTCGGTCGCCCTCACGAACATCGAGAGCGGCGCACCGCCGAGGCGCAGGATCTGGAGCGCGTCGGTCGAGTCGCCGGCGATCGTCACGAACACCGGCCCCGGCTCGGCGCCGTTCAGCATCCCGACCTCCATGCCACCGGATGCGAGCACGCGCAGCGCGAGCGCGATGTCCGACGCGCGAACGCCGAGTCGTGCGGCAGCGTCGCGATCGATCTCGAGCTGCTTCACCGTCGCCGTCGTCAGCCCGAAGCGATCGACGACGTGGAGCCCCGGGGTGTGCGCGAGCGCGTCGGCGACCGCGGCGGCATGAACGCGGAGCGCGCCGCGATCGGCGCCCGCGAGCCCGACGACGTGATCCGTCGGGTCGAGCACGATCAGCTCGTGCTGGGAGAGCGTCTCCTTGATCGCCGCGGCCTCCGCCGGTGGTGCGACGATCCGGATGTCGGCGGCGTCCGGATCGCGCGCGAGCGTGGCCGTCATGCCGAGCTCGGCGAGCACCTGGCCGGTGCGAGGCAGCGCTTGCTGGAGCCGCGCGAGCTGGACCTCTCGCGTCAGGCCCGCCGGGAATCGGACCTCGAACGCGAGCGGCTTGGTCCGCGGCCACGGCTCGAGGTGCACCGTCGCGGGGACCATCGCCGCGGTCTTCTTCACGATCGCCTCGAGGTGGTCGCGAACCTCGAGGACCGGCGCGCCGGCCCGCGGGATCACCGTGAGCGCGATGAACCGTGTGGTCGCGTCGAGCGCGACGCACGCCGGCGGACGCGGTTGGGTATCGACCGTCGTGACGCCGAGCCCGTCGAGCTGGCCGCCCGCCGGGGCATTCGCCCAGTCGCGTGCGCCGTCGACCACATCGACCACGGTCTTGCCGCGCGCGGCGAGGGCGAGTGGATCGATCTGGATCGTGCGCGCGGGCTCGACGGTGCCACACGCCTCGACCCGATCGACACCCGCGTCCTCCCACAGCTTGTCCATGACGCGCTTCGCAACGGCCGTGAGCTCGCCGGCCGTCAGCCGATCCGACCGCAGCATCACCCGCATCACCGCCCCCGCGCGCGACCCGCGGTTGACCACCGGCGGCGCGACCTCCTCGGGCAGCTGGGCGCGCACCGCTTTCACCGCCTCGAACACCTTCTCCGCGGTCGCAAAGCCCTGCTGCTGGCTCTGCGCGGGAAACTCGGCGACCACCGTCGTCGCGCCGTCGGTGCTCCGGCTATCCAGGCGGACGAGGCCGTCGATCTGACCGACCACTTGCTCGAGCGGCACCGCGACCTCGCGGTCGACGTCGCTCGCGGTCGCGCCGAGGAACGTCGCGGTGATCGTGACCGCGAGCCGATCGTGCTCGACCTTCGCGACCGGCGGCGCTTGCTTGCCGCAGGCGATCAGACCGAGGGCGACCAGCGCGCGACGCATGCCCTACTGTAGCGCGGCCGAGAAGTCGCCGGCCTTCGCGCGACGCGCGATGCAGCGATCGATCGCGAGGAGCGCGTGCTCGAGGCGCGGCTTGCCGTCGAGGACCTTCGCCACGGCCGGCTCGAACGCGGCGACGACCTCGGCCCGCGCGGTCGCGTCGCACAGCGTCGCGGTCGCGTCGACGACCTCGCCCGCCTGGCTCGGGGTCAGCTTCGCGAGCAGCTCGGCGAGATGCGCTCGCACCGCGGTCCACGCGGCGGCACGGGTCGCTGCGCGCTCGAAGTACGGCCCGACGCTCGACCACGCGTCGCGATGCGGCACCAGCGCGAGCAGCGCGTCGACCGCCGCCGGGACCTCGGCCGGGCCGAACGCCGAGAGGTCGGCGATCGCCGCCTCGCGCTGATCGAAGTCGGTCCTGGGATTCTTCGCGATCGTCGCGATCCGGTCGAGCGTCGCGCGGTCGCCACCCGAGACGAGCAGGAGCTCGGGATCCCACGGTGCCTGCTGCTTCGCGAGCGCGGCGTCGACCCGGCGCTTCGCGGCGGCGCGGACGTCGCCCGGCCAGCGCGCGGCGGGCAGCATCGCGAGCAGCGCCGCGTGGATCCGCTCGTCGATCATCCCGCGCGGCGTGGCCCGCAGCTTCGCGCCGAGCTTGCCGGCGAGCCAACCCTCCCAGCGCGCGCGCTGCGGATCGCCGACGACCGGATCGAGCGCCTGCGCGATCGCGACCGCGGTGTACTGGGCATAGAGGTCGGTGCTCGCGGCGAGCTCGGTGATCTGCGCGAGCGCGGCGGCCGGTGCGAGATCGCCGCGCGAGGTCGCCGACGCGAGATCCGCGGCGAGCGCGAGCTTGTCGCCGAGCCCGAGCTTGCTCCATTGCGGCAGCGGACCGCGCGCACCGTGATCGGTCCACACCACGTGGTAGTAACCACCGTCGGAGGCGACGACCCACGCCGGGCACGTGTCGCCGATCGGGATCGGCGTGGCATCGCCGGCGAGCGCGCACGCGCGAGCGTTTCCGGGCACGCGCACGCACACCGGCACGGTCAGGTGATCACGCGCGCGTGCGGTCAGCACCGGCTTGCCTTCGCACGCGAGCGAGAGCTCGACCACCGGTGCGCCCGCGTGATCGACGTAGCCCTGCAGCGCCTTCGCCGTCTGCGACGTCGTCGCGGTCGCGAGCGCGGCGACCAGATCCGCGGTCGTCACCGAGCCGAGCGCGTGGGCGGCGAGGTAAGCGCGCAACCCCTCGCGGAACTTGTCGGGGCCGGCCCACGCCTCGAACATCGTCAGCACGGCCTCGCCCTTGTCGTACGCGATCGAGTCGAACGCGTTGTCCGGATCGAACGCGATCGCGCGATGGAGCGGCTTCGCGCCGGCGTCGCCGTCGGCGGCGAGCGCGCTCTCGCGGGTGAACGCGAGGTGAAGCTCCGACGGCGGATGGCCTTCATTCGCGGCCGCGACGCGCTCGCCGAGCCAGCTCGCGAACGCCTCCGACAGCCACAGGTCGTCCCACCACACCGGCGTGACGTAGTTGCCGAACCATTGATGCGCGAGCTCGTGCGCCGCGATCACCGCGTAGCGCCGATCACCGTCGAGCACGATGTCGGCGTCGAACGTGATGAGGCCGGGGTTCTCCATCGCGCCGAACAGGTGCGGCACGGTGACGACGTCGAGCTTCGCGAGCGGCAGCGGGATCCCCGTGTAGTCCTCGAGCAACGCGACGAGCCGGCCGGTCTGGCGCGCGACGCTGCCCGCGTTCTTCACGCGGCGGGGAAACGTCAGCACGCGGACCGGGACGTGCTGCTTGCCGACCACGCCCGCGTCGACCACGGCGAACGGCCCGACCGCGAGCGCGAGCAGGTAGCTCGCCATCGGCGGGGTCTCCGCGAACGCGACCTCGCGCCGGCCGTCGGCGAGCACCTGGTCGTGCGCGACCGGCATGTTGCCCGCGACCACGTCCGGCTTCGGCGCGACGACCGTGACCCGCCACGGCGTCTTCCACCTCGGCTCGTCGAAGCACGGCGTGATCCGTCGCGCGAACTCCGACTCGCCCTGCGAGTACAGGTACCAGCGATTGCCGTCCTGCTGGCGGAACAGCCCCTCCTCGTCGTGCTGCGTGGTGCCGGTGAACGCGAGCGACAGCGTCAGGTCGCCCGGCGCGACCAGCTTGCCGAGCCGCAGCTCGACCATTCGATCGGCGGTGGGATGCTTGACGACCTCGAGCTTGCCGCCGTCCCAGTGGGCCTCGGTGATGGCGAGCTCGTCGGCGTGGAGCCACACGCGATCGCTCGCGCGATCGAGGCGCACCCGGATCGCGACCGTGCCGGCGAACGTGTCGCGATCCGGATCGACCTCGAGCCGAAGGTCGTATGCGAGCGGCGTCGCGCCGTCGGGCAGGTGGACGCCCGGCACCGGCAAGGTCGGCGAGGTCGCGGGCTTCGCATCGCCCGTGAGCGGTGGCGCTGTCTTCTGCGGCGGTGGCGGCGCGTCGTGACTCCCGCACGCGAGGCACGCGGTCGCGACCACCAGCA
>Ga0307509_10003316_pt1 | contig 24660 bp, 18 predicted proteins | sample 10_EM_MG_FD_202245 | JGI IMG/M metagenome (GOLD analysis project Ga0307509, IMG submission 202245) | Populus trichocarpa ectomycorrhiza microbial communities from riparian zone in the Pacific Northwest, United States - 10_EM | ecosystem: Host-associated > Plants > Roots > Unclassified | place... | reverse complement strand
TGCTGCAACTGCGGTAACGACCACACTGCCACATTCAGAGAATGTCCGGCTCGACCTCCCCCGTCTGTCCCCTCCAGAACCGGCTCTCCGGCCCCCGCCCCAACAGGTCAAGACCCCATGGATTTGGCGGTCGATGGCGGTCCGACACCCACTACTCCCCCGACCGGGAAGGGTCCCCTTGAGGTGGACCTCGTAACTCCCAGGCAACCTCCCCGAGCCGGTCCCTCCACGCGTCCCGGCACTACTCACGGTTTTGGCGGTCCTCCCCCCCTGGAGGAGCCGAGCCCTTCCCCCGCACCATTTACTCGTCGGGTTCGTCCCGGAAATTAATAATCAAACCATGCCTCCTCCCCTGGGTCATGGGCCGGCCCCTGCCCATACGTTTCTTTCCATCATTCAACATAAGTGCCTTGGGAGCTGGAATGTTTTTCTTTCTCTGTTTGAGGTGTTCCGAGAAGCGACCACTTACCCCTCGATAGTCCTTTTGCAGGATCCACCTGTCAACAAGGCTCACCTTCCCTGTTTTAATGGTTTCAAGTCCTTCTTTCCCCCGGTTGGGAAGCCACGCGTGGCTGCCTACGTTCATTTGTCTTTTCTTTCCAATTACACGGTGCTCCCCAAGTTCATGGGGGTGCATGATGTCCTCACCCTCGACGTCTCCTCCAACGAGCCTCTTTTTGGCACCGCCTTTCACTCCTTTAGGGTTATTAATGCTTACTCCACCAATACTGTTGACCATAGGGTTCATTCCGTCCAACCAGAAGTCCTCTTCCCCGATCTTGGGTTCCCGCTGCTAGTTGTAGGGGACCTCAACATCCACAACCCCCTCTCAGACCCGCTACGGCACTTCTCGCCACGGGAGATTTCATCCTCGACTCCCTATTTTGAGGAGGCAGCGGAGTCCGGCTTCGCCCTCCTCAACCCCCCAGGTGAATACACAAGGTTCCCCCAGGTGGGCAAATCTCGCCCCTCGGTCTTAGACCTCGCCTTCGCAAACCCCCACCTCCTCCCCCTGGTTAAGAACTGGGAATCCTCCCTCCCCTCAACAGGTTCAGACTACATACCAATAACAATCACTCTCGCTGCACCCTCCCTAAATCAGAAACCCCCACGCCCGCAGTGGGCGGACACGGACCGGGAAACTCTGGACCCGATAATTAAAGGCTTCAAGGTCCCGGCCGCGCCGTCATGCCCCACCCCTCCGAAACTAGATGAGTGGATGTCGGAATCGCTAAATCGTATAGTAGCTCTCCTCAAAGTGCACACGCTAGTATCCAGACACTCCCATCACTCCAAACCCTGGTGGACCCCCCACCTGACTATCCTCTGTCGTGAGTATCACAAGGCTGCCAGAGCGTCCAGGAAACACGACACCCCTCACATGCGGGAAGTTGCCGGCACCTCCAAGGCGGGGTACTTTAAGGCAATTAAAGCCGCCAAGAACATACACTGGTCGTCCTTTCTGTTGACCGCTACGCCTCAGAGCCTTTGGACGGCTAAGAGGTGCGCCTACGGACGTGCCCAGCCGCGCTTCCCCTCCCTCCCAAGGGCTGAAACCCTGCTACAAATGAACAATGTCCTCCTGGATCACTTCTTCCCCCCTAAGGAACCTTTCTCCCCCGCGCCTAGGCTTAGGCCACATAAATCGGCACCCCCCTTGACGACAGACGAGATAGCTGCAGCTCTCTCCAAGTGCTCCCCGACCTCAGCTCCCGGCCCGGACGGGATTCCATACTCTACCTGGGAACAGGTCAACAAGATCAACCCGTCAATTCTCCTCCCAATTCTTTCCCCGCTAGTCCTCTTGGGCTATCACCCTGCGTCGCTGAAGAGCTCAAACGGCGTGGTACTCGATAAGCCAGGAAAACCCTCATACGAGTCACCCTCCTCCTTCAGGATAATCGTCCTGATCCGCACAATCTCGAAAATCCTTGAAAGGATTGTTGCAGCCCGACTACTCGCGGCAGCCCGGCTTAGAGGGCTGTTGCACCCCAACCAATGCGGCTCGCTCCCTGGACTCAGTACCTACGACGCATGCCTCACCCTCACCAACGACGTCCGGACCCTGCAGAGGCCCCGTCTCAAGGTCTCCTCCCTGTTTCTGGATATAAAGGCAGGGTTCGACAACGTCGACAACAACACTTTGGCCCGTATCCTAAGAGAAGGCGGGATACCCCCCTATCTGGTCTCCTGGGTTTCGTCCTTCTTAGGGGAACGAAGCTGCACCCTGATCTTCCAAGGGGCCCCAGGGACCCCAGCCCCCGTCAACGTAGGTGCCCCCCAAGGGTCGCCGATCTCCCCGCTCCTCTTCCTCCTATACGTGGCGCCGCTGCACTTCAGTATCCCGCGGGGTCTGATGATCTCGTATGTAGATGACTTCGCCCTCACAGTTGCATCCCTATCCTATCGTGGCAACATCCGCAGGCTCCAGCAACCCTTCGAGAGGCTTGAAAGAAAGGCGTCTCGCCAGGGCGTCTCCTTTTCGGTCGCAAAGAGAGAGCTGATACACTGGAGGACCCCCAGCCAGAGGAACTCGCCAAAGTGTGCCTCGCCTATCCAAATCAAAGGGGAATTGTTTCGCCCCAGCAACTCCGTCCGGTGGCTCGGGTACTGGTTCACTCCGGCCCTTGACCCTGCTGCACATTTCTCGCGTCGCTTGGCCCTTGCCCAAGGGGTGTTCGCCCTCGTCCGCAGACTGAGTCCGCCTGGTGCGGGACTCCCCTCCTACCTATGCCACAGACTGGCGACATCTCTGATTGCCCCTATCCTTCTCTACGGCGCGGATCTGTTCACACCTAGCCTGGGCACAACGACCCGCCTCGATACGTTCTGGCGCAAGGTCCAGAGGTGGACCACAAACTGCTTCTCACCCACGCCCACGGGGATACGTTCGGTGGAGTCGTGCCTCCCACCCGTTTCCCTCCTGGTCACCCACCAGCAAAGGCTGGCGGCGCTCAGGGTGGTCTGTTCCCCCCCCAAGGTGAACCCGGCAACAGCCCGCCTTCACCCATCCTTCCCCTCACTCTCGGGGTACCGTGCCCCTGACTCCTCGCGTGCCCTCACCAGAGGCCTATCATCCGTCTACCTCTCCCTACACTGGAAAACGCCTCGCCCCGTGCCCCCGGTAAGAAACCACCTACTCGTGGATGTGGTGGCCCACAGGACAATACCTTTCACCCTCGGGCGGTCCAAAATGCCCATGATCAACTCCCACTTGGCCTGCGCGGCCACCTCCCTCCCGCCCCAGTCCCTAATAGACAACACCTATTCCGCCCTGAAGAAAACGATAAGAGAGGCACTCCTCGCGGAGTAGGCCTCCCTTTTCCCGACCCCGGGGTACTACCTACACCCCCCCGCGCTGTCTCCGAGGCCCTTCATGGGCTTGGGCAAGTTCGTCGCCGGGAGAATTCACGAGATGAGAGCCGGGAAAAGTTACCTGGCCGCCCACCCGACCTGGAGGTCCCCCGACGCAGACACCTCCTGTCCCCGCTGTGGCTTGGAGCCCGAGACCTTCGAGCACGCCATCCTATCCTGCCCCTCAAGACAGCACAGCAGGTCGCGCCTCCTCCACGGTGTTACCAGCGTCGGTCCCGAGGCCCCCCTCTGGACATCCTTCCCTCTGCTAAAAAGGCTCGCCAGCTTCATAGGCATCACCTCCACGGGATTTCCCACTACGATGTCCCCACCCACCACCCCTCCCTCTTCCCCTCTTTTCTCTCTCTCTCCCCCCAGGGTGCCCCCTCCGGTTTTTCGTGTTTTTTCGTTGGCTGAGGTGTAAGGCGGCTGGGATTGCTTTCCTTTGTCTTACGTAGGCTTTCCTTTCTAGACGGCTAAATTGTTAGTTTGTACTTTCCTTGTTATATGTGGCCGTTGGCCCGGTGGAGGAGAAACCTGCACGTTGGTGGATATTAAATTGGTGCCGTGACTTTCTTTTGTTATAGGTTTTTGATTTATAGGTTTTGTTCTCTGCATAGCTAGCGCTGCATGAGGCTTTTTGTACCTAAAAACAATAAACGCATGATTACAAAAAAAAGAAAGAAAAAAAGGACCAAGAGATAGGACACGCTTCTCGCAAACTTCTTCCCCCCCCCTACATTTCACATACAATCTCAGCTTTGCCCCGCTTGGCGTCCGGACCAAGCCCCTCGCCCACTTTTAGTCACCTGCTCGTCGCCATGGCGAACCCCCACAATCTCCCCCCAGGGAACGCAGCCTTTGGTAGGCTCTCTGCCCTCAACTCTCCCCTCCCGTCGCGTTCAGGAACATCCTCGACCGATCACCCCATCGAGTTCATGATGAGGCAACTCGCTCAGGCGAGGAGCGCCCTCCGGCTTAGCAACCAAGACTTCCCGGACCTCAGCCATGATGCGCAGGCCAGCACCCTACCCATCGAGTCTATCACGATCGTTCTCCTCTCCCAGTTCGTCCAGGGCCTGGTGACCGTCTCACATGAGTTGAGCAGGGTAACCCAGGCCATCGCAACCATCTCCGAGGAAAACGAGAACCTCACGGAGGAGCTCCATGACATCTCCTCTCAACTCGCGAACCTCCCCCCCGCCCATGAACAACAAACTGCTCCGGGGATCGCCGATCTCCAGGCATCCATATGTGACCTGTCACATCACGTGTCAGCCCCTACCCCCGCCCCCCTGGCACTTGCCCCCCCCCGACAAAGAATTCCCCAACCCCCGCCAACTGCCGGCCCCCCTCGCTCAAGGAAGGGAAAAGAAAGGGCCCGTGCCCCACCCACACCTCCCTCAGCTACGGCTGACGACCCCAAATACCTCATACCATTCTACGATACGAGGCTTGGCAAGGCGTTCGGTGACCCCGAGAAGTACGCCAAGCTGTACCCCAACTCCTATGAAGCCAGAGAGTTCCGGAAGGGTAGGTACGACCTCGACTCCTTCACACCCGGCCACCTCCACCCTGACAATGTCGTCCCCCCCTCTTACACGCAAGCTGCCTCCGGCTCAGGCTCGGGCGGCAAGGGCAAAAGCAAAGCTGGGAAGCCTCCTTCCCCCCAACAAGTTGCGAGTGCGACGGTCCCGCCTGTTACAAAGGTGCCGCCCCCCCTTCCAGGTGCCCAACGACGCTTCTTTGCTCCTCGCCAGTCCCCCGCCCCTCACCCAGACGCTCTCACCATTGCCGCTACTTTTCCCGACATCGCCGCTCGCGTCCTCCACGAATCAAACTGGTTACTCCCTCTCGGCTTCTCTGCTACCGTCAATCCTCGAGGCTCTGTCTCTCTGACAGTAACCGACACAGCCACCACCGCCGCCTCGTACGCCCCTTACTTCGACTCCCTCACCAGGGCCCTCAATCAGTCCTTCCCAGTAGGTGAAAACCCCTGGTGCACCCTCGTCCTCGCCCCCGCAGCCGTGCAATTAGCCATTCACGGCCTCCCACTACGTTTCCTCCCCCCAGATGAAGAGGAACTGTTCCCATATATCCGGCAAGCAATCCTCAACGACAAAGCGACCCAGGTTCTCTCAGCCAGGTACCTTAACTCTAGCCGAGATTCTAGGGAGACCAAGCAGGCCACTTCGGTGGTTATCACCGTCGACCCCCAGAACGTTTCGGCCCTCACTTCAGGGGTCGTCATCCTCTCACAGAAACGCAAGGTTGAACTTGCCTTCTCCTCCTCCAGAACCTCCCAGTGTAAGAACTGCTGGAGATACGGACACGCCCATCAACGATGCCCGGCCCCCCACCCCACGTGCTCCATTTGTGCGCTTCATCATACTCGCGTGGCTCACAGATGCCAGAATCCAACCTGCCCCAGGAGCGGGAACAATAAGCCAGTCCCATCCTGTTGTCCGACCTCGCCCCCCCATTGCTGTAACTGCGGTGACGACCACACTGCCACCTTCAGAGAGTGTCCGGCTCGACCTCTCCCTACTGTCCCCTCCCTTACCATCACGCCAGCCCCCGCCCCAACCGGTCAAGACCCTATGGATTTGGCCGTCAATGGCGGCCCGGCACCCACTACTCCCCCGTCCGGGTCGGGTCCCCATGAGGTGGACCTAGTGACCCCCAGGCAACCTCCCCCAGCTGGACCCTCCACGCTTCCTGGCACTACTCATGGATTTGTTGGTCCTCTCCCCCTGGAGGAGCCAAGCCCTTCCCCTGCCCCTTTCACCCGTCGGGTTCGTCCCCGTAATGAATAATCGACCTGCGCCACCTCCCCCGGGTCAAGGGCCGGCCCCTGCCCCTGCGTTTCTTTCCATCCTTCAACATAACTGCCTTGGGAGCTGTAATGTTTTTCTTTCCCTGTTTGCGTCATTCAAAGAAGCGACCACATACCCCTCACTGGTCCTTCTACAGGACCCACCATTCAATAAGGCTCGCCTCCCTTCCTTCAATGGTTTTAAGTCCTTTTTTCCCCCGGGTAGGAAGCCCCGAGTGGCTGCCTACGTTCATATGTCTTTTCTTTCCAACTACGCGGTGCTCCCCACGTTCAAGGAAGTGGACGATGTCCTTGCCCTCGACGTCTCCTCTGATGAGCCACATTTTGGCACCGCCTTCCATTCATTTAGGATTATCAACGCATACTCCACCAACACTGCAGACCACAGAGTCCACTCCGTCCAGCCAGAAGTTCTTTTCCCTGATCTTGGGTTTCCCCTCCTAGTCTTGGGCAACCTCAACATCCACAACCCCCTCGGTGATCCTCTGCGGCACTTCTCACATCAGGAGATCGCGTCCTCGACCCCCTATTTCGAGAAAGCGGCAGAATCCGGCTTCGCCCTCCTCAATCCGCCAGGCGAGTACACGAGGTTCCCATTAGTGGGAAAAGCTCGCCCTTCGGTCATAGACCTCTCCTTTGCAAACCGCCCCCTGCTTCCCCTGGTTAAGAGTTGGGAAGCCTCCCTCCCCTCAACGGGCTCTGACCACATACCAATAACGATCACCCTCGCTACACCCTCCCTGATCCAAAATCCCCCGCGCCCGCGTTGGGCAGACACGGACTGGGAAACCCAGGACCCGATTGTGAAGGGTTTCAAGGTCCCGGCCGTGCCGTCATGCCCCACCCCCCCACAGCTGGATGAGTGGATGTCACAATCGCTGGACCGTCTGGTGGCTCTCCTCAAAGATCACACGCCTGTCTCCAGGCCCTCACACTACTCCAAACCTTGGTGGACCCCCCATCTGTCTATCCTCCGTCGTGAATATCACAAGGCCGCCAGAGCGGCCAGAAAGCACAATACCCCACACATGCGGGAAGTTGCCAGCACCTCCAAGGCGGGGGTATTTTAAGGCAATCAAGGCCGCTAAGAACAAACACTGGTCCTCCTTCCTGCTGGCCGCCACCTCCCAGAGCCTCTGGACGGCTAAGAGGTTCGCCTACGGTCGCGCCCAGCCGCGTTTCCCCTCCCTCCCAGGGGCAGAGACCCCACAACAAATGAACACTGTCCTTCTGGACCACGTTTTCCACCTTAAGGAGCCCTTCTCCCAGCCACCTAGGCTCAGGCCAAACAAGTCGGCACCCCCCCTAACAACAGACGAGATAGCGGAAGCCCTCTTCAAATGCTCCCCGACTGCGGCCCCAGGCCCGGACGAGATACCTTACTCTACTTGGAAACAGGTCAACAAAATCAACCCTTCAATCCTCCTCCATATTCTCGCCCCGCTGGTCCTCCTAGGGTACCACCGCGCATCACTGAAAAGTTCGAACGGCGTGGTACTTGACAAGCCAGGGAAGCCCTCCTACGAGTCACCCTCCTCCTTCAGGATAATCGTCCTGATACGCTCGATCTCGAAGATCCTCGAAAGGATTATAGCAGCCCGCCTACTCACGGCAGCCCGACTCAAAGGGCTGTTGTACCCAAACCAATGCGGTTCACTCCCTGGGCTTAGTACCTACAACGCGTGCCTCACACTCACCAACCACGTTAGAACCCTGCAGAGGCCCCGTCTCAAGGTCTCCTCCCTGTTTTTGGACATAAAAGCAGGGTTCGACAAAGTCGACAACAGCACTCTAGCCCGAATCCTGAGGGAAGGCAGGATACCTCCCTACCTGGTCTCATGGGTTTCGTCCTTTCTGGGCGAGCGGAGCTGCACCCTAGTCTTCCAAGGGGCACCAGGGACCCCGGCCCCCGTCAACGTCGGTGCCCCCCAGGGCTCTCCGATCTTCCCGCCCCTCTTCCTTCTCTACGTTGGGCCACTGCAATTCGGGATCCCTCGGGGTCTGATAATCTCGTATGTGGACGACTTCGCCCTCACAGTGGCCTCCCTTTCCTACTGTGGTAACATCCGCCGGCTCCAGGATCTCTTCGACATGCTAGAAAGAAAGGCGTCCCGCCTGGGCGTCTCTTTCTCGGTCGCAAAGACAGAACTGATACATTGGAGGACCCCCAGCCAGAGGCGCTCGCCAAAGTGCGTCTCACCCATTTAAATCAAAGGCGAATTGTTTCACCCTGGCAACTCTGTTCGGTGGCTCGGGTACTGGTTCACTCCGGCCCTTGACCCCGCTGCTCATTTCTCGCGCCGCCTGGCCCTCGCCCAAGGGGCATTCGCCCTCATTCGCCGCCTCAGCCCGCCCGGTGCGGGCCTCCCTCCATACCTGTGCCACAGGTTGGCTACGTGATTAGTTGCCCCTATCCTACTCTACGGCGCAGATCTGTTCACACCTAGCGTGGGCACGACAACCCGCCTCGATACATTCTGGCGCAAGGTCCAAAGGTGGACAATAAACTGTTTCTCAGCCACGCCCACCGGGATACTCTCGTTGGAGTCTTGCCTCCCACCTGTCTCCCTCCTGATCACCTACCGACAAAGGTTGGCCGCGGTCAGGGTAGTCTGCTCCCCTCCTAGCTTGAACCCGGCAACAGCCCGCCTTCACCCCTCGTTCCCCTCGCTCTCGGCGTACCCAGCGCCCGACTCCTCCCGGGCCTTAACCAGAGGCCTGTCATCAGTATACCACCCCCTACACTGGAAAACGCTCCGCCCTGTCCCGCCAGTGAGGAACCACCTGCCGGTGGACGCGGTGGCCCACTGGACAATACCCTTCACCCTCGGGCTGTCTAGGATGCCCATGATCAACTCCCGACTTGTGTGCACTGCCCCCACCCTCCCGCTCCAGTCTCTGATGGACAGCACCTACTCCGCCCTGAAGAAAAGGGTAAGAGAGGCACTCCTCACGGAGTGGGCCTCCCTTTTCCTTACCCCGGGATACTACCTACACCCTCCCGCACTGCATCCGAGGCCTTTCATGGGCTTAGGCAAGTTCGTCGCGGGGAGAATCCACCAGATGAGAGCCGGAAAAGGTTATCTGGCCGCCCACCCGACATGGAGGTCCCCCAAAGCGGACACCTCCTGCCCACGCTGCGGCTTGGAGCCTGAAACCTTCGAGCACACTATCCTATCCTGCCCCTCGAGACAGCACAGCAGGATGCGCCTCCTCCAAGGCGTTACTGATATCGGTCCTGAGGCCCCACTCTGGTCATCCCTCCCGCTACTGAAAAGACTCGCTACCTTCATAGGCGTCACCTTCACGGGATTCCCCCCCACGATGTTCCCACCTACCACCCCCCCTTCTTCCCCCCTTTTCTCTCTCTCGCCCCCCAGGGTGCCCCCCCCGGCTTTTCGTGTCTTTTCGTTGGCTGAGGTATAGGGTCGTTGGGTTTTCTTTCCTTTATCTTACGAAAGCTTTCAAATTCTGAGACGACTAAGTTGTTAGTTCGTACTTTCCTTTTATATGAGGCCAATTGCTGGGCGGAGGAGAAACCTGCGCGATAGTGGATATTTAACTGGTGCCGTGACTTTCTTTTGTTATATGTTTTTGATTTATAGGTTTTGTTCTCTCCATAGCTAGCGCTGCATGAGGCTTTTTGTACCTAGAAACAATGAACGCATGATTACAAATAAAAAAAAAAAAAAACAACAACCAAGAGATAGGATCTTCACGCAACCATCGAAGTACTTTTCTATACTTAAGATATTGAAATACGATTATATCTTACTTGCTTTACATATACTTATCCTATACGAGATGCTAAGCTCTAAGAACCCGGAGACTATTGTGATAGTCTCGATGGGCCGCTCGAACATAGGACGATTGAGATAGTTCTATCAAACCCAATAATCCACCCATCTTACTATCTGACGAGATAGTATCCTTCGACGGATCAGTCCTTACCAGCAAGCCAGTTCCGTACTATCTGAAGAGATAGTATTTCCATACGCACTATCATAGGATAGTCATAATTGCTTACCTTAGGATACAACTATCGTTGCCTGTTGCATAACCACCTAACAATAGGATTGTTACATTTGGTTGCGTCACCTCGCAACACCCAACGACAGAACGGCTCAACAGCCTGTTGATCAGGAGATCAACCTTACTGAAACAGAAATCGACCTAGAAGGACTAGAGGAAGCGTTAGCCGAGCCTATTCAACACTCGCGAGCCGCGAGGTCCATAACAGATAGTTCGAAAGAAGGATCAGAGTCGGACGAAACAGACGCAGTACCTACAAGGAGGAACACGATGGGGTCCACATCCAATCCCAATCCAGATACCAAAGGAAAGGAAGTACCCCCGCTTCCCAACCTCACGCCGGAGCAGATACAACAAATTATTGGATTAACCGGAGGAGCGGGGAACACAAAGGAGCCCAGAATCAAGGAACCCAGCACATTTCACGGGGAACGGGATCAACTCAGAGCTTGGCTGGCCCAGCTGTCAGTCTACTTCAAAGGAGTAGGATGGGAATTCCACTACAACAACGACAAAATTGTCTACGCGCTTAGCCTTCTGAGAGGGGACAGGTTGAAATGGGCTACGCCATACATCGAAAGAAGACAAGATGTAACCTGGAGCAGCGTGGACGACTTCAAGAATGAACTGCAGGGACAGTTTGGCGAAATCGATGAGCAAGGAGCAGCGAGTGCAAAACTCATGCGGATGGCTCAAGGATCGAAAGGAGCCACAGAATACTGGAACGAACATAGACTCATCACCAGTCAAATGGGGATGGACGATGCAACCCTGACTTACCACCTGATGAAAGGGTTCAAAACAGAACTACAAGACGCATGGGGAATGGATGGATCAGACTCGCAAGACCCACAATTCGTCGCAAACTGGGCCAGTAAAAAGGAAACCAAAATGGCAGCCATCAAACACATGCGTCATGGAACAACAAGCAAAGAAACAACCGCATCGTCCGGAACCTTGAGAAATCAAAATGGGACCGTTCGACCTCAGAATGATAATCAGGGTGATCCAATGGAGCTCGATGCAATGCGAAGAAGGCCTGGATTCAATATCGCAGCGAAGGAATACCAACGAAGAATGAGAAGCAACCTATGCCTCAAATGCGCCAAACCCGGACAACGAGCAGCAGCATGCCGAAGCCAGGCCAACAGCAAAGACGGAGCGAGCTGGGAACCACGGAATGACAAAAAACAATGGAGACCACCAGCCAAAGCCAGGGAAATGGAGGTCGCAAAGGAAGAAGAGTCGGAAAAAGACGAAAGTCCCCAGTAAGCAATGGTCTGAGGGACAAGACCAAACCAAAGCCCATTGAGATGAGGAACATATACGCGGCACTAAACAACACGGAAACATTGGACAACGAGAACGACGATATTATAGTCCAGATACGACTACACGGCACAAAAAGACAAGTTACAATCAATGCGATAATCGACTCGGGAGCAACTGAGGACTTTATCGACAAAGATTTCTGGAGCAAATACAACATCAGAACAACACAAGTAAAGACGATATGAGAAGTTTACCTGGCGGACGGTCGACGCCGCGCTATGGGACCAATCACCCATACAGTGAAAGTACCTATGGACATCCGTAGCCATATGGAATTGGCGATTTTCCAAGTGGCAAAACTACCCAACCATGAGGTCATTCTCGGAATGCCATGGTTAAAGCAACACAGTCCCCGAATTGACTGGGGTCAAGGAAAGATCACATTTGAAAGTGAAAGGTGTACGACATGGTGTTTAAAGGTATCACCGACAGTATACGCGATACCAGAAGACGAAGCATGAGATGTGAACTTGAAAGTCGAGTTCGGCGTCGCTCGAAGCAAGAAAGGTCAGCGAGTCAAGGTTAAGAAACTTGACCCGCAAGCAAAGATACCGCCTCCAGGATCGGCACAAGCAGCAGGACACGACCTGTAAGCCAACGAAAGCCAGACGATCCCGGCCCGAGGACAAGAAGTTGTCCAAACCAGAATGTCAATCACACAACCAAGAGGAACCTATGGCAGGATAGCGCCAAGAAGCGGCATGGCAGTTAAACATCAGATTGCTGTCAATGCAGGCGTGATCGACTCCGACTATACTGGGGAAATCAAAGTGGTACTAGCCAACAGAGGGCAACCAAGACTATCCAGTCAAAATCGGAGATCGGATAGCACAACTCATCACGGAAAAAATAGTCGAAAGCAACTGTTACGAGGTCCGAACGCTCAAAGAAACCAGCAGAGGACAACGAGGATTTGGAAGAACAGCAACTTCCAAGGCACAGATCTGCCAGATCAGTGCCAAAGCCTTCGGAAAGTTTGACCGAAGACCGGATATGACCACAGGAATCCGCAAGTACAGCAATTAAGAAGGATGGATAAGCCTAGAATGGGTCAACATGAGCACCGGGCGAGCTATCAAAAGCGGAAAATATCAAAAGTAACGCAAACTCGAAGAAATGGTGCCTCAAGAATATCATGAATACTTGGATGTATTCAAAGATGGAGAAAAAACTAAGCTACCACCTCACCGACCGGGGGTGCACCTGGAAATCAAACTCGAAAAAGGAGAGGGACTCGCGATCAAAAAGATATACGCACTTTCCCAGGACGAACTAAAGGAACTCTGGAGCTATATCAAACAGAACGAGGAGAGAGGATGGATAAGAGAAACCTACTCCAACGGGGGATCTCCCATCATGTTCGTCAAGAAAAAAGATGGAAAACTCCGACCATGTGTCGACTATAGGGCACTCAACCATGTTACCAAAAAAGACCGATACCCCCTACCGATCATAGGGGAAGCCTTGGACAGGCTGCAAACAGCAAAATACTACACCACCTTGGACATCAAGGACGCATACCACAACGTCAGAATAAAAGAAGGAGACGAATGGAAAACAACATTCACCACAAAATACGGCACTTACGAATACTTGGTAATGCCTTTTGGGCTAACCAATGCACCTGCAGCATTCCAAAGATGGATCAACAGAACCTTGCAATCATTTATCGACATATGCTGCATCGTGTACCTGGACGATGTCCTAATATACGCAGACAACCTGGAACAACACCAAAAATACATGGCTGCCATCATCCACGCTATCCGGCAACAAGGAATGAAACTCAAACCATCGAAATGCGAATTTCACCAACCAGAAACAGAATACCTGGGATTCATAATCAATAACGAAGTAGTCAAAGTCGACCCTATCAAAACAGCAGCCATATGGGATTGGAAAGCACCTACCAACAAAAAGGGAATTCGGGAATTCATGGGGTTTTGCAACTTCTATCGAGGCTTTATAAATGGATTCAGCAGAACAGCCAAACCACTATACGATCGAACCAAGAAAGATGTCGTCTGGGAAAGGGGAAACAAAGAACAAACCGCCTTTGATGAGCTAAAACAGAAGTTATGCTCAACCCCAGTGTTGACATACTTCAAAGCAGGAAGACCACTGCTTGTCGAAACCGACGCCTCACAATGTGTCGGCTCAGGCATATTGTCCCAACAGGACCAAGACGGAAAATGGAAACCCATAGCATACCGATCAAAGACGATGAAACCAGCCCAATGCAACTACGACGTACACGACAAAGAACTGTTAGCAATAGTTCAAGCGGTCAAGGAATGGAGGCGATACCTTAAAGGAAGCGGACAACACTTCAGAGTCTTGACAGACCACCAGAACGTGATAAGATTTACGACCACTAAGGAGTTAACTGGACGGCAAATCCGATGGAGGGAAGTTTTGAGCGGCTTCGACTTCAAAATCGAATATCGACCGGGAAAAGCAGGAGGCAAGCCAGATGCCTTAACTCGACGAAAAGCAGACATGCCACAGGAAGGAGATGAACGACTTACACAGAAAGAAAGGATTCTCCTACCAAAAGAGAAATACTTCGACACGACCATCCAGGGAATGGAGACAATAAGACCCGAAGAAACAAGCTACGAAGAACTTCGCAACGAGACCGCCCAAAACGAAGAAATTTAAGCGAAAAGGAAAGCTTTGGAATGAGGAGACAGAGAAATGAAGGGAGTGGCCCTAGGACTATGCCAATGGAAGGACAAATACCTATGGCACCAAGGAAAGATTTGAGTTCCCAACAAAGATGGAATTCGGACCAACCTTATACGTCAACACCACGATATTCCGCAAGCAGGACACGGAGGAACGGCAAAAACGACGGAGCTCCTACAACACAAATGCTATTGGCCTCATATGCCCAATACGATAAAACAATACGTCAAGAAGTGCGACATTTGCCAAAGAAGGAAGTTGGTACGCCATGCACCTTATGGCCTGATGAAGCCAAATGAAGCCCCGGATCGACCATGGAAATCGATATCCATTGACCTCATCGCGGACTTACCGAAATCAGAAGGAGATGACGCAATCCTGATCGTCATCGATCGACTAAGAAAAATGGCTCATTTCCTACCATGCACTAAGGAAATGGATGCGCGGCAATTCTCGGAACTTTTCATGACGGAAATATTTCGATTACATGGGCTGCCCAAAGATATCATAACTGATCGAGGATCCATATTTACTTTCGATCTATGGAAAGAAACGACAAAACAACTAGGAATAGAACGAAGATTGAGCATGGAATTTCACCCTCAAACGGACGGACAAACGGAACGGACGAATTCCACTTTGGAACAATTCCTTCGAGCATACGTCAATTATCAACAAGACAACTGGAAGGAGCTCCTACCAATGGCAGAATTTGCATACAACAATGGATATGAAGAAAGCATTAAGCGTACACCCTTCTTTGCAAACGACGGAGTCAACCCCGAATATCAAACCATCGGGCATCTAATGCAAAGAAAAATCACCCCACCGGAAGACATGAGTCAATTACACGATACCCTACAAGTGGAAGCGCAACTAAGACATAAGGAATACTACGATGCAAGATGAAAACCCGATGCGAATTTACAATCAGGAGGTATGGTCTGGCTATTGCCAAGAAATATACGAACGACAAGGCCATGCAAGAAACTGGACTACAAGAAAATCAGACACTTCAAAATCTTGGCCAGGATCGGCGAAAGTGCTTACAAGCTCCATCATCCACCATCGATGAGGATCCACAATACATTCCACATCTCTCTTATTGAACTTTATCCCGACGATAAGTTTTCTTCTCGGCGAGCACAACAACCACCTCTAATCATCATCGAAGGAAAACCAGAGTACGAACTCTAACAAATCATCGGTTCTCGACTACACTACGGAAAACTCCAATACTGAGCCAAGTGGACCCGTTACGCTCTAGAGCACGACAAAGTCTAGTATCCCTACGACATTTTCGAAAATGCAGACATCGCAAAACAAAAGTTCCACCAACAGTACTCCGGCAAGCCCTCCCACAATCAAGATTGAAGAACAAGAGAACGGAGAGACGCGGGTCTCCATATCACCAACACGGCAACTCGCACCAGCACCACCGCCTCCAAGAATGACGACGCCAAGACCCCCAGCACCCAAGACCCCGGAAGAAGGATGGGATACCGAAGTAGGGCTACCAACGTGCCCCACATATTGAAACCCACACGAGTGGGAGGAGGCGGAAAAGAAGGAACGAGCTCGGTGGGGGCACGATCAGTTGTCATGGACAGCATGCTACGAAGAGGGGTGCCAAACCCATTTTCGGGACAAGGAAGCCTCAGGATGTTCCCCCAAGACCGATCTCGGTCTGTGCCATCAGTACCGGTATCATACGGGAACAAAAAACAACAGAGGAAAGGCCATGGGCAAAGCGTGACATGGTACAAATGCTACAATGACAAATGCTTCGTACATGTGCAAGAGAAGATCAAAGCGGGGTACTACCCCCAGGAAAACGGCGACAGGAAACCCCTCTCAAGATGGCATCGGAGACACCCCGAGCCGGAACAACGAAGGAAATTCGGTGCCGTGAGGACACAGCAGGAGAGGGAGGGGAGCGAAAAAACTCAACTAGACGTCGTAGCCATGCAAAGGGAAGTCCCGGAATTGTTGAACAAAAAGGACCAATGCCTAAAAAACGAGCACGAATCCCCACAGCAGCTCGCAGACTAGCAATCCACGATAAGCCGAATGCGCGAAGATCTTCAAGGACTTCGCAGAACGGTCACGGGATCGGGTTTCAGCCTCGCAAGGTTGAGGAGCGAGATGGATACCAGGACGTGAGCGAACGAAGAGCTCGAACCCAGAAACCACAGTCTCCGCAAGGAGCTAAGAAAAGCTGGGCTCAGGTTGTTACATCTGGGCAAGTAGCATCGTGGGACCGATACTAGGGGAAGACGGGAGCTAATGTCACAAATAGTGACTAAGCAAGGCTGATTTCACATGACTCATACTTATCAGTCATAACGTATGTTGGATTTTACACTATGATGTCACTTGACTCATAGTTCCCACATGACTACCGACTTGCGAGTCATTGTTATATTATGATTGGTTGAATGTTTCATGAATCATGATTGTGACGTCATATGATGTAATGACTTTCGCACATGACTCACATTATGAGTCATGGGTTTCACGCATGTGACTGGTTTGAGCATATGACTTGGTTGATGAGTTTTGATTTGTTAACGGAATGTTGTGCGATGACTCATATGAGTCATCGATAGATTTCGCGCTATGACTCACTCTGAATCATAGAGGTTCATGTAGCGCGAGGTGATAAGTCACCAGGGTTAGGGTTGTGGGAAGATGCCTATATAAGGCGATTGGTTCCGACCAAGAGATAGGACACGAACCATCTCTCCTCCACCTCCGGCGATTGAAATCTCAACACCACGAGAAATCATCGTCACTTCCCCCCACCCACCTCTCTTCCCCCATCATGGCTACTGCCTAGGGGTTGACGTTAAGTATTCTTCCCTCCTCTCCTGAGGCACGCATGCCTCCCCTCCTTGGGCCTCTTGTTCCTGTTCATCGTTGACACCCGCTCATGAAGTTCGGTTCTCCCCCTTACCCCGCACTTGCTTTGCACCTCGCTTAGCATTTTGCGCCGTCGGAAAGCTTCTCGCTTCGTTCATGGTCGGCGATATGGCGTCCAGACTCTCGGTCGAAGTAAGGCTTCAGTTCTGCTGGGCTTGTACGTCTGATGGGGAAAGCTTCGGTTAGTAACATCACGGTCCTACTCGGTTTCGCTGTCACCCCAAACGCCCTTGCTATGGCCCGTTAGTCGGTTGTGGCTAGCCCGCTCGGGATCCTTCCTCTACCCACCTCCCGGTTCCGTCCGCTGGCACCGTACTGCCCCATAAGCTGGAACCTTACTGCTAAAACTCCTCTTCCGGCTCGCCCCCTACTGCTCCCCTCTGGCTGGCACCCTACAGCTACTCACCGGCTGGCACCCTACTGCTCATCGTCGTTGGCTGGCAACCCCTCTGCCCGGTGGCTCCGCTCGCCCACCTACCTCTCTCCCCCCTGCGATTTACTCTACAGACGCAAACCTCGCTTAGGTTATGGTTGATCATGGTATTGCACTGCCTCCTTGGTCTCTCCTAAATGCCGACACGTCACCATCTTCCGGTCAGCCCCAACCGTGAACCGGCCTGCCCCTTCCGCAGACTATCTGCGGGGCCTTTTGGTTAGGCATATTGGCAATAGTAGTTACATCTCGTCATTTCTTTGATTCTTTTCCTAGTGTTACCAGGGGGCATGCTGAAGGGTTTGGGTCTCTCTCCTGTACCTTTCTATGAGTTGTTTCCCTACGTGTCTGAGGTGCGAGTCTTAGGTGCTAGGCGGGGGAAGTTTCTTCTATGGCCTCGGCGGGTTTGATTTTTCCTATGATGAGGTGAAGCGGGTGGTTGTTATTGGGCTTATAGGTTTTTTTCTCTTCATAGCTAGCACTGCATAAGGCTTTTTGTACCTAAAACAAATAACGCATGATTACAAAAAAAAAAAGAAAAAAAAAACGACCAAGAGATAGGATCTTCACGCAACCATCTAAGTACTTTTCTATACTTAAGATATTGCAATACGATTACACCTTACTCGCTTTACATATACTTATCCTATATGAGATCCTAAGCTCTAAGAACCCGGAAACCATTGTGATAGTCTCGACGGGCCGCTCAAACATCGGACTATTGAGATAGTTCTATCAAACACAACAATCCACCCATCTTACTATCTGACGAGATAGTATCCTCCGATGGATCACTCCTTACCAGCAAGCCAGTTTCGGACTATCTGAACGCCCTATCATAGGATAGTTATAATTGCTTACCTTAGGATACGACTATCGTTGCCTGTTGCATAACCACCTGACAATAGGATTGTTACACTATCACGGATATCCCAAACACCAAAAACTGGTCCTTTAACGAACAGGATTGCCGATCGCACCTACTTCCTGAAGACGAAGAAACCTCAGTCAAATTGGATAAAGAGGTTTTAAATAACCCAAACGCTTATGGTCATTGGTCGAATAGAAAAGGTTGATGACGAAAAAGTTACCATTATCGACCGGCTACCAGAAAGGTACGATGACTACCTCGACCTGTTCTGTCCCTCTACGGCAGAAAACCTAGGACCTCGCCGTACCTTCGACCATGCGATTGACCTCAAACCTGATACCCAGCTACCATGGGGTCCAATATACCCCTTATCTCAAAAACAACTTGAGACGCTACGCAAATACCTCGATGATATGCTCAAACAAGGAAAGATTCCCCCGAGCAAATCACCAGCAGGCGCATCTATCTTTTTCGTTCCAAAACCGGATGGTCAACTAAGCCTTGTTGTTGACTACCGTGGACTAAATAAAGTCACAATTCACAACAAATATCCTATCCCCCTAATGACGTAATTGAGAGATCAAGTCCGTGATGCTCAAATCTTTACCAAATTGGACCGGAAAGATGGTTTCCATCTAATAAGGTTTCTTAAAGGGGATAAATGCAAAACAGCTTTTCGAACACGCTACGGGCATTATCAATACCGGGTCATGCCTTTTGGCCTGGTTAATGCACCAGCTACCTTCCAGACTATAATGAATGAGATTCTACGAGAATTTCTTGACCAAGGAGTTGTTGTATATATTGATGATATTCTTATCTACTCCAAGACGGTCGAAGAACATATTTAACTTGTTCGAAAAGTTCTGCAAAGGCTCCGCGAATACCGAATGGCTATTTCCCTGGAGAAAAGCGTGTTTCATGTAAAACAGGTGGACTTTTTGGGTTATGTTGTGGCAACAGATGGGGTAACAATGAATGAGAAGAAGGTGGAATCTGGGAAGGCTTGGAGAGCTCCAGCCTCGGTTAAGGATGTTCAGATTTTTATCGGGTTTGCCAATTTTTACCGACGATTCATTAAGAACTTCTCAGCTATCTGCCCCCCGATCACCAATTTGTTAAAAGGAGACCCCAAGAAATTCCTTTCAGGACAAGAACAATAAGGAGCTTTCGATGACCTCAAACGCCGCTTCATATCAGCATCACTCCTATGTCATTTCTATCCAGAACTTGACACGGTCGTGGAAACAGATGCCTGCGATTACGCTCTAGGATGCATTTTGTCGCAGTTTCATGGAAAAAGACTTCATCCTGTCGCCTTCCATTCCCAAAAGCTTAGCCCGGCTGAGCGCAACTACGACATCCATGACAAAGAGTTATTGGCCATCCTCGTTGCCTTCATGGAATGGAAACATTACTTGGAAGGAACCAAAAAACCAATAACCGTCTATACCGATCATCAGAACGTACAATATTTCCTTACAACAAAAGCCTGGACGCATAGACAGATTTGATGGGCACAGAAATTGTGTGGCTTTAACTTTAAAATCATCAACCAACCAGGCACCAAAGGAGGCAAGCCCGACGCTTTAAGCAGGTGGCCGGAGTAGCGCCCTGAAGAGGGAGCTACGCATCGCGAACAACAAATTTCAAAACCTCAGCACTTTAGAAAATTCCAAATCGCCTTTGTGTGGGGCACAGATTCCGAACAGCTCCAACAGGAATTGCCTCATGTGGAAAAGGAAATGGGTATTCGGATTCAACGGCTGGATGAACGAGCACGAATCCCAACCAAAGGATCAAAGCTTGCAGCAGGACACGACCTCTACAGCATCAAGGATGTACTTATCCCAGCCAGCAGCCTAGCACTAGTGAAAATCAGCTTAGCAGTTGCAGTACCAGAAGGAACCTACGGTCGCTTAGCTCCAAGGAGTGGCCTAGCAACCAAAGGTATCACAGTAGAGGCGGGAGTTATCGATGCAGATTACAGAGGGGAAGTCAAAGTCCTACTCGTTAATCATGGGAAGTTAGATTATGAGGTTAAGATAGGAGAACGCATAGCGCAGTTGGTCGTGGAAAGAATTGATGATCAGGAGTGGATGGAGGTTGAGGGATTGAAAGAGACGGAGAGAGCGGGAAAGGGTTTCGGCAGCACCGGAACCGGGCTGGAGTTGAAAGAAACCCAACCAACGATATGCTTCCTTCAAGCAGATAGCAACCACGAATTCTACGATTCCTCCGATATTAGCCAACACCCTATCCTCCGCAAAGGGCAAGTGTTATTATCAAATACCATTATCGCCAAAGCAAATCTGAAAGGATTTGAAGCTGATTTTCTGGCTAAAGTTCGCGAAATGGCAGAGGAAGATCTAGCTTGGATGCAGCGAAAGGAAGAGTTGGAATCCTTAAAAGAAAAAGGAAAGGAATTGCCTAAGCAATGGTCAATAACCAATGGCCTCCTCTACTACAAAGACCGCCTATTTATCCCCTCAAACGAGGACCTCAAAACACTTATCGCTAAGGGATGTGACGACTCCCAAGTTGCAGGTCACTTCAGACAACAGAAAACTCTGGAAATTATCGCACGGGATTTCTACTGAAAGGGATTAACCTACTGGGTAAACGATTACGTTCGTTCCTGCACCGCCTGTCAACAAGCGAAAGCTCCACAACATGCAAGATTTGGGTTACTTAATCCCCTACAAGTACCCTATTGTAACATGTGTACATGTTCCGGTAACGGTACACAGGAGCGGGCAGTGCAAGATCTCCTATGTTTAGTTGATTTATATTTGGATTATTTGATTTGATTTCAGCTCCGCCACTGTCTCTGAGTCAGATAGGCTATGCTATCGTATTGGTATGTTTAGTTTGCTTTGTTGGAAGTTTATATTTAGGATCCGGGGTGTGGAATGGTCATGTAACACTGGCGAAGGCTGAGCACTGTTTGTTTGTTTCTTTCTTTGGTCTTGCAGGATTACAGGATTCCGGTATGTGCGCAGCTACTGGTAATCATCGTGATTGCAGGAAGGCTATTGCTCTTGGGTTTTTGTATTTAAACCAGTCTCCTGGCTAGCAGGAGACAGCAGACTTCGACAGACCTTCAGTCTAAGAATACTCTTGGTTGAATGTCAATCCCTGAGTCCCTGAGTTCAACTTGTCCTTCAACTATTATCCTTCTGGCTACCAGTCCCTTGAAGCCTCTCTTAGCACCAGCGCTAGCAGGTCTATCGCCGGTCCTATTGTATTTTCGTTAGACAGGAATAAACCTGTTACACCTATGCTGCGTGGGCTTCAACTTCGGTAGATTTCATCACACAGTTACCGAAATCAGCAGGATACCCCCAGATCATCGTTGTGGTAGACTGCTTCACAAAAATGGCTCACTTTAACGGATTAGAAGAAAAAGCGACCGCAAGAGATGTGGCAGAATCCTTCCTTAAGGAAGTATGGCAACCTCACGGATTACCTTCAGAAATTATTTCTGATATGGATGTGAAGTTTGCTGGAGAAATTTGGGAATCATTGGGCAAAAAACTCGGCATCAAACGAAAAATGTCAACTGTGTACCACCCTCAATCTGATGGACAAACGGAACAAGTTAACCAAGTGCTGGGAGGCTACCTCCGTATATTTGTCAACTACGATCAGGACGACCGGTATCATCTCCTACCCTTAGCCGAGTTCGCTTATAACAACTCAGTAACCAATCCTCACAATATGACCCCTTTCTTCGCAAACTATCGCTATCATCCTCAAACTGAATGGCTGAAGGAACGTGAATGGCGAAATCCAGGAGCAACCCTTTACACTCACTGGATGCAAACAATACATCAACAAACGAGACAGTTTCTAGAAAAGACCAGGGAAGCCATGGGACGTTATTACGACCGGAAGGCTAAGCAACAACCTGACTTCAACATAGGTAATATGGTTATGCTTAACACCAAGAATATCCACACTAAACGCCCATCTAAGAAATTAGCCCCTAAGCTTTACGGCCCCTTCAAAATCTTGGAACAAGGAGGAGACCTCGCCTAGAAACTCGAATTGTCGGAACGATGGAAAAATCCACCCGGTATTGCATATATCGCTACTCACGCCCTATCGAACATCTATTCGACCAGCCCGAGAACAACCACCTACGTGTCACAAATTGTGACTAAGCAAGGCAGATTTCACATGCCTCATACTTATGAGTCATAAGGTATGTTGGATTTCACACTATGACGTCACTTGACTCATAGTTCTCACATGACTACACACTCGGGAGTCAGTGTTATATTTTGATTGGTTGATTGTTTCATGACTCACGATAGTGACGTCATATGATGTAATGACTTTCGCACATGACTCATATTATGAGTCATGGGTTTCACGCATGTGACTCGTTTGAGCACATGACGGAGTTTATGAGTTTTGATTGGTTAACAGAATGTTGTGCGATGACTCATATGAGTCATCAATGGATTTCGCGCTATGACTCACTATAAGTCATAGAGGTTTATGTAGCGCGATGTGATGAGTCACCAGGATTAGGGTTGTGGGAAGCTGCCTATATAAGGCACTTGGTTTCGACCAAGAGATAGGACACGCTTGTCGCAAACTCTTCCCCCCCCCCTACATTTTACATACAACCTCAACTCTACCCCGCTTTGCGTCCGGAACAAACCCCTCGCCCAGTTTTCCTCACCTACTCGTCGCTATGGCGAACCCCCATAATCTCCCTCCAGGGAACTAGGCCTTCGGCAGGCTCTCAGCCCTCAACTCCCCCCTCCCGTCGCGTTCAGGAACACCCTCAACCGATCACCCCATCGAGTTCCTGACGAGGGAGCTCGCCCAGGCGAGGAGTGCCCTCAGGCTCAGCAACCAGGACTTCCCGGACCTCAGCCCAGACACGCAGGCCGGCACCCTGCCTGTCGAATCCATCACGGTCGTTCTTCTCTCCCAGCTTGTACAGGGCCTGGTGACCGTCTCACACGAGCTGAGCGGGGTAACCCAGGCGGTCGCAACCATCTCTGAGGAACACGAGAACCTCAGGGAGGAGCTCCACGACATCTCCTCACAGCTCGCAAACCTCCCCCACGCCCAAGAGCAACCAACCGCTCCGGGGATCGCCGATCTCCAGGCATCCATACGTGACCTGTCACATCGAGTGTCAGCCCCCATCCCTGCCCCCCCGGCAGTAGTCCCCCCACCACAGAGAGCACCTCAGCCCCACCCAACTGCCGTCCCTCCCCCCTCGAAGAAGGGCAAAGAAAAGGCCCGTACACCACCCACACCTTCCTCAGCCGCGGCTGATTACCCTAAATACCTCATACCTTTCTACGATATGAGACTTGGCAAGGCGTTCGGTGACACCGAGAAGTACGCCAGGCTCTACCCACACTCATACGAAGCCGGGGAGTTCTGGAAGGGAAGGTACGACCTTGACTCCTTCACCCCAGGCCACCTCCACCCTGACGTCCACCCCTCCCCCTCCTACGCGCAAGCTGCCTCTGGCTCAGGCTCGGGCGGCAAAGGCAAAAGCAAAGCTGGGAAGCCTCCTTTCCCCCAACTGGTTGCGAGTGCGGCGGCCCCTCCTGGTAAAAAGGGGCCTCCCTCCCTCCCAGGTGCCCAACGACACTTCTTTGCTCCTCGCCAGTCCCCTGCCCCGCACCCAGACGCTCTTACGATGGCCGCGACCTTTCCCGACATCGCTGCTCGCATTCTCCGCGAGTCAAACTGCCTCCTCCCTTTGTGGTACTCTGCTACAGTCAACCCGCGAGGCTCTATCTCCCTAACCGTCACCGACAAGGCCACCCCCGCCGCCTCTTACGCCCCCTATTGTGACTCCCTCACCAGGGCCCTCAACCAGTCCTTCCCGGTAGGAGAAAACCCCTGGTGCACTCTGGTCCTCGCCCCCACAGCCGTTCAACTTGCCATTCACGGCCTCCCACTACGCTTCCTCCCCCAAGATGAAGAGCAACTCTTCCCATATCTCAGGCAAGCAATCCTCAACGACAAAGCGACCCCGATTCTTTCGGCAAGGTACCTTAACTCTAGCCGAGATTCTAGGGAGACCAAGCAGGCCACTTCGGTGGTTATCACCGTCGACCCCCACAACGTTCAGGCCCTCACTTGAGGGGTCGTTATCCTCTCACAGAAACGCAAGGTCGAACTTGCCTTCTCCTCCTCCAAGACCTCCCAGTG
>Ga0307509_10003315_pt1 | contig 24660 bp, 27 predicted proteins | sample 10_EM_MG_FD_202245 | JGI IMG/M metagenome (GOLD analysis project Ga0307509, IMG submission 202245) | Populus trichocarpa ectomycorrhiza microbial communities from riparian zone in the Pacific Northwest, United States - 10_EM | ecosystem: Host-associated > Plants > Roots > Unclassified | place... | reverse complement strand
TTTTGTTTTTTGTTTTTTGTTTTTTGTTTTTTGTTTTTTGTTTTTTGTTTTTTGTTTTTTGTTTTTTGTTTTTTGTTTTTTGTTTTTTGTTTTTTGTTTTTTGTTTTTTGTTTTTTGTTTTTTGTTTTTTGTTTACATTGTTTTTGGTTTTACTTCGTTTTTGGTTTAACCTTGTTTTTGGTTTGCTGGTAGTACCAATGCCTTCTCCCAATCAGTCAAGCGTCTTCAAATCTACTCACTATCAGCATCCAAAAATAATGACTACAAATATAAGAGTCTGTGCCACTCATTGAGTAATCAGATTAGCATTATTAAACCTCTTGTCCTTCTCTCCCTCCACTTCTGCCGTGTCCTCAGAGACTATGCCACTGTTTGCAGCTCAGGTTTCCCTACAGCTTTAACTGTGATAAATTGTTCACCCGACGTATACGCAGGAGAAGGAGAACATCCATGCAAGCCAGATCCTTGCCGAAAGCAGTGAAACGATAAGGAGGGACCTTGTGAATGTGTGGTTGATTGCCAGGACGCCCGCCATGCGAGCTGCATGAATAGTGTGAATATTATGCGGTAGAATATCATGTTCCAAGCCTGCCCGGTGGAGTGCCAGAGGTCCATTGCTGGTGAGGGTTAATACAATGTGTGAGGGTAGGGTGGGTGGAGGGAGGGTGCAAACCGTACAGGAGTTGGTATTTGTATTTAAAGTATCCGGCAAGTATACCCAGCCAAATCCAAGAATTAACCCTCCAGAAGGCAGAATGCTGTAGATGATACAGATGATAAGAATCAAGATGGGCTGCAGTAGGAAGAACCTGTAAGGGAACGTCGAGGTCCTGATCGGCTCAGTGAAATGTGTTGGTGTTTTCGCCCCAGGGTGTATGATAGGGTAAAGAGCGACACTTCCAAACTGGAGGAGGAGGAATGGAAACATGTCGATTCCTTGAAGGGTTATAAGGTTGACGTAGGAAGAAGCAATCCTTCCAAGTGACCGCGGTAGCCGCTGTGGTATAGTAGATAATTCCCCATGAATATAAGAAAGCAAACGCTAAACTTTCTCCAATTAGGTATTCCTTCCACATCTTGATGTTAGTGGCCAAAACATCCCCCTCCGATTCCTCTGCCCCCCCCTAACATCTCAATCCGCCTCCTCAAATACCTCACCGATCTCGCGGATGATCTTGTTGTGATTCCATCAAGTGCGCATTTCCCACACACTGCTCATACAAGCACTATTCACCTGCTCGGGCTGTTCGATAGTATTCCTACCTGTCTCGGTGACATGGTGGTAGCGCAGGTTCATCAGGAGCGTCGGGTCGCAAGTTTTCATAATTTGTAGAGGGGGTAGAACAAAGAAAGTGGAGGTTGTGAAGGTGAGGTTAGGAGAAGGGCTGAGAATGCGGGCAGGCAGGTGTTGTGGTTGAGGTTTGTGAAAGAGGTCGTGTCTGAGGAGCTGCTGGGGACTTGTTTTTTTTCGGTTTGTTAGCCATGTTATAGAAAGTAGCAAGAGGAGAGAGAAACCTTGAGTTTCCTGGAGTTGAAACTCACCGATAGATAGATATTCCACCAAAGTTGCTCAATAAAGGCGGGCTGATTGGGTGGGGAGTTCTGTTGCTGTTAATATAAGGGTGGTAAATGGCTGGGAGTTCAATCCTACTATTCCATCGCTCATGCGTTTTCCGCAGGTGGCAGTAGAGGCCTGATTCATGATAGCGGAGAACCAGGGAATGGGAATAACCCTCAGTGCAACTCCCCGTTGAGATGTGATCCCATCAGTGGCCACCGCTAATGACTGCCAAAAATTGCTGGAACGCCCGAAATAACCATAGCCTCTTGTGCTTTGTATTCTTCTTTGATGATAGGCAACGGGAGGGGGTGGCAGGAGAACTGCGAGAGCTGGCGGTTCTCGCTTCCTCCTTGTTGATGATGGATCAATCGACAGGAACTCATCAGGAGCCTTTTGAATATAGGAAATCAATCTGTCAAACCATTTCCGGCGTGCCTCCTACATTTAAAGTTAGTAAGAAAAGAACCGGATCGTTTGCAGGGATGCTTCCCAGTAAACTCTTGAAGGTCAACCCTCATTGGCCAATAGAGCTAGACCAGCTATCGATGCCAGGGATGAATATTTGTACAACACTCGGCTTGTGCCGCATGATCTCGACAAACAGCTACACTATCTAATTCTGCACATTGAAATTCTTAGTATGCCCGTAGTAGATGCTACAGAGCACTGGAGCTCTGAAAAAAAAAATGAAAAAAAGACCGACAATGAAAACCACAACACTAAACGGGGGTTTTTTTTTTTAGTCAGTGGAATGGGAGGTAAATAAGTGAATCTGTCAAGAAAATTTTTTTAACTGATCATGTCACTCACGCTATCAGTCAACCTTGTGTAAAATACTGTAATCTAGGCTTGATTCATGTAACTTACATTCCGGAAACTAAAAACCTATTTTACTGATCGTGTGACCCACACTATCAGTCCACCTTGTTGAAAGTACAGTAATCTAGGCTCCAATTATCTAACTTACATTTCAGAAGAGACTAAGAAAATTAAACTCCGTTCATTCTCACCGTTCTTCCCAAGATTACTTTTTATTAACCTTATACCTACAAAATTTAATGATTTTTCCCCTCTGAAAGCCGCGAGCACAGGGACCTCACTAACTTTCCCTACCGAGTATCTGCAGTCGCACCTCGCTGCCTAAGATGTCTAATAATCCGACCATGTGCTATTTATTAGCCTGAAATTTCCTCCTGTGGAAAACCTAGTGGGAATACCAAAAACTGTTCCCTGTCCCGAGATAAAGGAAAAAGGAAAAAAGTCACAGACCTTGCTAGAGAGGCAAGTTCAACGTCCTCAAATGAAGGTATCCGTATTATGGGAATCCGGAAAAGCGGGGTTTGACGGTATATTCGAGTTTTGACGGTATCCCAGATCCCACTGAACCGGAAATTGGGCTGGGGAAGGGGGTCCCAAGACTTTGCAATACCGGAAGAGACTGTAGATTATCACCTGTTAGCCTTCCTCATCTTCTTCTTATATCATAAAGACTTTCTAAAAAATAAAAAAAATAAAAAAATAGTGAAACAAAAAAAGAATAAAAAAAAGCAAGAAAACAAAAAAAAAAAAAGATAAAGCTCGAAAGCTCGGGTATCTTCTTCCTGATTACTCCCGGGAAATGGAGGGACTAGGTCCATTGTTCAGTTAACCTCTGAACAGAGGGTTCAGTTTACCTCTGAACGGAGGGTTCAGTTTACCTCTGAACGGAGGGTTGCCTATTTAAACCTGACAACAGGGCTGGATAATAGAGTATCTTGCGATACCATACTCCTAACCGAAGATGCCACCCCTCACACCGGAAATAAATAAATATTTCCGGTGCTTCGATCTTCCCACACTCTTACCAGCCCCATATAGGACTAGTACGGTTCAGAGGTAGTTGATCGTAAAGGGTTAAGTGGAAAATGGAAAAGACTTTCAACAGAGAGAAGAGAGAAAAACTAACAGGTGATCGTACTACGTACCATAATCTCATAATGGTAGAAGTTATCTGCCCGTCGTATAACCTAAAGTTACTCCTGTGTCAGCCCTCCGACCAACCTAAGAGTATATACCTTAAGTTATACAAGACCCACCAAATTGACAGATTCTTATGCCCAGCCCGCCAAATGTCTTCAATTCCACTGACGAACACTGGCAGGCAAATCACCACCAGGGCTCATTCCACTACCTCCGGAAAAAAAAAAAAGGTCGAACGAGTCCCCGGGTAAGATCTCTCCCTCGAACATGTGGATCTCCGTGTCTGTCAAAAACTGCTCTTTTATCGTGATCGGACAAAACCGGAAATGCGCGAGAAACAAGAAGACAGTGAGAGCACCGGTGAAGGATGAAGGATATTAGTATTTGTACACATCGCGACAGGAGTAGTAGGTGATAAATTGGCGAGAAATGATAGAATTTCTCACGCTTGAAAGCTTTTCTGCTAGTGTGTATTCATGATGTTTGCGGCCTTTATTGCGCTCAAGGGAGGGGGTTGGGGAGCAGGAGTTAGGCTCAGCTCCCGACGAGGACGCAGAAGGCATCGGGATTCTGTAGCAGGTATTAAACTTGTCGATCAACGAGGAAGAAAGCTCCTGGCCGTTATTGCTGTAAGGTAATAAGTAGATGGATGTTGTGATTTTTTGTCATTGTCGTAAATAGGGCGGCGTTTCGTAACGGTTTAAACCACTCTTCTTCCTTGGAGAGCTGACAGAACGAAGGGAGATGATGGTTTGAAGAGTTGAAAGTATTGGAGGTGTGGCTATGTGGCAACGGTATTGGTATGAAGGTTAGTGACATAGGTTTCTCACGATAAGTCTTGAGTTTCCTGGCACCCACATGATTAAGCACTCGAGTGTTCGAGTGGCAGCGTCGATTACAGTATTCGCATGCTAGGGCAGCACATTATTTTTAGGTAATACTATAACATGGATCCATCGCTTCGCGGGTAGATACCCAAGATATCATATAACATAGTTTTGATGGGACGAGTTGCCAGGGGCTTGTGCAACACTTTCGACTTACAAGCAGGTGATTGGAAACGGTGTTGCCAAGGGCCAAGGCTTTACCTACCCCGCTTTTGCCCAATTTCAAGTAATTTCGTTCGACAAACTTCATGTTAATCAACACCTCGCCTTGCTCCCAACATTCAGAGCGGTGAAAATTGAAAAATGCAACCAGCCTCCAAGGACAGAGATGGCTTTCCAACACCATACACTCTTTGAACAATAACATTCACTCTTTGAACAACGACCACTCTTTCATCACAAACTCTTTCAACACAAATACGGTTAACTACACCACCGTCGATGATAGATCGGAAATACTAGCGTAGCTACCCCCGTTAGAGCCACAGGTGCGGCACCGAGACATTGCATCCCGGCAGGTCGAAAGTATAGGAGCCTCGCTGCTGGAGGCTGAGAAATTCAAACGCTGGCCCAATGGCAATAGGGAGGATGGGTCTTATCATCCAGCCTTATTTTGCAATGGAAATCCAGGAGTGAGAAAGAGTTATCTCGTGTGAGGGAGCACTCATGGTTGTGGAATCAAAGGATACGATGGCTAATAAGTTGCAATGATAGTTCACTGGTTATAGATAAGCTGCGCGACGGTGCCATCGGCCGAGATCCTACAGTTGTGTGTTTTTACTTCGACTTCGCCGCCGGAATGAACAGTCACCAGTGAATATGCTTGGCTCCCTGCTGAGACATGTCATTGGTGGGCAGGGGCAAATTTCAGGGGCGATAGTCCTGGATTTTCGAAAGGAGAAAAAGTCGATTGGGGGCTGAAGACTCCAAGTTTCGGGAATGTTGGAGATGTTCCTTGTAATCGCAGACACGAAGCACACATTGGTTCTAGAATTAGGACTGGTTGTGCAGGGGTCTCTGAGTACCGGGGTATTTATGACCGGAAGACCACATATGCGGAGTGAGATGGAAAGGTGGTTGGGTGGAGGGGCCACCTTTACATTTATGCGGGCTACGGAAGACGAGATTCTTAGATTTCTGCGCGAGAAACTCAGGAAGGAGATGATCCCAGATATGATGAGCAGCACATTGGAGGGGGATATTGTGAAGAGCATTCCTGCAACGAGTTCAGGAACGTATGCATGAGCGAGGCCAAAGGTAAAGCTACCCCAAATTCATAGCTGACATATTTGGACATAGATTCCTGCTGGCCTCTCGCTACATTGAGGTAGTCCTGAGAGGTACAACTGTTGCACGCCGGAAAAAAACACTCAAGGGAATAAAAGATGGGGCAGGGCTAGGGGATGCGTACAATGCGACGCTAGAGCGGATAAGGGCTCAGGACGAGGAAAAGGCAATGCTTGCGATGGCCACTCTCACATGGGTCTGTCATTCGGAACGGCCGTTACAGGTGGATGAGCTGTGCCACGCATTGGCGGTTGAGGTGGGGGAAACGGATTTTGATCCGGAAAATGTTCCTTCGATCGACACATTGCTGGACAGCTGCCAAGGCTTGTTTATAGTCGACACGGAGGCTTCGGCTGTGCGATTAATCCACCATACGGTACAAGAGTACCTTTATAATCATCCAGGTCTTATCAGTAATCCCCATTCGATACTTGCAGAAACCTGCTTAACCTACCTGAACTCGCAACAGGTTAGGAACCTCACATCTCGTTCCCTTCCAGACCATGGAAGCACGCCATTCCTCAAATGTTCAGCGAGATATTGGGGAACACACGCGAATAGGGACCTCCCAGACAATGCGAGGGCCTTTGCGCTCGAACTCTTGAATCAGTACGAAGGTCACATATCCGCCGTAGTCCTTCTGGGGCAGCTACTGCCACCCCGATACAAAGGAGTCATCACTCTTTGATCGCACTTCTCTGGGCTACACTGCGCTTCGTTCGTTCTTCGGGATTATCGAGCTTGTGACTGTATTCATAAATGATGAAGGTTGCGGGGTCGACAAACAGGATTGTGTAGGTAGAACACCCCTCGCATGGGCGGCGGCCAATGGGCACGAAGGAGCGGTCAAAATATTGCTTGAGCAGAAAAATGTCGACCCCAACCGGTCAGATAATGATGAGCGAACACCCCTCGCGTGCGCTGCCATCAATGGACACGAAGCAATTTGATACTGCTAGAACAGGAAAATGTCGTTCCCGATCACCCAGATAAGGAGGACGGTGGGCCACTTGGGCTCGCTGCGATCTGTGGGCGAGCGGGAGTGGTGGAAATACTGCTAGAACGGCAAGATGTCGACCCCAATCGCCCAAATAAGAACGGTCGAATGCCACTCGGGTTTTCTGCTATTGAGGAAAACGAAGGAGGGGTCAAGGTACTGTTAGAAGGAGAAAGTGTCGACCCCGATCGTCCAGATGAGGATGGATATGGGCCACTTGGGTACGCTGCGATCTGCGGGAAAGAGGGAGTGGTCGAGATACTGCTAGAACGGCAAGACGTCGACCCCAATCGCCCAAATAAGGAGGATCGAACGTCGCTCGGGTGTGCTGTTATTAAGGGACACGAAGGAGTGGTCAAGATACTGTTAGAACGAGAAGATGCCGATCCCGATCGTCCAGATAAGAATGGCTATGGACTACTTGGGTAGGCTGCGATCTACGGGCAAGAGGAAGTGGTGAAGATGCTGCTCGAACGGCGGTATGTCGACCCTAATCGCTTGGATACGGAGGGTAATGGACCACTTGCGTGCTTTGCTATCACCGGACAAACGGGAATGGTGAAGATTATGCTGGAACGGCAAGGTGTCGACCCCAATCAGTCTAATAATAATGATCGAACACCGCTCGGGTGTGCCGCCACTGAGGGACACGAAGCAGTAGTCAAGTTACTGCTAGAACGGGATGATGTTGACTCCAATTGCCCCGATAATAATGATCGAACTCCACTTGGATATGCTGCTATTGGAGGACACAAAGAAGTGGTCGAACTGTTGCTGGAACTGGAACATGTTGACCACAGTCACGCAAATAAGTATGACCAAACTCCACTCGACTGGGCAACTATCAATGGACACGAAGGAGTGGTTGGATTATTGCTCGCACCGGGTGGTGTCGGCCCCAGTGTTCCCAAGCGTCCAGTCCGTCCGTCTTTTGCCTAGGACGGGACGGACGCCATATGTGTGGCCTTTGGACGGGACGGACGCTAAATTGTAGTCCGTCCTAACCCATGCCCGGGACGGACGGGAGGGCCCTGTAGGTGTCTCAGGTGGCGCAATTTTCCGGGTAACTCCGGATGACGGGTGAGGACTGCAGATAATGGACGGGCCCTACAGGTAATTGACGAGGACTGCAGAAGACGCGTGAGGACTGCGGATGACGGGTGAGGGCTGCATGTACCGTTCATGAGTTACCGATCCGTAGAGGACTGTAGGGACCTACAGTCACCCTCTTAGACGGTTGCCTTTCGCAAAGGACGGACGCCCTTGCCCTACAGCTTGAGACAGACGCCCGGGACGCCCTGGACTGGAGTCCTGTAGGTGCCTACAGGGTGGACGGGACGCTTGGGAACACTGGTCGACCCCAACTGCCCAGACAAACAAGGTGGCACACCGCTCTCTTATGCCGCTAGGGAGGGGCATGGAGTCGCGCAGCTACCGCAAGCCGGGGAATCTGTTGATACCTTAGAAGCTCCTGCTCCAGGCGAAAGGACGTGGGATTCGCAGGAGACTCTCACGCCCTTTTTTTTTTGGGGGAAAAAACGAGTCTAATTCTTTTAGTTAATTCGTGTTAAAATAAACCTAACTCTGTGCGGGAGGAGCGGTTATACCCCTGGTGGTTATCTACAACAGGATTTTTGTCTCATATGTTGTCTCTCCATGTCGTTTCTTTTTATCGGGTTGCATTCTTTTGGATGGTGGGGTGGGCTTGGTTGGGTCTAAATTATTTGTTGGCGATCCTGTATAGGTCGGATATCTTTATACGATTTGGTTTTTGGAGACGTATACTAGTGCGGAACTAGTGGTGGGTTATGAGCTGGGGACGGGAAACAAGCTTCTACTCATAAAAAAATGAGGTCACTGATATTACTTTGATATTCGGCTATCGACATGGGTCCTTTCCTTTAGCTTATTCTGTGCAATTGAAGTTGTTCAAGTTAAGACAGAAGACAATGTTCTAATTGTGCATGCGTTATTCCTGGTAGAGTGAGATATTGTGAAGCGGAGGGTTTGGATTAGAATGGTTGGAAGAAGCGCATGGCCAGTTATTTTTGCGGGGGGACAAGATGGACTATATATGGGCCATAGCCAGTTATTATTATTATTTTGGGTGAGCGGAGGGCCTACGCCTGGCAGTCGAAAATACGGATGTAGTATTGAGCCAGGGTTGCATGTACCTGGGAGAGTCTGACAATTATCCACTGTCTCGGATACCCCCACCCCTGTCATCCTTTATATTATGCCACGGAAGCGCACTTCCTAATGGTGGCATACTACGTTCATTACCCATCGTGCATAAATCCATTTAACGTGAGTACCCGATATTGATGGAATCTTCACCATTCTATAGAGCTTGGAATATAGCTACATGTCCCGTAATGTTCACCTCTATTGTGGAAAACTTCTAAATTGATTATTGATAGAGGTATTATGTATACAGTATTTCACGGTCGATGGTATCTGAAAGGGCAAAAAAATTGTACCCGAGGGGTGCCTTAAGTCGGGCGAGCATTATTTGGAAGGGGGGGGCTAAAAGTGGCAGGATAAGTGATCACATTGGAACCTAACCTTAATTCAGTGCAAATCCTTAACTCCGGAATGGCCCGCGCATGAGATTGGATGGGCATCAACAAAGTCTGAAAGTGAAAATACAGCTGTCAATAAAGTAAGTAACCAGATGAAATGTGACCGAAAGAACTTATTAATTGGCTATGAAGCAAGAAAGCACCAAACTCCCATTCAGTTCCCCCTCCATAATTACTCAACTAATCTAGAATACACACTTGACTCTTTCCCTTTGCCCCATGGAACGTCCTTAGGGCCCGTTTACCTAGAGACCGCCGTCTAACAGCCCGAGACGATATCGACCGCTAAGGGGGGCTTGACACTGGAGGTGGGTGAAGCAAAGTAGATGACCGTTACCGAAAGTGGGCAACGTATCCTTTTGACGGTCTAGCTACACGAATCTAGGACCGTGGAAAATAGGCCAAACACTTTCTCTCCCTGTATGAGATAACGCTCGAGACGCCACCATCTAGTTTAATCACATATTAAAATTTTAATTTTTAGAAATAGACAGTTAAATAAGCGGTCTTTAATCTATATTTAATCTATATACTAAACAGTATATTAGCTAAACTTCAACTATTCTATTTTCTTTACAAACCTTCAACTGTATAACTTTCTTTGACGGTCGGCCCTGTCTCTGGTTGATAGAGGGCCGTCTATAGGTAAACGGGCCCTTAGTCGAACAACCAACCAACAGATAAAACCCAGATCCATCAATGCCCACGTTAAAGCTATTATAGTTATGACAAGCAAAGCTAGAGCAACTGAGAAGAAAAAGCCAAATCTCATCGAGCCACTCTATATGCCTGGTTTGCCATAGCAATGGTGGGGAGTGATACTGTTATTTCCAACACCGGAACAGGCTACCATCATTGGGTAGGGGCGGAAAGGGGGCTCGGTGATGGAATTGCTGCGATTATGGCGCAGGAAGCTGCTGGGACGTTTTATGGTTGAGGGTGAGAGGTCTTTAATTGTGAGGGTGTTCCAGAGTTTCACATCGTGCCAGGTTGAGCGACTGTCGATGAATTATTAGCATTTATAAAAATATAAATATAACGCGAAGAGTGGGATTTTACATGTGGCGATAATGGGAACATGCTCACGAACACTCAAGGTTCTCATGGTAGGCGCTGGGAACCCTCTAACCGGATTGTCCATATGGATGTCCCAAGGCTTCACCTCACCCTTTGCACTTCCAGAAACCATGTCATGCATGCCACCTCACTGCATGCACGATTTCCCAACCCAGGCTTTGTGCTCTGTCCAAACCTTCACTATGAGGTCTCTAGGAGCCAGACAGCGATAGTATATCCTAACAGCTCCGTTACCCAATAGAGCTACGAAGATGTTGCCAGCAACTTGTTTGAACGTCAAGCTGATCCTGAAGGACCCGGGGTCTATTCCACTCAAGACTCCTCTCTGCGCTCCTAGTAGCTAGCTAATTTCCTTGTAATATCGTCGGAGCTGCGGGTGCAGAAGTATAAGGGGCTACCTCTCGTCTAGCATATCCCGAAACGATCATCTCCAAGCCGGCAGCAATACTCGCCCATCTCCGCAAGCAAGTAATAAAGCATCCTTCAGCCTTGGCGGGACCATTTGAGACGGGATGCTTGCTTTCGGGAATTGAATTTGTGGGTAGAGTAAGGCTAAAGTGTTACTCAGGTTGACGTGGGAAATCTCAATGATATCCAGCACATGCTGGCCAAGTGGGTTATGTAAAAGTGCAAGATGAAAGTAGTCAACAATCTAGGCGGCCTGGCCAACCTCCGGGATTGATCGACGGTGAACATGAGCAACGCTTGCCATATTACTAAGAAAATGGTATTAGGCAAAATGACACCAAGAGTGTCCCTTTCAGATGAACCATTTGCACCCTCAGCTCCCAATGCTCCAGGTCCAGTAGATACTCTGTCGTGATATCTTTCGGAAGCCAGAGTAATCGGCCTCATTCCTGCGGCCGTCTGAGTCCGCGCAACACTAGTGAGATTGGCCCTCTCTTTGACTATCTGCTCGAGTGCTGCAACCAGAAATCTTCCTTTATTCCTTTTGACAAACATACTAAGAAATATTACCTCCTGCTTGCTAACTCACTATTCCCATCGGCAGTCGTTATCAAGAAGGAACGAGGGAATATTAACAGTGGATGGGGTATTCGGTCTTAGGCTGAAATGATCGCAAGAGTTCATTGGCTTGAGTCATTTGCCACTTATAGTGCTGCTGTGTTTCTTTTTGCAATACTGACAGTCACCAGTCTTGTTATTTAGGTTCCTTGCCACTTGCCTTCAGCAAAATCGTGCCAAGATTCTGACTGATAGAGACATGCCAACTGACACACTGGATTCTCATCTCAAAGGGGGGAAAGACTAGGGCCTGTAACATCCAGAGGCCTGCAGAACACCTGGCGTTGGTGAAATCCTCTGCTGAACATGGTGAGAATAAAAGTGTACATAGCACGGTGCTTGCTTGAGTTTCCAACGTGGATTCTAGAGGCTGGGCTGAGATTCTGTATAAAATAGTTATACCCATTATTTTTCAACAAATCCGCCAGGCAGGAAGGACTGATGGCCAATATCCTCGCCCAAATTAACACCATCATAGGCTTCAATTCTTGTGCCGCCGACTGCAAAAGCATAAGCACAGGTGAAAATACCAATGTCCAACGCCAGATTCACAGCCCGAGGACCCAAATCGAGGGATTTACTGAGCAAAATAAGCGCTCTAAGACGATGCACCTGACTCAACAAAACTTGAAGCACAATCGGAAGCCGATCCAGGGGCTTTCGGGCTTTCTATCAATCGTGCCCTGAGAGAGATAACCATTGAAGGCCGTAAGCTGCTCGATGAAGAATCCGGAATGTTGATATTTGTATGCGGGGCAACCGTCAGCAGCCCTATTCAACACCCGCAACTGTGCCAGTGCCATTTCCACTGCCAAATTCTACCACTGCCATAACGGGTGATGGTGTGTCTCTGGGAGAAGGGGTGAGGAGATTGGGTGGCATTGATGCGCTCTCATAATCCTCTAGCTCAGTAGAGAATTCCTAAATAAAAAACTTGCCACTATCAGGTCCTTGCTAAAGAGCGTCTGAAACAAGGGTCGAGAAAGAGTGCTCCTAGTAACGGTATCAGTGATAGCAGTAAAGATCCGATTCAGCTCGCCAGAAAGGTATTCCAAGCTCCTGAAGCCGCCCAGGAATCTCCTTCGCCTACTAGACTGTCGAATTAGAAGGCCACGAGTTCTGAAGCACGAAAAGAAAATCACTATCACGATTGGGGTTGTGAAGCAGTAGGTTAAGAGGTCCACCGACAAATCCGGTTTCATACAAGGTCTCCTTACTCCCACAAGTGGTTAATTGTATATAATTGCTGTATGACGCGGTAACTAGAGAATTAGGGTCCTTGGCCTGTAGCCTCATGTTTTCCCTTCCTGCTTGTGCTTTCCGATAAACTGATTGAAACCGGCGAATATACCCCCAGAATCATAGCAAACAGACTTGGTGCACCAAGCCACCTCTGCAGGTCGTAAAGCGAAATGGGAATGTCCTGAGTGAAATTCTTATTAAACACTCAAAATTTCCCGCAAGACGTTGGCTTTAGCACTCCATGCATTATAGTGGAAAACAATTTGTTCATCCTTTGTGTTTAGACGTAATGGGTAGCAAAACTTCTTAGTGTCCTTGACCGAAGAGTCAAGGTGAAGGCGCTACTTAAACCTTGTTCGAATGCTAAGTGTCTTGAATTGTTGCGGTAAATTCTTCCCAATCTGCTCAAAGCCTTCATGGCAGGGTGAGCGGTGGTATCCACCCAACAATCTTATTTTGGGCACGGATTTGTCTATGTTGAATTTTTCCTTTGATTCGTTTCATATGTATATTCTCCTTGATAATATCGTATATTTTTCTACTTGGTATATGTTCCCAGTTTTCACCTGTACACAGCGGACATTACTACAGCTAAGATACAATTGCCTATATTTCATTAATATTTCATGATAACGATTAGGGTTTTCTCATATGTAGTTCTTATCTGGTGTTCGGGCTTTTACGGTTGTTTATGCCTTATTATATGCACCTGGCTTGGTCATATCATACATAATTCTTGCAAGTTATTTCCTCACACCATCTTAGATTTACGCATATTTATTGAGATTTTCTTGGCAGGATTTCAAGGTCAAACATGGTTTGCACTTGTGTTTCTTACTATGTTTTCCCTTATCTTTCTTTGTTATATGGAGAACGCACTTCCTGTATAAATACTGGAGTCACCGCCCATCTCACTTAGAAGAAATAAGAACCAGAACTCTTACCAATCAGCTCTCATACTACACAATTCCTTCTCACTTAGCGTGCAACGCAACCCCCTCGTACTTGCGCAGTATTCTCTACATAGCAGTAAAGATTGTGCACTATAGCCATATTTCAAACAGTCTAGATGACATCTGCTTTAAAATTAACTGAGGCAACGCACAGCAAAAATACCGGGGAAACGCCTAGAGGATCCCCCCCCACATTCAGGCACAAGGCCAGTGTGGGGGACAGTTTTTAGTTGGTCCCTCATTCTCCACTCTTGCAGTGGAAATGTTAGTGCCTCTTCCTTTGGGTTTCCACCGGCCTCAGGACGTTTGTCGGTATAGTATATGTAGAAAGCCTAGCTTCCACTAAGTCAGAAAAACTAAGAGAGTAAGAGGAAGAGGAAGGAACTAAGGGACCAAGGAAACAGATCAAAAGAGAATCAAACCTGTTCCAATACGGTAAGATAGAATTACATCCCCGGTACCGCCATGACTTATCCATTACTCGTGGTCATGAGCGTCCTCGTCGGTACCCTGTGCCAGACTTATCAGCGGATCCAGGGAGGAGGGCGGAAATATTATCAACCCGGTAAACACCCAGAGGGACTGTTTCTGCGAACGTGTTCTGCTTGTCGATCGCGATAAATCTGAGCTCAGAGAGTCGGCTATAACAGTGCCTGCAGAAGTAACAGTAACATTAAAGGTCCATAGCCGAAGGTTTGTGCAGGAAGAGTCGCCAATTAGATTCGCAAAGGAGAAAGAATTTTGTAAGGAGATGGCTCCGATGGGAGGTGAATGACCATTTGCCGGACAAAGCTGATGGTGGGATGAAGAAGAATTATGTGTTTATTGTGTGGAGGGGGGGTGCAGGTGTGGGATGTCGGTGTGCAACATTCCTATTGACACTTGGTCAGTAGTCGTGGTGGTGGAAGCATTAGCGGATGTATCCACTCGAGTAAAGGGTGGGTTGAACCTGCAGTGACAGATCTGTTGTCACAATAGTGAATATCGTTCTCCCTGTAGATTTGCCTTGGTAATATTAGTATGACTGGGTATCGCGCTGTTAACCATCACGGATCTGTGCAGGGGTACAGAGGTTGTTCGTGATGATTCTTGTGGCCCGGCAAGGTTCATGTTGGCATGTTGAGAAGTTATAGCGTTTTTGAGCTCAATGTTCAGTAGCGGAACAAGGAGTTAGCGAAGCAGCAGCCGAAGGAGGTTGTGGTGGGAGCGCCATTGGGAGAGGTGCCAGGGTCTCCTCTCTTCTCCACTCCCAATTGTCCTTGCTTCTGTGGTTCATATCGGACTTCATTTTATTTTTTTAAGGTGGTGATCTAAATATATATACATATGGTTACTCAGGCCAATTCTTCTCCTTGTCGTCATACTTATATGGCCTCCATTTCAAGCATAGAACTAACCGTGAAGCATGGTTCCCAATGGTCTGCAGAAGACTGGTCCTGACCAGCTGGTTGGGTCGAAAGTCAAGTCTAGTCTAATAGTGGAAATTAGACCCACTGTACAGTCAGGATTATCGGAGCAGACCTGACCAGGATTGGTCCAACCAAGCCTGCCAATCAGGAGGATATCACGGCCCTCTGACAAAACTAACCTCCTGTCTTTCATTTTACCATTTTATCATAAGATATTACGCTCAAATAAAGCTTTTCTTAATTAAACTCATTGTTTTCATAAATTATATTGTAGAATCTTGGGAGAGTCGGAATGGAGATAGTGCCTTGCTTAGATTAGCAGCAAAAATATGTTCGTGAGTATCAATTTTTGTAGCAACAGACGCCGGAAGAAAAGCCTAATAGCAATTAATATTTGAGCTAGATAAAGTTCTTTAAATGGTGTTGAAAGTGCAGAATGATAACGGGGGGGTTGCCCTCAATCTCTGATCTGCGGTTAATTTTGTCCACTGATAATACTTACACCCAACTTCCGGATCAATGTTTCTACACCTACGCCCTCGTTAAAAGGGTATTCCAAAAGAAGACAAGGGAGGAAACAGCAGTAAGAGAACAGCATCCTACCGGTACATTAAGGAGTTTAGAGAAGCCGAACTCAAAGTGCGATTTAATTCTGGCATAGGTAAAGCGGTGGACCGCCAATTTAAAAGTTGTGTTTTACCATGATTCGCTAAAGGGATTAGGTCGATGCCCCCTTGTTCACTACTTGTAACTTAAAAGTACTAGCAGTGTGTTTGCGCTTTGAGGGAATGTACCAAGGGATGTTTTAGCACGGCTGAATGGTAAAGTAATAGTAGTACAGCCTAAAATATTGTGTCTTGGTACTCGGTTCAGGAGTTACCCGACACAGTAGAGCAGAATCACTACTTAACTATCCGGGGTTAAATACTTTAGAAATCTAACTCTAGCGCTTAAAGTCCACCTTTCGAGATAGGTGCCTAACTCCTACTCCCGCCACAAATATTGATTGCTATGGTATTTAGACGCGGCTTGGAGTACTGTACCTGTGGCGGTAGAATGAGGATCTCTTATTAAATTTAGTATAGGTATTTGAGTGATCATAAATTTACCGTAACCAACCGAACCGCACCCTAAATTTTCCATGCACATCGGACTCAAGATCACGCAAAAAATAATAAAACTATACTGGAAACTCGCGCACATCGGCACAGTACATCAATTCGAGGAACCGTTATCACACTAGCTCTGAGCCTCCCGAGCCTCGGCCACCAGCGCAACACTACTAAATTCTCTTAACGGTGTGCTATCTCGTTGGTTGGCCTCCGGTGAGGCCTGCCAGTTTTGCTGTGTTTTTCCGCCCTTTTCCAAGGTAGGGAATTCTTGACTACATAGCACATGGTTCTGTTATTCAAGTTAATATGGGTAATAAGGTCAACCATTTTAAACCCCGTGGGTGCCGGAGGTTAAAGGGATAATGGATAATCCCATACGAAGGTTCAGTACAGCGCCTAAGTTTTGAATGTTTACTAGCAGGGGATGTTCTACAAACAGGGGTGAGGAGGTGAATTGGGTAACCACTATACCCAATTCGCTGTCCTTATACCCAATTTGCTGCCTTGGCCCTGCTAGCATAACGCCTGCTAGTAAAATATTCAAAACTTAGGAGCTGTACCTTCGTAGTTAACCACACGCTTATTGGCATCGCGCTCGCCTAATATTATGACCCTGTTTGGATACGACGGTTCCGTTCCTTTGGCCCATACAGATGACCGTTTCCCCCCCGTTCGAAAACCCGGAAACAACTGTTTCTACTGGCATGGTATCAGGTATTTGTAATCAACCCTCATGGGTAATCCACCATCCTTTACATAGTGCGCCTAAGTAGTGGGGCTTGGCAAAAGTAACTTGACAATTTACCATAAATGGGTGATTCGGAATTTTACTATATTCACTAATATTGCACTAGTTAAAAATCAGAAAACATAGAATTAGGGAGGAGTGTCCCCTAAGCACTTCTATGAAACCATATCTTCCAAAAGAAGTGGTTGTAGTTGAAACTTTTAGAAAGTTATGGTTGTTGGTTTTCGGTTGATTTCACAAAACGGGACGGTTGCCCCTCGGCGTTTTTGGCAACAAGCTCCAAAGGTGTCGCTGTCACACTGCTAGGGCGCAGCGGGACGGACAGGTAGGACCCTAACAGACCTAAGCTAAGGTTTCCACTGCCTGACAACTCTGGTTAGTCAGCCTGTGACATATTTTCCACCATGTTTTTTCTTTTGGCTATAACCAAAGCGCTTCTCAACACCTTCTCTAACAACCGCTCAACTCCCAAACCTCAAACAAACCAAGCCGCAATCAACATGCCCAATCGTACAGCTAGGCGCAACGTCCATATCTACGATGCGAATGACCCCGGCATAATTCTTGGTGGTCTGGGTCTCACCAATGGTATCACAAATGCTAATTTCTACTCAATGGTGGAGATCATTCTTCTATTCGACCAGGACTACGCTCTGCATAACGAAAGTGGGATCGCTGTTAGGAGTGATGATCATCCTCTTCAACCGGGGAAGTACTTCATCGTTACTGCGGGCTCCATCACCGTCAGTAATGAGGCTTGGTTGGTCCGCGCGACCTCAGGGTCAACCCCAGTCTGCAGCGAGGAATTTTGTCGAGCTATACGTGAGCGAGATCGTCGCTATATTATAACTAGAATGGGTGCACGTGGTGCTAAAGTTAGGTACTAGGTGGGCCTTGAGGCTGCACATGTCTTTCCACTCGCATATGAGCGCCACTGGGCTGAGCATAACTATGGTCACTGGATCACTATCCAACCGGAGTCGGGAGGATCGATCAACTCGGTTCAGAATGGAATGTTGCTTGGAACAACTATCTACCATCTTTTTGAGAGCTACTTCATTTCTATCAACCCCGATGTGTGTATATCTAAATTTACATTTACATTTCCTGTTGGCTAATAATACCTTAAGGACAATTACAAGATCGTCTGCTTTATCTACGATGACCACGATATCGCCGGCACCCATCTCGATAAGAGATTCATTGAGGATCCCAAGCGTTCTGTAGATCAACTTCTCAGGTGGCACTATAGACAGGCTGTGCTCGCGAATGTGAGGGGGCTCGGGGAGCTAGTTTTCGAGCATGATTTCATTCCTGGTTCTGATATGGTTGGCGAAATTATGAGTGGTCTGAAGGCTGGGGAACGGATGGAATTTGAACTGTTTAGCCGCCTAACTGGGCAAAGCTCTTGTAATTAATGAAATAAATGAGAGCACAGTGGTGTCTATGACACTGAGAGGCCACTCGAGCACCTTTCCCCAGGGTTCAGTACACTAGTAGAGGCGCTGCTTCCGTCTCTGGAGGGGTGAAAACACAGAACCTCCCTCCGTCACAGTAAATTCGGCAAGTGCTCGAAAAACTTTCAAGGCAGCCATGGGCAGAGCGGAACGCTCTGCTTCATTTTCAATAACGAGTACCAACACACAAAATATTTGCCTTCAAGATATGACAGTCTGTAACGTCTTTAAAATTTCATCTCTTTTCAGTTCTCTTACACTACAAGTTTTTTCTTAATTTAATCAATCAAACTAGTCTTACCACAACTCTTATTTCGCCTCTCTTTCTCTCTTGTTCTTACATTCGGTAGGACTACTTCCCGACCCTTCAATACTCAATTTGCTGCTTGCCACACTCACTGTTCCTCCTAATTCTCTGTCGCTACTCGCCCCCAACATCTACCAACACCTCCCAACCCACCATACCTACAACATGATTTCCTACGAGCGATGAGGTGTTCTACAGTCACTTGTCTTGCCTATGTCACATGTTGAAAAATAGGAGGTAAAGTCAAGCATATTCTAAATTTTCCTACCAAAAGCAAGACCACTACTAAATCCCGCCAAAGTGCCTGCAGAAAACCCTTCAATGACTACTTTGTGGATCAACCTAAATTAACAGTCGGGGGTATTTGCCGTGAGTACTCTGCCCGCATATCAACAAGGGTAGGGACTAATTAGCCGCGACCCCAAGGGCTCAAATCTTCCTGAGAGACATCTTACATTTCTTGGAAGCTAATGAGCGCGGTGTCTTTCCTATAAGGCCTCGCGCAAGACCACACTCACACTCAAAGACAAGAAACCTTTGTTGGATTGCCTATAGGGCATGCGGTTAGATAGTTGTGTGGTTGTGTGGTTATGCGGATATGCCGCATATGCGGTTGCACCTATTTTCGGGTATCTAGATAGGCGGACTTGTGGTTAGGAGACATACGGCTACTCAAGTATAGGGCATCTTTTGTGATGCATGGTGGTTGGCACTCGGCGGTGGGTTGTTGTTCTCACGTCCTATTCCACTAGGCATAGGGTACTGGTTATTGGCTTTGTTGATGCATACCCATTGCCATTGAGTATGATATCCGGTATTTGGTTTGGCCATGTTTCTTTCAGGCCCTTTATCCTCAACGATACGGGAGTTGGCATAAGGCATTGGTTTTGGAGATCACGATGGATCACGGGATGCTGGGGTTGTCCTAGGTTGATTGAGATTGCTAGAGGGTTAGGCTTTTTCGGTTTAGAGAGTAGCGAACTAGTTCACACCCTTCTTCCGCATTCCGTTGTGCTCTGAGCCTATCGAGAAATTCATTTTTGTTCTTTCCTTCTTTCGTGCTTTCCTTTAGCTCCTTAACTATGTGAGAAGCGAAAGCTCTGCTAGTTTTCACCCCCGCAACTCAACCGCTCGACTTCCCGGTCTGGTCTCTTGCTCTGGCTCTCTTCGCGCGACTCTCTTCCCACAACTCTCTCCAACGGCGGATATTCAGCCAGACCCGCAGGCTCAAGATCAGCAGACCGCTGTTTGGGGAAGTATTTCGGAAAGTTTCGAGAACATTGCCGCTCAAACGGCTCTCATTCCAGCCTTCAGCCAAGAGGCTAGAACTCTGCTGGGTCAACTCCAAAAGCGGGTGGCTGCCCTCGAGAAAAGACGGGGTGAATTTGAGGAACGTCTCCTAGACCTTGAGAAGCGACATGTTGACCATGAAAAATGACTGTCCACCCTTAGAGGACAACAATCCGGCCACCTCCGGACGGCACAGGCGCTGCAACATGAGATTGCCCGGCAGTAGTAAGTCCCCAATGTATTTTGTTTGTCACTTAAATGACGAATAGTAAAACTGGACCTAGGGAAACGCATAGTATCGCCAGAGGGGCCAACAGTGGTACGACTCGCCGTTCTTCAACTCTGGAACTATTCCATGAAGCGGATGGGGACTTGGTTCTTGACTTTCCTGCAACCTTAGGAGCTGCGAGGAGACTTACTCGTAAGTGCTCAAGCCTGTAGGAAGAGAAGTTTAATCTGAATCGGACGGTATAGATGAACAGCTTGTTACAATCCTTTTGGCCTTGGAGTTGGAAGTGGATGGGGAAACGCGGGTCCTTTAGGCCCGCTTGTTCAAGTACGTCGGGGTGCTTCATGTGGAATAAGGCATGCTGTGTTCGCGATAATATCATTGCATGTTTTATGTGCCACTTCGGCCTCTGGTTCCATGCGATTCCCTAAGTTAGTTCGTAGGTGCTTCTGGGGGTCTACTGTTTTGATAAAGTCTCTCAATTCCGTTAATCAACGTTTTTTTCTCTTTTTTCTTCACCTAATTCATAAGCAATCACTCTGCGCTCCTTGGACTCACCCCTTGGCAAGTGTTTCCAACTGTCGTGTCCTCCCCTTTCGTCGTGGTGGCAGAGTTGGACGGACTATGGGCCTGGATCAGTCGTGTTTTTGACGAGCGGGCTCCCTATGCTCGCCAGCGGAAGAGCCCGATAAACAGTCGGCCCAGGCGTCCCGTACGCTGCAAACTCCAACAATTCTCCTTTGGCCCTCATTCCCTCGCCGCCATCCTTTATATTATGCTACCAAAACGTACCTCCCATAGCCGCACATCATTTCACTAATCCATCACTCGCAACTAATTTATATGGGTATCCCATATCTGTTGAAAATCACCGGCAATCATCCGGCACGGAAGAACCTTTCCTTCGCACCGTTTCCTATCCCGTTAGTCTTTAGTTACTAGTTTCCTTTGTCAGATATTACCAATCAAAGAGGAGGAATGGGTCAATATGGTTCGCATACTTTAAAAGGGTCCGCAGAGATGGCGGGAGGGATGGGAGGGTGAAGCGGTGGGTAGATCTTTGTTGTATGCACTTCTCCGGGGTCCTTGGTGCGCGCAATGAGATGTAGTAAAGTCCTTTCAATTTTTTATATATCCCCTCCACTATTGATAAAACAAGCAAGCCAGAGAGGAATCCGAAAAATGTACAGCAGTTTCCTCCGTGACAACTATCTTCTGCCTCAATTTGGCAGCAAGGCTGGGCGATAAGGGTTTGTCGGCTTGGTGTCTCGCTTTTCGGCTCATTGCATTTCTGGAGTTGTTTTTGCTTTGGATATATACAGTCCCTCGGCAAAAGTCTTCGTGAAACATTGTTTGAGATTTGTCAGCTAACCTCGCTAAATTCAAATCGTGGACTGATGAACTTCCACCATCACGCGTTTACTTGTTTTTGCCTCTGCTCATTGCCTGTCCTACCTTCCACTTCTATCTTCGCTACACTCCTCTAAAGTCACACAATGGTTAAGCGGTCCGGGAATAAAAAATACGCAACCCCAAAGAAAAATCGAAAAACAGCACGCAAGGAGATGACCAACACTGAGAAGGGAATGATTATCGCATTTTTTTATTGCTTGGGAAGCATCATGCAGGTGGCCCGGCTTATTGGCCGCCCCTGGTCCACGGTTAAAAGCTTTCTTACTCGTGCTACTGAACGCCAATCCCTTGAAAACCTACCCCGGTCTGGTCGCCCCCATATTCTCAGCCCCCAACAGCACCGTGCAATTGTCCAAGCCGCAAAATCCTCAGACAACCGGAAGATGAATAGAAGTGACTTCAGGGACAAATATGCACCTAGTGTATCTCTAGATACAGGTAAGGCAGAGTGATAGTTCATGATGCCGGTCTTTTTTACTAATTTAATATATAGTTGACCGGGTACTCAGAGAAGCCAATATAAAAAAATGGATAGCAAAGTCAAGACCAAAGCTGAAGCCAGATCATATTGCAAAGAGACTCAAGTGGGCTATAGCTCATAAAGATTGGACTGAGGAGGATTTTGAGAGAGTGATTTGGAGTGATGAATGTAGTGTGGAAAAGTCTAGGGATCCTAGGCAGCAATGGGTTTTTAGAGAACCTGGGGAAAGATGGCATACTGATTGTGTTCATCCTAAAGAGAAGAATAAGGGTATCGCTCTCATGGTATGGGGCTGTTTTTGGGGTAAGACTAGAGGACCTCTAGTTCCTATTACAAGAACTATTAACAAAACCAGGTATGTGAGACTTTTAAGAAGGTATCTTTTTCCTGTTTTTGATCAAATGATTTCCTGTGGTATTCATGATTTCCTTTTTCAACAAGATAATTCTCCTGTTCACAAAGCTTATAGTGTTATGGATTGGTTGGAGACCAACAAGATTGATATTATAGAACATCCCCCATATTCTCCTGATTTGAACCCAATTGAGCATGTATGGGTAGAGCTTAAGAAGCGCCTACATCAGCAGTATCCTAGGATATCTGATACACCAGGAGGAAAGGAGGCTGTAAAGAAGAAGTTAGCTGAGGTTCTACCTTTGGTTTGGGAGAGTATCCCTTCTGAATTCTTTGAGAAATTGTGGAGGTCTATGCCAAAGAGGGTGGCAGCTGTTCTAGAAGCAAGGGGAGGATATACAAAGTATTAATTTATGTAATAGGTAGTATCATTAATTTTTTTAATTTTTATTTTCTATACTACTCATGATCGTGGACATTCAATTGTGGTTGAACGTTGTGAAGATTGCCCGGGGAACCTACGGGCGGCAACCCACGGCAGCAACCCACGGGCGGCAACCCACGGGTGGCAACCCACAGACACCATGGCGCAACCAGCGACATGTCTTGAATCACGAACACTTTTGCCGAGGGACTGTATATACCACTTAGGCCGTAATTAGCTAGTCTGTTCATTGATCGCCCTCTCAATCATCCTGGAACATTCAGTTGCGCTTGGGGACTATTGTGTTTGCACTTTCACCACATCATCCTTTTGTGCTTTCTTTCGGTTGCTATGATCATCGTTTTGGGTGAGCTCGTTGCCACTGTTGTTTATCTGGCTCAGGGCGGACGAGAACTATACAATTTCAGCAGCAGCACTATCACATAGAACAATCTCCCAGGCATCATAATTATGTAAGATTGAAAAAATGAAAAAGGAATATTTGTGCTGTCTGAACTGCCGCTGCCCCCCCTCCACTGCCAACCAAAACTAGAAGCCAACTAGTGATATTGATTTCTATCACTCGGATACTACGAGACCAACTTCTGCAAAGGCCTTTTCCAAATTCCCGGCTGTAACAATTACCGCGAGGTTGAAGGAGATTTTACCTTCCGCAACCTCACAGATGTTTGTGAAGCGGGCCTGTACCAAAGCTTGAACCACGGCCTTCTCCATGAAGGGCGCAACACCACTTCTGATTCTAAAATGGCGGGATGAGCCAAAACCGTGGGATCCCGCCTGCAAAATCTGTTCCATGCCAATGTGCTGGGCACAACACCACGGAATGCCAGAGTACGGGTATGGTGAGATTAGCTGATGGCACTATTTGGTACTATTCAATCGTTGTGAATTGGTTTCAGTTATCGAGAAAGCAAATCTTCGTGTTCCTCAGCACAGTGATAACCAAGGAGGATGGGAAATGAGGGATATTCAACATGAATGTAAATAGTTTATTTTGTTTCTTCTTGAAAAGTCATTTCATATGTACATGTATTGCCTGGGCACTGCGTTGTGCCGTGCCGGGTTGTGCCATGGCGTGAGACTCTGTTGATTTAGTGCCACATGGGGCCGGGAGTCACACACCAATACCGGTATTCGGCTGCTCTTGACATGTTTTATTGGGGGGGGGGGCCTGCGCTGTTCAACTCGCTATACTGTGTATCAATTCACTCTCCGAGTTTCTAACGTGCATCTCTTTTTATTATTACTTAAACGAGGTCCTTACAAGTGTAATTCATCATGAAAAACACCCCGGAGTCGACTCTAGTACTCACGATACCACCGGTCTTGGGATGGGACTTACCCTGTCCAACTATTCGGAACCCTGGGTAGCGATTCTGGATAAAATAATCGCTTTGGCTGCTGGTACTCATACTATCGTGGGGTGTCAGACCGAGTTTGTAACGATTTGTTTGATTACTGTCAAATATTTGCGAGCCACCAGGCCTTGCCACTAAACGTCATTGGAGGTCTAGATGACATCATCAACGAGCACTTCAAGCTCATCGGCAGGCCTCCAAGGGACCCCGAATTTGACTTGCATACTAGACTAACGGGTAAAACCCCGATCAGTCAATGCTCGCTAACCGTAAAGCTGTTATGGTTGTGGCAAGAAAAACATGCGCAACGAAAAAAAGCCGAAACAATCCGAAGGGGGTGAAAAATGAGTCCGGTGACCGGCTTGCTGCGGTTCTGGCGCAAGAAGCTGCTATAAGGCTTTATTGTTGAGAGCGAGAGATCTTTGAGTAGACGTGTTCTAGAGTTTCACATCCTGCTAGGTTGAGCCACTGGCGATAAATTATTAG
>Ga0307509_10003314_pt1 | contig 24664 bp, 23 predicted proteins | sample 10_EM_MG_FD_202245 | JGI IMG/M metagenome (GOLD analysis project Ga0307509, IMG submission 202245) | Populus trichocarpa ectomycorrhiza microbial communities from riparian zone in the Pacific Northwest, United States - 10_EM | ecosystem: Host-associated > Plants > Roots > Unclassified | place... | reverse complement strand
ACCGACGTCTGAGGAAGCAGCGAATTAATTCAGGTTGAGAGTACTCGAGCGGGGATGAGGGGCGGGATACGTCAGGACGCAGAGAAGAAGCGAAGCGGAGCGAGCACGATCAGGAGGAAGAGGCGACTAGAGGGAGAATCTGGGGTAGTCTGGACGTCGGGAGAACGCGACGTTGCGTCAGGATGTAAGAAACGTTGCGACGTTGCGTCAGGACGTAAGGAACGTTGCGACGCAAGTCAGGACGCACAGGACGCACAGGACGCAGAATATCCGGCGCTTGCGTCAGGACGCAACGCCGGCGGATCAGACGCAAGATCCGTTTTTGCTAATGTACCCGCTAAGGTATCTCTCTTTTTCTCCCTGCTGACCTCTATAGCCATGCGCACGGCTCGAAACATTCATCATTCGATTCCCCTCGACTGGCGGATTCCAACGCACCCTGTCCTGCTGCTATCTGACCGCTGGTTGAAGGGTTATCCAAACATTTGTACTTGTGTTCCTCGGGCAAGTACTTTCAAATTGTGGGCTACTGAGTGCTACAGGCATGCGGACGCTTCAAGGCCTATACCATTCGATTCCCCTCGGCGGGTGGACTCCAATGAGACCCTTCCTGACTCTGGTGGACATCTGCCCTCCGAGATATCTGCCTTTTTCATCCTGCTGACAGCTATAGCGATGCGGACCCTCCGTAACCTATACCATTCAATTCCCCTCGGCGAGCGGACTCCAATGAGACCCTTCCCGACTCTGGCAGACATCTTCCCACTGAGGTATCTGCCTTTTTCACCCTGCTGACCTCTATAGCTATGTGGATGCTTCGAAAGGTATACCATTCAATTCCCCTCGCTGAGGGGAATCCAACCCACTCTGTCCGGATACTGTCCGACCGCTGGTTTAAGGGTTATCCATACTTTTGTACTTTAGTTCTCCAGGCAAGTACTTCAAATTGTTAGCTACAGAGTGCTACTGTTTTCTAGACTAGCTTTAATAAATATATTCCTATTTTACTATCTAAATAACTCAAATAAGTAAACATGAGTAATACCGGATGGATCTTTCTGGACAATTTAGATATTCTCCGCAGTTTTCACTAACTCATTCAAAGTTCTCACAGGTAGATTTGTTGACTTAGGAGGTATCCGATAATAGCCAGTTACACATGAGTACTTCCACTATTCTACTATCCTATCGGGTTTCGTCCGGAGAGCCTTTCTGCGTCCGGTACCTTCTGAGTCCTTGGTTGCCTCTGGTGCGTCTGAGCCGCATGGACCCCTATCCACAAGCACCCAATAAACGACCACACACCCAGGACGTGAGTTTACGTTCTATGCGCCTCGACCACCGGACGCACAGGGAGCACAGGGTGCGTCCGGGAGTAACCTTTTTTTTTTTGCTGATGGACATTTTTCTTCAGTTCCGTACCTCGAAGGCTACTCGCGCTCAAGCAAATCACCAGGATCGGGAGCTAAGGGCACTAATCGCAGATCAGCGTGCTAAAGAAGTCCACCATAGAACTGTCGCTAATCGCTCTCGGCTGGCTGATCCAGAGAGGGTTGAAAGGTCTGATCAGCAGGGGAATTTGATACAGCGTAAGAACCACTTCAACTTCATCAAGCTCCACTACCTGACTCACTTTGCCTCCCACATACGGCGTTTTGGATCCATATCGATGTATTCTACAAAGATTGGTGAAATGGCATATAAGGATCAGATTAAGGATGGATACCACAGGTCAAACAAGAATTATGTCACCCAGCAGATCTTGTCGCAATATGGCCGCCAACATGCCCTAGGAATGAGGTTGCAGACTATAGAAGCACTTTCGAAAGCCAAAGGTGTGATTGTGGCTGAAGATAGTGGAATGGAAATGCCAGCTTATTCAAGTCACAGTGCGCCTCGCCCGGTACTTAAAGGCCGTATGAAGAACACCAGCACGCTGACCGAATTATGCGCAACCCTCAATATCTATTATTCCGACCTGATGCAGCAGATACTCTGTTTTACTAGGCAGGCTCCTGCCGATGACCGGCGGTTGCCAGCTGACCCCACCGAACTAGGGTTACTCCCTGTAGAAGGATTTGCTCAGCTTGAAATTCCAGTCGCCGACTTTCAGGAAACTGACAGGTTCTAGATCATGGGCCCGCTGCACTTGAACACAGGCATTCCGTAATGGTGGCCCCAGAAATGATTGGGTATGGCTCTAGACTGCTAGGGAAGCAAACTATGGAGATTTACGAGGACACGTGGTGGCTGGGTTGCACGCACCTTTCAAGATAAGAAATATTCTCAGTGAGGCGGGAGCTGTCCATTGGTTGGCATTGGTTTACATACTCGATCCGGTCAATAGTGGCAGATTTCACATTGCGAGCGGACATATTCGAGTCGGCAGGCGGGTCATTGGTTGAGACATGCGAATAGTCAGTATAGAGGCAGTGATCGGACAGGCGCAGGTAATTCCTAGCGGGGAGAGGCAATGGATAGTGAATCACAGGATTGATCTGCAGACATTTAATGATATATATTAAATTATTCTATCTAATTATGTACAGCATTTATACGAGTTGAGGCTGGGCAATTAAGGTGGCAGTTCCCATATTGAGTGTCCAGCTTCAACTTGGCCGCAGGAGTACTACACAATCCACTGGCGTTTAAGGGAATATTTTAAATAGGTTGAATTGTTTTCCATCAATATGCGGCCAAGTTGAAGCCATACACTTAAGATGGTAGTGCCCATATTGCCTGTCCAGCTTCAACTTGGCCGCCCGGGGTACTACACGATCCGCAACCCTTTAAGGGAATATTTTTCAATAGGTTGAATTGTTCTGCATGAATATGCGGCCAAGTTGAAGCTCTATACTTAAGATGGCAGTTCCTATCTTGAGTGTCCAGCTTCAACTCGGCCGCAGGAGTCATATACGATCTGCGGGCATTTAAGGGAATATTTTCAATAGGTTGAATTGAGTAGACGGCTGAGTTGAAGCTGGCGATTTAAGGGAGAGATTCCCTTAGAAAGTGTCCGGCTTCAACTCGGCTGCGTGAGTTCTGCGAATGATTAATAATAACAATGTATTCTCTCCTGTGGCGAAGCCAACCAAAGTTGGGGGTCTCGATGGTGGCCGCGCCAGGCGTCTTGTGAACAGTAAGGGAATTATGGAAGTGACAGTAGGGCATGGGCTAAGAAAAGTGCAAAGTAGGATCTCAGCGGACGGGAGCGGACAGATCTAGATCGCTAGACGTGAGAGGGGATCTGGGAGGGCCGCCGAATGCGATCAGTTGATAAGAGTAGGCAGGTGGCCAGTAGACAAGAAGATAAGGGGGCGGATATAACAGGAAGGCGCTGGGACGGGGCGGGGTCGCACGGAGTGCGTCGGACGCTTTGAAGGGCAAGTGGGGCGTCCGGGCACACCAGACGCAAGAGATGAAAGGCAAAGAGGGTTCAGGGGATCCAGAAGGACGGGGGGCAAAGAGCGGACTGGCTTCGTCCAGACGCCAGCTTGATACGTGCGGTGAAAAAGGTTTTTTTGCTGAAGCCGTGGTCATATTCACCTACTTCTACTTGCATATAGTGCCCGGAGGTATCCCCTCATACATCCTGCGAACAGGATCCGGTCGGTCGGTCGGCAGCGACGTATACAGTATTATAAAATGTTTTCTACTAATAGTAGTCTTTGGTGTTGGGACGCAACTACCCAGGCAGCCAGTGATAACGCGCCGTTCCAACGCTGGGGCTGCAGGGAGGTATTATCTTTATTCTTCGAAGTTTGTGCGCCTCAAGGTAGGGTAACTCTGCCCTAGAAATCCTTACGGGGAGTCTGTGCGCCTAACACCAGTACTAAATAATATTACTAAATAACTATGATTTGACTGAGCTTTGCAGGTGAGTAGAGAAGTGGGAAAATGGGAAACATTATAGGTATCATTCCCATCTAGATTGTCCATAGCGCTAAGGAGACAAATATTGTTGGCATAGAAGTGGATAGAGATGAATGGTGATGGGTAGAAATAAGTCACGAGGTGATGGCAAGAATGAAGAGGAGAAATAATCAAGGCTAAATAGAACCAGAAACATGATGGGTAACTACGCCTTTGAGCCATAGGGAGATATGAAACACATGCGAACGTGCGTGAATGGACACCACTTATGGATAGAGAAATAGTGGTAAAGATGGTGAGGTTAATGACTCATTTGAGCCATTGTAATGCCCGAATAGGTTGTGGGGCAAAAGTCTATAATAGAACAATTTCTGGAGTTGGTCGTAAAGCCAGATAAACTTGAGTGGCATGGTCAAAGCTCAAAAGCACGATGTAAAAGCCTGAATAGAATATAGTGTATGTCAAAAAATACACATGGCAACAAAATTATGGAGAAAAACAAGTAATCTGTAACCCAAGATTTGATCTGGGGTTATAAAAGTATGGATGACCTGTACATCACCTGGAGTTTTATTATTTGGCCCCCTATCCCTCACATGCCTCATCTGACCTAAGGGGAATATGTGATCTGTTGCTGATATCAGGTGAAAAAATAAAGACCAGAAAACATCCACTGAATATATGAGAAGCCTAAGGGACTCTGGAGGTGAGGGAGGAACAAAGATGATATTGTTGGGATTCTGGATGAGAAACTGATTCAGAGGGAGGCTAGCGATAAATTTAAAACATGCAGGGTATCATACAAAGATGGCTGGCAGTGAGAACGTGAAATATTTGCAGGGGCTTGAATGAGAAAGGCTGCTATTGAGAGACATCTGCAAAAGAGCCGCAAAGATATGAGAACTTTAAATGTGAAGAGAAGGGGCTATGCTCTAAATGTAGGATTTCTGGAGGGAAGCTACGCCAGGGGGGATGCAATGTATCCAGACGTAAAAGGGCTATACCCAATAAGTCCCTACCCTACCTTTAACATCTGCATACATTGGATGCATTTCTTTCACTTCCAAACAGAATAAGTCCGGGCAGATACACTCATCACTTGTGGTTACATTATAAGTTCTTAGAGTGTGTGGCACAAGAGGTGAGCGGAGAGAAATAGTGTGCAAACCAATTCTTTTACTAATAGCTATAGTAAAATAAAGTAATGGTGAACCAGTATTATCTGCATGTCCCAAGCTTACATGAAACAAGAAAGTAAGCTAAAATATTTCCAGATTTTTAACTTTAAATACCCTTTGTAAAGTAAATAGCTTGCAGGCTGTTTGAGCCACTCAATCAAGGTCTCCATTGTCCATACTGAATATTACTTTAGGAATCATGGCATAATTGCTCTCTATTGCTATTCTAGTATATAATTATTGTCCAAGTATGATTCTTTTAACTTTTATTTCAAGTTCCTATAAGCAAAACATATTTCTGATACACTCTCATGAATAAGTTAAAGTCTGGCACTTTGTCCACCTTCTATAACTTGCTTCAAGTTAGCAGTAGTGGTATTTAATATCAATGAAGCAGTGGAAACCTAGCTTACTTCACAGCTTCATCTAAGCTTAGCACTTCCAAAAAGAGTTAATGTACTGTAGTGATACCTTACTCTTACTAAACTATTTTACAGCTGGATACGGAGGCCTGAAGGTCCATAACAAGTAAAAGTTAGTAGCTACAAATTGTGGCAATATTTCCGTTACTCACTTCCCACAGCTCCAAGGGCAATGAATTATTATTTTTGTATTCTTTCTTTTCTTTTACTCTAAACTATCCTCCACAGAACTTGGAGTGATCAACTCTAACACTATATGTTTAGGGATATTATTAGACCGTCTCCTCTAGTCAACTAATGCATATTCTAGTACAAACCCGCTCTTTCTCCCTACCTTTTCTAACTTTGAATACTAGTGCAAGTATGAGGTACACTAATTCTTACCATTATTTACCTACACTTTACAATTAGGCACTCAAATATATTACTGAAAATCTGTCATTTCAATTGACTAGTTGGATAAGATACCCCAATGCAAGATCCCGCGATTACTTTTACTGAACACTCATCTTTTTAACTTTGAATACCCCTTGTAGAGTCTTCCATTCTCAGTAAAACTAGTATCTTCCAACTTCAATAGCGCTAGCAGTGCACAGGGAACGGATCTTGAAGGTCTTTTATAGTCATGCCGTTTGTGGGGGGGAGCAGCCTTTTTTTCGCAATCGGCTTCAGATGATGTCTCCCAAAGTAGCATCACCAAAATTATAATTCGAGCAATCAAAAGCTAAGAGTAACTTATTACCAGGGAGGAAAACATGAACATGAGGCCTAAGGAAGAAATAGACGAATTGTCCAACTTGCAACACCAGCTTGCACACCAAACCTTCAGACATGCCAGTTTGATAATTGCACGTTATTCGAAAGCCCTATTTGTTCTCATACACCCTCTTTTCCCCTTTCATTTCTTCCCCCCCTTACCCACAATGCAAGGTAGTTGCAATGTTCTAGCCCTTGAGAGCTGGTATATGGGCTTCTCTATGGTGGGCTTAGTGATCGCACTGGACTGGCGGAGTCATTTACTATCACTCGGATGGCACCAGTGTTACAGTGTGATGATAAGAATAGGACTACCGTAGATTCTGGGTAAACTCGACCCGCCACCATTCCTGGTATGGTAGTTACTGCCCCCGGAAGAGCGAATTCGCCACGGGATTAGTCTTTGAGAGGAATAGTGGCTGCCTTAAGAAGCATGGCGGCGGGTCGAGTTTACCCAGAATTTACGGTATAAGTTAGCACAGTAGCCTTGGCAATGGCATGCGAGGCGCTCAGAGGACACACTTCCCGGAGAGTAAGAGGAAGCCATCACTTGGCATATGCATCTTTTTTTCTCCTTTCAACAACCGGTCATCTGGTCTATCGAATACTCGTAGACATCACTGCGTATCCCAAGTCCTACGAGCGCACACACACCCCATCCACCTCCCGCATGCTGAATCACATGCAATCACCCGAGACTCCGGGATACTTACCAAAAGTCCAGTCGTCAATACTGCAGAGGGCCTCACGCTACCCGAGAGTCTAGTGCTCCACGGAACCGCATCTTTTGCCTAGGAGAAACCCGTCAGCTACGAGCACTACCGCCGTTCAGGTTAGCTCAGCGGCTCAGCCAGCCCTACCATACAGTGACCAAATTGTGGCGCAAAAAGAGGGAATGCAATATCGCTTTAAGTTACGGTATCAATCTTAACCAAACCACCACCTACGTTCCTTATCCCACCAACCAGCCTCCAAGCTATATCAACCCCCCCAACAGCTACACCACACCACTACCGCTCCAGCCAGCCAACCCCTCCATTAAGACAAACTCGAAAACGAACCTGCCAACCAAGACCCAAGAAGAAAAAAACGGGCCAAGAAATCCCTCGCTAGTACTCTAGCACCCCATCACCGGTGCAGCACCGTGCCCACTTCAAACCAACGACAACGCCATCCCTTGGTTCGTTCCCGTTTTTCAGGCCCAGACACACCTTTTTTAGCCAGCCTTTAGCTTGCCGCTAGAGGATAATGGTGTGCCCAAAGGAGTAAGACCACATACTGGTATCATAGATAATAATGAACGGTGAAGATGGGTTGAGGAAGAACAATGACTTGAGTTTACTAAGTAAATCAGAGCGGAGATTTGAAAGAGAAACCAAAACTAAATAGCATGAAAAGAATGAAAACAAGACTCCTGACAAAGGGGAACTTTACAAAAAAGGCACTCAAAGCGTGTACGATGTACAATTCCAAAAACACTTCTTGGTCGATCAAGTTGTCTAACCTTCTCAAGAAATTCAGAACTCTGCTTGTGTTGCTCAATAAAGCGACAAAAAAAGCACAAGCGCCGTGTAGTTGGCTCCCTTCTAACAAGCCTATGATCACCATGTATCAAGCGGCATGTTGGAAGCTCAGAATATTTAGAAACATATCCATTACGGCGGTTGTAATGATAATTTCCAGCAGGAACTGAGCAAGGGTTAAACTGTCCACCTCTCCTGCGAGGCTCATGAGAATAACAAAGAGATTCAGCCCAAGTTTTGTCCACACCTCTGGCCCCATCTAATACCAAATTCCAGGCTAAGCGGACACGAAAGTCTCGATGTTCCTTGATGAACTTCTTTTGGGTAGAAGGAAAAACCTCTTGTGCAAGTAAGTATGAATTAACAACAGTAACATCAAGAAGCCAAAAGAAAAGAGAAAGCCAATAGCGGACACAGGATAACTGTATACAGTAATAACTTCTTCTCTGATCGGCTATATCAACACCTCCCATATGTAAATTATACTTGACTGACAGGGTAGGAAGTGGAAGAATTTGTGAAGCTGGAGCTGCCCCAGTAACTGGATCAGTTGGCCAACCACTCTCAATCAAATTCCGATTAGATTGGGTAATATGTGGACGCTTTCGCAGTCGCATTTCCACATTTTCAGGTAGTGCAGGATTTGCACCAAAAGCAGTTGTCAAAAATCGTACAAGTGTTTTATCTTGCCATAAAACAGCAAGTACATCTCGAATAACCACAGCAGAAATAGTGTTCCAAGGCAATTGGGTGACCTTCTGATTCATTTTAAAAATGCGGGGATACTCGGCAGAGTGTGGACGAGCGGTACCACAAGCAGCAATTCCATAAGAGCGAAGGATATGAAATAATGGAATATTTGAAAAATAGTTGTCGCAATAGAGAACAAAGCGGTGGGTTTGGTAAGGTAGAGTAAGACAAAGTTGAATGACAGCTCGAGAGGTAGGACGGAGGTGGATAATTTCTGTCGCATTTTGCGTACCACAATGTGGGGCATAACAGGTATGGGAATTAACTTCTCGAGTGGTTTCCAGAGAATTAATAAAATGAGAAGGATAGGTCAAGCCTGTAAATGATTGAGTACGAGATGTATATAAAAAGGAAAATGTGTACCCCTTATCACATAAGGCAATTATCTTGAATCCCTCTGGGGTTGGTTTCGACTTGATGAGTGAGATATGCTCGGACCGGCCGGTAAAACGAACCATCATTTCATCAATAGATACCGGTGTCGCAGGGCAACAGAACCTCTGGAATTGCACTTGAAGGGTACTGCTCAGTGGCTCTAGTTTTTCAGTCCATCGTGCTCAGGGTAGTGGATTTGAAGTAGGAGGTGAAATATGAAAAAAGCGCTTCAGCTGCTCAAATCTGTTCAGTCCCATGAAGCGAGCAATATTGTGCTGTGGGAATATGCCATCTCTTCGCCAATAGTCTCCAACTCGTGCACTCTTAAAAACTCTCATATAGATAATCAATCCAAGAAAGATTTTTAACTCGGGAACGGACATATCCTTCCATCTTCGATGGCCTTCCCTACCAGCTCCTTTCATTCTCGCATAATCATTTGTATTATTTTTCATCGCTTCCAAAATCTCATCATGGAAGAAAAGCTTAAAAAATCGGGACGGTGTATCCCAACCAATTCCTAGGTTTTCCTGCGCTAGGTTGCCAAAATGGACCATCGCCTGGTTTCTTGGGAGATTTATCGCCATCGCTTCCCAGTCCTCTCGTGTACTACCTCCAGCAAAAACCCTCCCTAGTGATCCAGCTTCTTCAACCTCAGGCACTGGCTCCACTAAGACCCCATCTATAGTTTCTAAACAGACTCCAGCTGAAAAGAAATCTTGTGGAAGGAAGATTTTGCGTGTATGTGGTGGTGCTTGATGTGCGAAAGGCTCAATGGGGGGTGGAGCAGGTAGGTTTAACTCGGAAATATCAATCGTTGGTTGCATTCGGCGGCAATTGGCTGCAGCATTTTCCTCGTCATTATCATTCTCGTTTTCATCGTAATCGTAATCGTCATCACAATCATCATCATCCTCATCCTCATTCCGATATCCAACTCCATTCTCTCTACCTTCACAGATGTTATTTCCACTACCATCTACTCGCACTCCTTCTCCCTGCTCTCCACCTCTCCACTCATCCTCTACCTCTTCTCCTATATCTCCGAACCCCTCACGATCAAACTCAGTCCCTCTCTCCCCGTTGCCCGCTACTTCAAATTCTATTTCCCTATCATCAGAGAAATTGTCGACCTCGATCGGCATAGGCTATATATGAGGCTGGCTGTACTGGAAGAGCAGACGAGTGCGAGGGTGTTTGGGTTGTTCACTGTACACTATTGAACATTAGTAAATACTACGCAAATAGGTGGCCTGGGGATGTCAAATTAATGCGAACACTTGTACCTTGCAACCAAGTACCTCAGCTTAATACCAGCAATAATAATTCTAGCAACCTTGGCAACCAGCAATCGAAGACACCTAGCTTTACTCGCGGAGTCAAAGGGTGCTGCAGTGAGAGAGGGCAATCGACCGCTGTATTTCGTCCAGGACAGCTAGGTATTGAGTCGAGCAAAGCTTAGGCAACCAGTTCTAATCGTGACTCTTTTCTTTTTAGTTGCCAGAGAGTTGGCAAGAGACATCTAAGAAGGATACACCTAGAAATCAAGGGATTTTAGTTGTAATCAATTAACCGAGAACGAGATAAAACCTACCCCTCTTTTGACCGTTTAGACAAACTACTACCAGACAAAAATTAGTGAACTCGTTCGCTTGTTCTAAGGCAGTATGTATTGCATAGCACCTTGGGTGTAGTGCAATCCTATACAGTGCCGTGTGTGGTTGTCCTTTAATTCTTGTTGCTTAGATGGGCTTGTTGGATGGATATCGTGTCAGTGCGATGGAGACTCCGATGTTAGGCCAGGAGCAGTAGTCATGGTATCCTAGCTCTCTTTGGTTAAAATTTAATTTACTCCTTGGCGTGTGGGAGCTTACCTCTTCGTAGTAATTCCTTGGTATGTGGTGTGGGCGCGAAAACGAACGGAGGGATGCGGCGCAGCGCAATTGTACGAGCGCCGAGTGAGGTTGATTACTTTTCCAGATCACCTAGCCACCCATGTACATACGTATTCCCTGAGCGGGCACAGTAAGTAAAGAGCAATTCCCCACTAGAATAAGATGAAGGGAAGGAATTTGGTGCCTGATCGTGATTACACTACAGATACAGTGGTCAAGCACGAGACTAGTTACCTTCCAATCGAGGTCGTTTAGTATGTATACGGAGGCCAAAACACACCAAAATTTCTGGTTTTCGAGCTATCATAACTCAACCACCATTAATGAAAACAGCATGAAAAAAATTCAGAAAGTAATTTGCTCTAATGGCATCCACACAAAAAAGTATGGCATTTTTTCCTTCAATTCTCCTACAGTGGTGAGGAATGGAATGTCCCTGCCCTCAAGGTACCTGCCAAGACCAGTGTTTTTGTATGAGAAAGATACATTGCAATACACCTTACCTAGTTCATGCGCCCACAGCCTCTACAGGCTTGAGATAAAAAAACTGAGATAAATATATGTTATACTTCAGACATGATATATTTTTCCAAAAATTTCCCAAAGCTGAGTTCTAAGGTGTCCGCAGGAATATAACGGCTCGAAAACCAACAATATTGGTGTGTTTTGGCCTCCGTATACTCACTAAACGACCTCGATTGCCTGCCTAAGACTCGAGTGATACCCCATGATAGCGTTCATTGCCTCCCACCAGGACTATTATAGTACGATATTTTCTGAAGAGGACATAGTACAATTCCGTGCCACACCGCAACTTACCAAATAACCCCCTATGCCCTTGCTATACCGGCGGGTGCGATAACCCCCCCCCCCAAAAAAAAAATAAAAAAAATAAAAAAAATAAAGAGAACGCCGAAAATTTGCCGCCAAAACAGCCGGTATCGCAAATGATAAGGAAAAGGAGGAAGGAAAGGAAGAAATAGATAAAGTATCATCCGTTCATGCAAGACCATGGGTTCCAATGACTAGTTAAAGGGGAGATGAGATTGAAGAGATAGATGGATACGAAGGGAAGAGGAAGAAAAGAGGTTATTCAAAAGCAATTGCTAATGTAGATGCAAGTATGAATAATACGGAAAGGGATGAAAGAGAAAGGGGAAGGAAGATGACCACAAGTGAAGAGCAAGAGTTCACATCACCATCTTCGGTCGAGCTAGGAGAGAAAGAAAGGAGACGGAGAGAGAGAGGGAAAGAGGTATACTTCCCGCGAAACATGCATATGTACGACTACCCAAACCAGCCAGACCAGACCAGACCAGACCAAACTAATAACCGAATCCGTCGGGAGCAGAGCACGTGGAGCCAAAAAAACCCCGAACTATCGATGGCCAATAAGTTGGATAAGGTCATCATCATAATCATCATCGTCATCGTCATCACCATCACCATCCTCTTCCTCGCTGTCCTCTTCCGCAGCGTCCACCCCACCCCCACCAAAACCTCTCAGATCATCGTCATCGTCAACATCCGTAAAGTCCTCACTATCTTCAGTTTCCCACCCATCATCAATGATTAAGTCCTCTACTCCATCCAGCTCCATTATAGCCTCTCCTGCGGCTGCGATAGCTCTATTCGCGTTTGCTAGTGCAGCCTCACCTTCAGCTGGAGCTAGGCGGGGCGGAGAATTAGCTTGACCTCCAAGTAGGGAATTCGAGGATGTGGTCCTCTCGGGGATACGCGGGATAGCAGAAGGAGACATATTGCCCTCACCACCATCCTGGCCGTCCTCGGGACGGAGGATCCGTATCTGGTTGGTGTTGTAGGACTTGCAATTCTCGCACTTCAGCCCCAGGAAGTGGAACAGCACGTTACTTTTGGCCGAGCAGTCGTTGCAGCCAATTAGACAGCGCCAATTTTTGTATGGCTCTGGTAGGGGCTGTGTTTCTATCTCTAGATCTAGAGCACGGAACTGACTTTCCATGTTTATGATGGTGCGCGCACATGTAGGACAGCGATATGATGTCCTCATGTGCTCGTAGTAGCAGCGCTGATGTATTGAATGTCCGCAAGTCTATTTATTTTCCCAATGGAGGTTAGGTTCGTCTCGTGATTGGCTAGCTAAAAATGAGGGCGACAAACCATAAATACGACAGTTTGAGTGGAAGTGAACATATATTCACCGCAGATAGGGCAATCGCATTCAGTCGACCTTTCAATGCACCTGTGCTCCCCCTCCAATGAAATGGACATGCACACACCGCATTTCTATTCTCAGTCAATCACCACGTGCATTCGAGTGAGCATAATTGTTGGATGTGTACCTTGCAATGAAAGAAGTCCTTCCCTAGACCCTTTCCTATTCGACAGATACCACAATCATTGCAGTGGTATATACTCTTGTCTGGGTCATCATCCCACAGTTTGCACTGGCATATGTCAGCGCTATTCAGCTCTTGGAAGTGGATGCAACAAATTCACGTGAACAAGGATGAACAAGGATGCCCCGAAATATCCCGAAAGAAAGAAAAAATGCCAACCTTATCGCAGTAGTATCTAGAGCTCCTGACACCGCAATGCCTGCAATCCTGTTGCGCCGGCTGAGCCCGGCCACAGTGCATACAGAGCATATTTTTAGTCTCCCTCCTAATCAAGCTATGATCCTGATCTTCGTCGTGACAAAACCTGCAGGTATACCACTTTTCGCATGTTGAGCATTGAAGTTTTACACCTCGGCGGTAATGCGAGCAACCAAGCTCCAAAACCCCACTCTCAGCTGATTCAGAGCTCGTATAGTACGTTCTTTCAAGATCTGCAGATGACAGCTTGTATGGGTTCTCTTCATGTAACAAAATATGGCCGTTGGCATCGGTAGCCGGGGCGTTATTTAGTGGCGGGAGTCCCAGCTCGACCGCACCTGCGGCCCGGCGTGATGCATTGTATTTTTCGGTCATGAGAAGGTGCATCCTCCTCGCCCTTTCCCGCTCGTTGATCTCCAGTTTATTAATCTCCACCAGCTTGCGGCGTAATTCACTCTGTCCGTCATCCTCCGGCAAGACGAGAAGTTTCGTGGGATTGCCCCTAGGCCCGACAGCGCCCGGCTGACCCGTAGAAATTGTAGGACCTTCCGACGGTGGCATTGAAGGTGGAGCTGGAGGCGATGGCGACGGTTGCGGGATGGGAGCTGGGGAAGGGGCATTACGGGGCTCACTGGGTATGGAATCCATACTCGGAGATGATGGTATGCCCGTCAGTGGGTCAACGATTACTAATGTCCTCTCGGAGTCAGTGTCCTCGGAGTCGATATCGATCGCTTCGGAGACAGAGTCCAACATCAGAGGACGGGTAATCGGAGTTGTAGGGGCGGAGGGTGAGCCAAGTGAAGCTTCGGTGGCCAGGGCAGGACGCTCTTCGGCAATGGACGACTGCGACCATCTGCGAGCCCGCTCGACCACAGGAGCAATAAAGCGGATAGCGTAAGTAGCCATCGGGGGGGGGGGGGGTCTGACGGTGCCTCGTAGCCTTCCGAGGCGAGATGAAGGAGCCGGAAGTAACCGAGGAGATCAATAGGGCAAAAATTAGAAACAAAGCGAAGCGGCGTAGATTGCGATGGTGTTAATGGTGTGGATAAGGGAAGTGGGTGGGTGGAAGGACAGCGGCGGCGGCGAGGGGTATGGTTGAGGTGGAATAGGAAAGGGCTCTCGCCAGGAACCGCAAGCAATCAAGACCCGTAATTAGTAACGAGCACATACCGGTAATAGCACCTGGAGAGGAGGAGGATATGGTTCAGGACATTTTTGTGCTGCGAACCGAGACCAATTGCATGCCAGGGTCCCGCATATATGCAGTAATCCACCCTCGAAAAGCCTCAAAGCAGCCTCGAATCCTGAACTGTGCCGAGTAACTTTATGGAAGGGGGCGTTGGGGTAAATTTACAGTGTGGTGACACAGCCCATTGTCCCTGGTGCATTTTACGCCAAAAATACCATTTTTTGTCACTCCAGAGGATAAGGTATGTACCATTCAATTGTCACAAAATCCTGCAAGTAATAAGGCTCATTCATTACGAGCAACAAATTCGAACCCTGGGCGTTTTCATGCTTATTGGGGTCGTGTGCGAACAGCTGAAATCAGCAGTTTTCCTATGATATTATTATTATAGGTATGATATAGTATGATATCATACGTTTTTACGTGCTTGCCCTAAAATTTAGTACTTTCCAAATATGATGATTGCCAACGCTCGACAAGCCCCAGTTTAATTGGCAAATTTTTAATAGAAACCAGACTTTGAATCCTTAGATTCTTGGCCACCGGTACTCATAGGTACAGTATAATTATATAATAACGCACGGGGCCGACATTGAAAGCGTAATATCAGAATGTCTTCTTTCCTGCCCTTCCTCCTCCCCCCCCCCCCCCAGCATCCCGGTGTGGTTTCGCCACTGGGCACAGTTCAATGACCGACCGATCATGAACTACCGGTGTGTCCAAGAACTACTCGTACAGCATATCATACATACACACATAAATTACCTACATACGTAAATTACACACATGAATTTTTAGGAGTACTGTACTTGTACCCCCTTCGCCCCCCCCGATACATTTTATCAAGAAGGTCAGAAAGAATAAATGCCGTAACGCCATCTGATCGTGTGGGAAGTCATCCTCTCACGATGGTGAAGGCTTACGGGTTTCCCATTCGTAAACAGTGGCGATGTTGCTTATCCACTTCCCAAAGCTGAGACGGAGGTCACCATAATATGACCAACGAATCAACTTGACGAATGAACGACTGGATCCTACGCTTCCTTGTCAGAGCTCACCCGACCCAATTCCACCTCGGTACGCTATGATATAGGTGTGTATTATGCGTGGACTCAGGTAAGGAAATCTCAAGCCCTAGAGTCATTACCCAGGCCAAGCACCAGCGTGGGTCCCCGCTTGAAATACCCAGACAGGAAAAATCGCCAGTGGTCATAAACAACCCGGCTCTCGTTCTGACAATGGTCGAGCCACAGTTTGAGCACTGCATTGAGAGATTCCGTTGCAGTAGTGGTGTAGTTCCGGGCCGGCAGGGCCTTCAACAGCGGCATTGCGAAATTTGATATGATACATGCTTCACATTGCTACATCTGCTGGCAAATTTCAAAATGGTTGTTCAGCCCAAGTACTCTTTCTTCCGCTAAGGAACCCTTGTTGGTAGTCTTGGGTTTTTTGAACCTTGAAAATCACAAAACATCAGCTGCTGCTGGCAACTAGAATAATCTCTAAAGTTAGCGGAAATAATTATCAGAGCCATTCAGCCCTAGGGTTGAAACACGGTTATGCAAGTTTTTCGAGCCGGAAAGACCTTGGTGTGTGCAACCCTTTTTGCATAAAAAAACTGACTGATCAACTCGAAACTTAGCACTCTGAGAATGATTTTCAATCAAGAGGGTTAATACCCCCCCCCCCCCCCGCGCCCACCCGGCACTTCCGATGCCCAAGATGGGTGTTCCGTCGGGAGACCCAATTTAAACCCAAACTACCAATAAAATATCAAGAAGGAATGGTCTGCTGGGCTTGGATATCTAGCCCAATTTTGCTAATTATTATTATTATTATTATTATTATTATTATTATCATTTTTTGGTACCATTGTCGAGAGTAGCAGTGGTGTTGTGGTACAGTAGCGTTGGTACTTGTACACAATTCCAAAGGGGTTTCATTCTTCCATTTTAGGCTGCTGATAGCAACTTGACTATTGCTGTTTTTTGTTGACCAGACACGACACTTTCCATCCAAATGGAGCTTCCATTCGAAACTCCATAACCAGGATCAATACATGTGTTACGGTACATTGCGCGCGCCCTCAGCCCTGATAATATCACACAAAAGCACAGTCGTTGTGGGTTCCCAAGATTAGCCGCTCACCGGAGACCAAAACGACTGCGGTAGCCAGCGAATACCTGTACTGCAAGTGCCGCCATGAATAAATCCGGAAACAGAAGACGCCCGCTGTGTGCATGGGATTTCTGTCGAAGAGAATTTTCACAGAATAGACGGTGCCCGCGGAGCTTGATGGCTTAATACCATGAGAACTCGAACAATTGGTGCTTGTGCGGGAGAAGTCCAAAATTCTGTCTCTGGGATAGGGGTCGAAAATAATGCCAAAACTAACACCCTCAGCCCCTGCTGCGCCGTGTGTCTGATACTGTACTCGTACTCGTACTGCACAGTACCGGGGGTTAAGGGTAGTTCATGAAGTTGTGGGTCTAAATTTTTTTGCCTTCATCCGACTTTTCTCCACTCAAAAGATCCGCCAAGATTGGCCGTTTCTATTGTTACACTCACCAAATTCCGACCAACCAAATCCTCTTTCGCCTCGCCCATGCCCACCTCCTACATACGAGCGGTACCCGCATTTTTTGGAAGGTGCCCATGGATCACAACAGAACAACCTGGACCCGCATCACATACTTGTACCAACCCGTATCTCCACAACCGAACGCGTAAATTAATTACTGCAACCGACGTTAAACATGTAACATAGAAGACCACTCCTTGATTTCAACATTAGGCAAAGAGACTGACAATATTGCCCCTTTTCTCTGTGATGGCACTGGGCCTGTTGCTTTACTTTACTGCTGGTAGTTCTGCCGAGGATGGGAGGCTTGAGCTCCTTAATGTTAACGGGCACTAATTGGCCCTACTAGGATATAGAATACCAATCCCATGTAACAACTACTCATGGCGCACTTCGCCACCCGGCTTGGCAAAAAAGAGAGGAAGGGAGTAATGATAATTCAGAATATGTTGATTCGTACCGGCACTCGAGTATCATACATCAGAGTTTGTGTGCCATACAAACTCTTATTATTCAAGGCAAAAAGCACCAAGGAAATCACAAGGGAGCTCTGCTAGAGTTCCCGCCCCTACATGTAATACCAGTACTCAGTAATTACTCGAGTAAATGTTTTATCTTATTCGGTAATCGCTGGCACTATCCCTTAGTCCATCGGTCGGTTGGTCCAAGAAATCGGTGGGATGTAGGTCTCAGTTTGAAACGCCCAGTAATTTATTTCCGGTTGGCTCCGAGGGCACTCCCCAACCACCATTAATCTATTTCCAATTAAGGAGAGATACGGTACTTTCTAGATCCCGTCATTTTCTTAACGAAATCTCATGGGCTCAGCACCAATACCAGAAGGACTATGGGATACTGGTTTTTATATGTGATGTAGATAATACATATTGTACTCGAGTACAGTACTGTACTCGTACTTACCTTCCTACAAGATCTTACATTATTATTATCAAGGAGCTCCAGCAGCTTCCTCAGAAAATTGGCGCAATAACATAGTGTGCTATTGGTCAAAATCCCTCTCACCGGGGATCGGTGCAATATTGTCAGCATTTAAACTTAGTATTGTAACCAAAAAAAGAGTGCTCTCGCATCTCGCATGTTTAACATCTCTTACAGAATCTGCTTTGCTCGCTCCTTTGTGGAGCTCTGGATTGCTACGTGATGTCTCTTGAGGTTCTTGGGTTGTGATCCACGAGCAACTTTTAGAGAGTTCTCGGTTGTCAAAAATGCCCCTAACAACAGCAATCAAACCACGAACCACGCCACAAAAACCGTGAAGAGGGGGTTAAAAAATCCACACAATCAGAAATTAGTATGATACTAGGAACTCGAAAAAGGAAATCAAAGCCAGCGAACCTACCGTTGGTCCCAATATTCACATCATAGACTCCGCCAAACAACAAAAAAAAGGTTATCAAAAAATTACCCGGATCTTGAAAGATCCCTCATCCCTCCTCTTAGCCAAACTATAAATACAGAACAAACAAACAGTTGAAACTAAATACCGACACTCCGTAAAGAAATAACAGAACAGAAAAGAAAAGAAAAGATAGACCACACAGTACCCTCCCCTCTTCCTCACTAAAAAGGGAGGGAAAAAAACCCCCCCCTCCAACTTTCCAATTTCCAAAAACACCCAAAAATGGAATTCCTAAAGAACGCCAAAATAATCACCACGGCATCTACCGCTTCCACGGAAGTGGGTGTGCAACAGGTTGTCGAGCCCTCCTAACTCTAGCGACTCGATCATTGACACCCAACTAACTTGCCAATTTCTGTTTACATGCACGATAGCTCCTCGACAACACCGAGCTCCCTACAGCCGCCAGCTTTGCTTCCAAAACCATCGATGAGAATACCCGCACCCTGCGCACTATCGGAATATACCCCTTCGGTCCCCCCAGTGATCTTGCGGCTCCTCCTCCTCCTCCTCCTGCTCCTCCTGCCGCCAGCGGAGATAGGGCCACAATAATAAAGCGGACAATATCCACATACTACGCCGGCTACCTGCACCGCCCCGACCAACCCTGGCCCGAGAAGCCGTTTGTCCTGTGGGCGGACTTGCACATGAAGGGGGAACATCTGCACCTTCTGCCGCGTGCTGCAAAGGTTCTTATCGATACGGTGACCAGGGATGAGCCCGGAGTGCTGTGTTATCTTTGGCTGCAGGATCTCAATGACGAGAGGCATCTATCTATTTTTGAATGCTACGTCGATAAAGATGCGTGTAAGGCTCATGAGGCTACGGAGGCTTATAGTCGGTTCGCAGAGGCTGTTGGCCCGTATGCTGAGGGTTTGGACATCAATTATGCCGAGTGGAATGATGGAACGTTGGCATAGACTGTTCTGTTAGAGATCAAGCACAGCACCCAGCCAGTGTGTTGCACTTGGCACATTATCCCCAATCCTGGGTGGACCATCAGATCATATATACACACATTACTCTGATTAATGGCTGGGGCCGGGCTCAATAGTAAAACCGCCCATTTTCACCGGGACTAAGTGCCAACTGGATTCAGAACTCTATTTATTTTCTGGAAGAGTAAAGATGCATATATAAACGAGGGCTATATGCAGCAGAGCCAGACGGCATGCAGTCCGTGTGGTGTTATCCCTCTAAGAGGGAGTTATAAAAAAATGTACAATAAAAAGTAGAGGATTGAAAATAGGCTCAAGAATTCAATCCTTGACCATAAAACAGTTAAAGATAAAATAAAATAGTGAGGAAGACCAGGAGGGATAATTAATCATAGAAGTCGATCGAATAATCCCGTCGATTTAGGTCAGATCCTCAAAACAATAAAAAACCCGAACCATATAGAAACACCACTTTCTTTGCCATGTTGATGCCTACCCAGACAGATGCTTTTTTATGCTGCCACCGGATTGTTGACTTTTCAAAAACAAGACAAGAGAAATAAAATGCAACGCTACCTGTCTAAAACCTCCAACTGCTACCCAGAAGGAAACCACCTTCCCCCTCATAAAAAAAGGAAAAGTCCGCAGAGGATGCGATCATGAAGCGTAACGCCAAGTGACCGGAACTCTCCCGGCACTTTGATCAGCCCCCATAGCCGTAAACGCAGCAGGAGAGAGATCGACAGCACCCGAGCGCTACACGATTGTTAGTATACCATACGCAACATCTAGCATCAGTGAACTTACGCATTCAGGACATCTGTCGAGAATTTTACAAGCGACCTCGGGTCCTCCTTTATAAGAGACGAGGATGTATTTACCACAGAGAGAGTTCTTGTTTGGATTCCCCCCTGGGCTCGTGGGGTCAAAGTCGGGGGCAGCGAGTGCCACAATTTTCTCGCTATCCTGGCTTTGAACACCACATGCTCCCATACCGACATTATAGTAAGTAGCGTCACCAGTAAAGGTTTGGCCGCTACCACCGGCAGGGGCTTTCACAGTCGGGTCGGTGGGAACAGGAGCAGGAGCGGTGGTTGGTGGCTCGGTCTTGACAGGAGGAGTTGAAATAGTGGTAGGGTCTGGCAAAGTCGATGTTTCCAAAGTTGTGGGGGGTGCTTGAGTATATGTTGGCACAGAAATTGAGGTAGAAGGGAGGGTTGGGGTAGAGGTTGGAAGCTCACTTGTAGTCTTGGGGATAGACTTAGTTGGCAGAGAGGTCGTGGGGGATGAAGCCGCAGTCGGAATCGACTTCGATGTGGTGGTGGTCGTGGATGGAATGGACAAAGTAGTCTGTTGAGTTGTCTCAACGGAAGAGTAAGCCAATGTGCTTGATGGCACCACAGACAATTCAGAGATGGAGGAAGAGACTGTCGGCGAAGCCAACGTCTCCGAAATACTAACACTAGGAGTGCTCGTGGTAACATGACTCTTATTCTTCTCGTGTAGATCGGGAGAGGTCGTAGGGACTTCAGTTGGACCGTATTGCGCAGGATCAACCCAAGTGGTTGAAGTAACGTGAACGATCTCAGTTTCGAATTCAGTAACAGTGTAGACTTCGTAGCCACGGGGTCGAAGAGGGGAAGCCATAGCCCCGCTCAATGCGAGCGCAAGGCTCAAAATGCTGCTGCCGCTGCTGGAAACCTTCATGATGGATGCTGTTACAATATTGTATCTTTTGGTAGCAAAATAGTAGCTCTCAAAAAAAAAGGAAGGACTGTAGTGCGAATCGACTAGCGATATATGAAGGACCGTGGGTGACGGAAGTCAAGAAGGGAGTGATATACAACGAGCAAAAAAAGCACGATGGGCTGAAGGAGCAGAAAGAATGGCAACTCTGAGTGGATAGAGAGTGTGTGAGGGGTCGAAATGCAAGGCAGGCAAGCCCGGGGACAGCTGTTATATAGAGCGGATGTCGAAGGAAAGGGCAGGGCCGACGTGGACCCAAGGAAAAGACGAGACAAGGGTGGTAGGGAGAAGGAGGGAGAGCAAGAAGAGATTGGCGGCGAGCGGCAGTGCAGAAGATGTGCTCGTTGGCCGACGGCTGGTTACAGTTGGACAGAAGGAGTGTGTGGTTGGAAAACCCGAGGGAGTGGCTGCTGCACGAGCAAGAGAAATTGACAAGGAAAAGAAAAGAGTGGTGAAAGAGTGAATGACAAAGAGGAAAGAGAGGGAGCGTGATGATAGAAAGGAGGAGGACAGGGGATGGGAGAGAAATGCAGAAGGACTGTCTTTAGGAAAAGCAAATATACAGGAAAGGAGAATAGGAAAGTTTGATAGGCCAATAGGGAGAGAGCGAAGCGAAGGGAGGTGGGACGAGGTGGAAGATATGCAGGAACCGGATCAAGAGGAAGGGAGGGCATGCAATTAAGATGCTGGGGGGGGGGGGGGGGTGATGGGTGGGACGGGCAGATAGGGAATGGCCTGCTTTCCATTTGTTTGACGTGGACCACCCACACTCTGCTTCATTAAATTGCTCGTCTCCCATCCATCCATGCTCTTCCCTTCCCTTCGCCCCTCTCACTCGTAATTGAATAGTTTCCTCCCTCCTTGCGCTTCTGTGATGCCTGTCTGCTCTCTTTGCCGCAGATGGTACTCCAGAGGTCCCGGCCGCAATTGATTGTAGGAAAATAATAAAAAATAACCTTATCTCAGTTGATTTTCTATGGGTTCGAAAGCGACAGCATCTCTTTCGTCCATTACTCGGAGTGGACCACAAGCAGGTTTGTCTAATTCGAGTAACACTCCCCCTTCCCCGAGTGCTTTGAGAGTTTTGGTTGGGCTCCAGGCTCCAAGGCCCCTCATTGGTGGCCCCATCAACCACCTGCAGTTCAAAACAACCGAAGGATTAGCAGACGCGCAACACAATGAAGCACTGCCTTGGTACAGTACCGGTACCGTCCTTGTACGTCTACTATACCAGGAACCGGCATGCTGAATTTGAAGAGCTAAATATTGTCAAATCTCTGTCTCGTGAAAAGCTGATTGTTTTATTTTTTTCGATGCGAAACTTCACTCCTTGGCCGCGCTTTGTTCACATCATCTCAGAGGGTCCATCGCTTTGGGTGCGAGCGCTTCCCGAATTGGGTCAGGTACGAGATGCCAAGGCCACCCATTCCACGGCCCCTCGTGTCGCTCCGTCGTTCAGGGGTACGACTATGTTTTTCGCTCCCCCACCCCGGTTACCAAGGAGAAAAATCTTCCTTGCTCCGCTAGGGCTGCAACCACTCTCCAGGCGCTCGCTTCCAATTGGCGGCAGCTTAGGAGGGGGAAAAGGCACCACACACACGCTGACGCACACCACACACGGTACCTGAGCACCGAGCACTCGCCCGGCACTTGAGATCTGCCCGCCAACGGCCCAAGCCTAAGCCAACCCACCATCGACTTCCTCACTCCCAAACAAGTCCCCCATCCACCCATCATCACCTTTCGAACCCCCAACCCTGCTATGGTACGCCAGACTCGAGCCTGCGTGCGCGGTTTTTCGTGTTGAGGATTGAAGATGTGCTTCTTGTCGGCTCGCCTTGTGAAGCCAATTGCCTCCGCGGCATCTACTCAATACTTACTCGAGTGCAGGACGGCTAGACATTTAACTGCACTCTGCAAGTAAAGAAAAAAGAAAAAAGAAAAGAGAGAGAGAGAGAGAGAGAAGACGGCGACCAGTTTGGCCACCAGATGCGGTTGCAGGTTTGAATAGTCAATCTTCGTTGCTGGATTGCCGGAAAGTTCGAAACCTTCACTTGGTCGAGACCTCTTCTCTGTCTGTGAAGTGATTCGGTTTGCTTCGCTTCGTGCTCGAATTGGCTGTAAACTATCAAGCGAAATGCGGCACTATGGAACACTCAGACTCGAGTAATCAATTGCTACAAAGACTATTTTATCTTTGTCACGGGTGTGAGGAACAATAGCAATTGGTTAATTCTCCGACTGAAGAGACTATCTCTTTAGTGCAAATCTCGCGCCTTGCTACTCGAGTACTTGTGTTACTGCAGGTTTACCACACAGTCATGTGCAAGGGAGAAGAAGGCGACACAGACCTCGAGAGGTACGGGTACCGTATTGTGGGCTGCTGGGTAGCTTTTTTTCTCTTTCCCCTCCTCTCCGAAAATCTACCTGCAGACTCCCGCAGGTAGCTGAACGATTGATAACGAAATCACTGCGGTACGCAACCCCGCTTTAAAATATTCCCGCAGTCCAAGCTAAAATCTTCAATCGTCTCGTCGCAAGGAGTCGATGAAAAGCGGGTATGATGGAAAGATCTAGCCCCACAAAATCTATGAGCCGGCAGGAGGGAAAATACGGATTTGTTTCTTTTCATCATCACACGCTCCAAATTTTCAGGCGACCACACGTTTTCGGAGCCTAACCGAGATCGGCACGATATTGGATCTGTGGATGGTATCACTGGCCGTTAGTTCCTAGAACCTCACTCGGAGTAATAGTCTACTGTACTCGAGTAGTCTTACCTCTAGCATTACATGTGCGCTAGGCTTAGCAGCCCCCCTGAACACACTGCCCATACAATATCTCTTGAGAACGGGCACGATATGTATTATGATCAAACATTCGTGATAACCATATTATTGAGTACCAGTAATAAGCCATCAAGGAAAAAAAGGGGGGGAGCTTTTACCATCCGCACAGCCCAGCTTAGAGCCAACACCCCATCGCCACCCACGCTATTCTTGTGATATTTATCCGTCGCTGTCTAACATGCATAGGGCCCGCGAAGCTCCGGTCTCACCTTCCATCAATCAAATGTCTGAGCTTTCCTACCTGCGGCACGCTGCGATTTGTGTGGGTGGGTCAAGGACGATAACACCGATTCAACCTCTGATTCTTGGAAGTCTTCTGAAGTTTCTCAACGAGATGTATCCGAGCACCTTTTCTACTTGCCATAAAAATTCGTTAAATCCGCTATCTCCTGGAGGCTTCGAATCTCCATAGTCGGAGACAAAACGCCCCGATAGGGAACACCGCCCCTCAGACGCGATACAGGTACAAGTATCTAGCAAGAAGTACCTGAACACAGGGATTAAAATTTGTATGGGTCATTGTCTGTGCGGGTTCAGGTCACCATACAAAATTCTGGCGCACAGACAATCCTCCATACAAATTTTTAATC
>Ga0307509_10003313_pt1 | contig 24671 bp, 20 predicted proteins | sample 10_EM_MG_FD_202245 | JGI IMG/M metagenome (GOLD analysis project Ga0307509, IMG submission 202245) | Populus trichocarpa ectomycorrhiza microbial communities from riparian zone in the Pacific Northwest, United States - 10_EM | ecosystem: Host-associated > Plants > Roots > Unclassified | place... | reverse complement strand
TGATCACGGTGCGCACGACCGGCTTCGATCCAGCGGCGGCGACGGGCGGTTCGGCGGCCATCGACAAGCTGACCAGCGTGGCCGACTCGGGCAAGTCCAGCTTCGTCGGCAGCGAGATCGCGAAGAACGACCGGCCTGAGCTGACCGCCGCGAAAATCATCGTCTCGGGCGGCCGCGCGATGGGCAGCAGCGAGAAGTTCAATGAAGTGCTGACGCCACTGGCCGACAAGCTCGGCGCGGCGCTCGGCGCGAGCCGTGCCGCAGTGGACGCGGGCTACGCGCCAAATGACTGGCAGGTCGGGCAGACCGGCAAGATCGTCGCGCCGCAGCTGTACATCGCCGCCGGCATCAGCGGCGCGATCCAGCATCTGGCCGGCATGAAGGACTCCAAGGTCATCGTCGCGATCAACAAGGACCCGGAGGCGCCGATCTTCTCGGTGGCTGACTACGGGCTCGAGGCTGATCTGTTCACGGCCGTGCCCGAGCTGCACGCCTTGCTGTGACGCAGACTCCCGCCGGGCCCGGCGCGCTGGCCGGGTTGAAGGTTCTCGATCTCTCCCGGGTGCTCGCCGGCCCGTGGTCGTCGCAACTGCTGGGCGATCTGGGTGCGGATGTCGTCAAGGTCGAGCGGCCGGGCAGCGGCGACGACACCCGAGCCTGGGGCCCACCCTGGTTGGAAGGGGCGGATGGCGAGGCCACTGGCGAATCGGCGTACTACATCTGTGCCAACCGCAACAAGCGATCGTTGAGCGTCGACATCAGCGAACCCGACGGGCAACGCCAGGTGCGCGAGCTCGCGGCCAAGGCCGACATCCTGATCGAGAACTTCAAGGTCGGCGGACTCGCTTCGTACGGGCTGGACTACGCGAGCCTGAAGGCCATCAACCCGCGCCTCATCTACTGCTCCATCACCGGGTTCGGCCAGAGCGGCCCTTACGCGAGCCGCCCGGGCTACGACTTTCTGATGCAGGGCATGGGGGGGCTTATGAGCCTGACCGGCCGTCCGGACGGTGCGCCGGGCAGCGGCCCGATGAAGGTCGGTGTGGCTCTCACCGACATCCTCACCGGGCTCTATGCCACCGTCGGAATTCTGGCCGCGGTGGCGTTTCGCGAGCGCACCGGCCTCGGGCAGCACCTGGATCTGGCACTGCTGGACGTGCAGGTCGCGGCGTTGGCGAATCAGGCGTCGAACTTTCTTGTCGAGGGTGTCGTCCCGGGCCGCCTGGGGAATGCGCATCCGAACATCGTTCCCTACCAGGACCTCAAGACCGCCGATGGCCACATGATCATCGCGGTCGGCAACGACTCGCAGTTCGCCAGCCTCTGCAGGGCGTTGGGGCATGCCGAATGGGCAACGGACGGACGATTCAGCACCAACCCCGGCCGTGTCGCGCATCGTGAGGTAGTCATCGAACGTATCCAGGCCGTCACGGTGGCGAAGACCACCACGGACTGGATGGCTGTGATGGAGCAGGCCGGCGTGCCATGCGGGCCGATCAACAGCATCGACAAGGTCTTCGACGACCCGCAAGTACGGGCGCGCGGCTTGCGCGTCGAGATGTCGCACCCGCTCGCAGGCCGGGTGCCGCTGGTGGCCAACCCGATCCGCATGTCCGAGTCGCCGGTCTCGTACCGGCTTGCACCGCCGCTGTTGGGCGGCGACGCCGATGCCATCGCTTTGGATTGGCTGAACCAAGACGCTTAGGTGCGCAGGTGCAGACTTGCGCAGAGGCAGCGGCAGTACCAGCGGCCGTTGCCGCTGGCACGCGCTACGTCAAAAGAAGTGTCGGATCCCGATCTCGTAGCCCGTCGAGTTCTTGCCGGTTGCCGCCGCAGGCGGCGTGCTGACGGCAAAGGCGGCGTTGCCCGCGTTCGTGAGCCGGGAGTACGCACCGTACAGCGCGGTTCGCTTGGACAGGTTGTGGACGTAGCCGACGGCGACTTGATGCGCGTCGTTTGCGTCCGTTGCTGCGCCTGAAGCATCCGCGCGCTGGTAACTGGCCTTCAGTTCGCCGACACCGAAGACCGGCACGATCAAGCCGAGTTCCCAGTTCGCCTGCTTCTTGGCCGCATGTTTCGCCACATTCGTCAGCGCCATCGCGGTGGCGAAACCGAAGTCGTAGGACACGCCGGCGTTCATCACTTTGAAATCGTCAGCCGTTGCCGTGGCGGTCGTTGCATAAGCGATGGCGACGTTCAAGGGGCCTTTCTGATAGCCGAGCCGGCCGCCCTTGTAGGAATTGCCCGGAACGCCCTCGCCGGCGGCGACTTCGAGTTGGCCGTAGAACCCGCCCAGGCCGGACGGCAGGTAGTAGCTGATGGCGTTGTCGACGCGAAGCAGCGTGGCTGCACCACTGCCGAGGTTGGTGGCCAGATTGAAGCCCGAGCCGACACCGCAAGTGCCGAACGGATCGAAGATAGACAGGTTCCAGAACGACGCATCGAGGTCGCGCCCGATCCGCACTTCGCCAAACGGGCCGAACAAGCTGACCGTCGAGCGCCTGTGCCAGAACTTGCCGGAGGCATTGATGGTGCCGGTGTCCGGATTGACTGCGCTTTCGAGCCAGGCGCCAGCCCTGAGGCCCCCACCGAGGTCTTCCTCTGCCCTGAATCCGATGCGGGAATTGTTCAGGCCGTCGGTCCCGAGCTGTCGCACGGTGTTGTCGCCGGTGGTGACCGACCGGGCGCTGGCGTCGAGGGTGCCGAAGATCGTGACCGACGACTGTGCGTGCGCACTGACTGCAGTCGTCACGAGTGCCACGGCTGCCCAAGCTTTGCTGTTCATGCGTATCTCCAATTGCTGTTGTAGTGAGTTGCTGCTTCTTTAGGCGGCTGATCAGACCGACCTTCAGGGCCTATGACGGAGGAAATTCGAGGCGAACGGAATCCCCGGCGCGTCTGCTGCGACGGCCATGAGAAGAAGTTGTCGGTTGCGCACGAAGCGATTGCGGGCGACGTGCGAGGAGGCTGGGTTCGAGGCTTTATGAAGGGACGAGGGACACGCCGAGTGCGCGCAAGCGCATCCGGTCCCAACGCACGTCCTTGTGCTCAGGCGCGCAGCCCACTGGCGCCGTCGTCATCACGGGCAGACGGTGGCATCCACCGGAGACCACGACTGTTGAAGGGGAAAACATGGCGCAGGTTGATTATTTATGCTATCGTTAGCACAACTTTATCTGCCAACCCTGTCGCTGTCAGTACAGAGTAACCCTCGAGTTGCCTTGATGTTGGGCAATTTCGTGAAGCTGCGACTTGGCTACCCCTTACCGATCATGCTATCGTTAGATCAAATTTCGCGAGAAATGACCATGGTGACGATCAAAGACATTGCCGCGCGACTGAACGTTTCCGCGTCTACCGTGGGACGGGCGATCGCCGACGATCCGCGGATCAGCAGCGCAATGAAGCAAAAGGTGCAGGCAGTGGCCGACGAGATCGGCTACGTCGCGAACCGCGCCGCGCGGATGATGCGCGGTGTCTCCAGCAATCTGGTCGGGCTCATCGTGCCCGACATTCGCAACAGCTTCTACTCGACGATTGCTCACGCGCTCTCGAAATGTCTGGAGCAAGACGGATTCCAGTTGACGCTGTCGGAAACCGACGATGACCGTGCTGTAGAGCTTCGCCACGTGCGCGAGCTGGTCAGCGCGAACGTGGTCGGGATGATTCTCGTACCCAGTGCGAAGCCGCTGCCCGAAACGGTTCGACTGCTCAAGGCGATGCCTCACATTCAACTGCTGCGCGAGCACGCTTCCCTTGGCGAGCAGTGGTTCGGCATCGATGATGCCGAGGCGCTGGCCCTGGCGGTCGGGCACCTCCTCGAACGGGGCCATCGACGAATCGCCTACGTGGGCCCTTCGATCGATCTCCCCACCGGAGCGTCCCGGCTAAAGGGCTACCGCGAGGCGCTCGTAGCTGCGAAGGCATGGGACGCTGCGCTCGAGGTTTGCGGCCCGCCGTCCGAAACCGAGTTCGCTCGTGAAGCGCTGCGACGCCTGCTTGCGCTACCAAAGCCGCCCACCGGCCTGGTGCTCGGTGCCGTACAGCACACCTACAGCGTGCTCGACGAATGCGTTTCGCGCGGCATCCGCGTACCCGAAGAACTGTCGATCGTCGGATTCGGCGACGAGCCGGGCTTTCGGTGGTGGGGTCCTGGCCTCACGACGATCGGCTTGCCGGTATCCGAACTTGCAACCGCGTGCGGCCTGTGGTTCCTGCATCAACTGCGACAGCGGCCGACCGCCTTGCCCAACTACAGATCGATGTCGTCGCCGACTCTGGTGATCCGCGGGAGCACGAGAGCCGTGCCTCTGGCGAGCGGCGCTGCGCAGAAGCGAGCGCGTGCCAAGACCGCCATCTCCTGACGCCGAGCCATGAGTCCCGTTCTCTTGAACGTGTCGATCGCCGGCTGTCATCCGTTCCCGGCGTTGCTGCACAACGGCAGGCTGCTCGCACTTGCGTGGTGGAAGGCTTCCGAAATTCGTGAAATCGGGAGCGTCGAGCAACTGATCAAGCGCTGGCAACACGTTGGCCCGGCATTGCAAGCGGTGAGCGAGTCTCCCGACACGATTGCATGCATCGCGGCACATGGAGCCGCACTTGAAGCCTGCCGAATCCATGCGCCAGTCTTTCCGCGTCAGGTGTACTGCACGATCGGCAACTACCGCGCTCAGGTCATCGAAGCCGCAGTCGACGCAGGCGATGGCCCGTCCGGGCCGCAGGTCGTGGAGCGTCGTGAAGCCGCCTCGGCCATGCTTGACCGCCGGCGCCGAGAGGGTGCGCCCTACATCTGCGTCAAACCAACATCGAGCGTCGCGGACCCATTCGCCGAACTGGCTGTGTCGCCTGCCCTGCAAACCCTGGATTGGGAGGTCGAGATCGGCGTCGTGATCGGTCGCTCGGCCTGGCAAGTGGAGCCAGAGCGTGCTCTTGAGCATGTCGCGGGTTATTGCGTCGTGAATGACATCACGCTGCGCGAGCGCGTGTTTCGTCCCGATCCACCGCTGCTAGGCACCGATTGGCTTCAGTCCAAAGGTGGGCCCGGCTGGTTGCCGGTGGGGCCGTGGTTCGTGCCAGCATGGGACATCAGGGATCCAGGCTCGCTGCGACCATGGCTTCGCTTGAACGGCGCAACGATGCAGCAGGGCAGCGCCAGCGACATGGTCTTCGGGATTGCGCAACAGATCTCCTACCTCTCCCGGCACACCCGGTTGGAGCCCGGCGACTTGCTGTGCACCGGATCGCCGGCGGGCTTCGGCAGCCACTACCGCCGCTTCCTCCGGGCCGGTGACGTCGTCGAGGCGGGTGTCGAGGGGCTCGGCTCTCAAAAGACCTTGTGCGTCGGCGACGACCTTTCACTCCATTGAATTCAGAGCTCCAACATGTCCCACACCGTTCTACTGACCGACTACGCCTGGCCCGACGACTCGATCGAGAGAGCGGTCGTTGAAGCCGCAGGCATGCGACTCGTTGTCGGGCGTGCCGAACCGGCGCCGGCCGCAGATATCGCGGCGCTCGTCGCGGCGCATCAACCTGCCGGCATCATGACTTGTTGGGCTGAAGTGTCCGCGGATGCCGTCGCGGCGAGCACGCCGCTCAAGATCGTGGCCAGGCTCGGCGTCGGGCTGGACAACATCGCGGTCCAGGCTGCCACGGCACGAGGGGTCTGGGTCACGAACGTGCCCGACTACTGCGTCGAAGAAGTGTCCGATCACGCGGTCGGCTTCGCCCTCGCGTGGACCCGAGGCCTCGTCCACTTCGACCGCGAAGTGCGCGCAGGCCGGTGGGTGCCGGCGAGTGCGAACTTGAGGCGTCTGGCCGCGCTGACCTGTGGCATTGTCGGCTTCGGCCGTATCGGGCGGGCGACGGCTCGCAAGCTCGCCGCGTTTGGTTGTCGCCTGTTGGCGCACGACCCGTACCTCAGCGGCGAAGTGGCGGGCGTTGCTTGCGTCGACCTGGCCACGCTGCTTTCACAGAGTGACATCGTTATCGTGCACGCACCTTTGCTGCCCAGCACGCATCACTCGATCAATCGAGAACGTCTGGCGCTCATGCCCAAGGGCGGTCTGTTGATCAACGTCAGCCGGGGAGCTGTGGTCGACACCGATGCGGTCATCGAGGCGTTGCAGAGCGGCCAGCTCTCGGCGGCTGCACTCGACGTGCTCGAGTCGGAACCGAATGTGCCCACGGCACTGCTGGCGCAATCCGGTGCGATGCTGACGCCGCATGTCGGGTTCTCGTCCGATGCATCGCTCGTGGAGCTGCGCCGCCGGGCCGCGGAGGAAGTCGTCCGCGTCTTGCAAGGCCACGCGCCGATGGAGCCACGCAACGCGCCGACGCCACAAGCCTGAGCAAACCGGTCAAAGTGATCTTGAAATGGACATGACGAATACATCAGGCAGCCCCGACCCCGCACTCGACTTGTTTCTCGTCGAGAAAATGCTCGTCTCCCCGGGGGAGCAAGCTCGTTGGCAACCGTTGACCGGAGGCGTCTCCTCCGACATCTGGCGCGTGGACATCGCCGAGCGCTCTCTCTGCGTCAAGCGCGCGCTTGCCAGGCTGAAAGTCGCGGCCGAGTGGAGCGCACCGCTGTCGCGCAATGCGTATGAATGGGCGTGGATCACATTCGCTGCACGGCACTGCCCGGCCAACGTGCCCAAGCCCATCGCCCACGACGACGGGGCAGGCCTGTTCGCGATGTCTTTCCTGGATCCCCAACGCCATCCGGTCTGGAAGCAACAACTCATGGACGGCATGGTGGTTCCAGACACGGCGAAGGCCGTGGGCGATGTGCTGGGCCGTCTGCACTCTGCCAGCGCTGGAAGGCCAGAAATCGCGGCGGCGTTCGACGCCATCGACAACTTCTTCGCATTGCGCCTCGAGCCGTATCTCGTCGCCACGGCCAGCCGCCACCCCGAGGTTGCGTCGCAATTGTTCAAGCTGGTCGCGCGGACCGCTGGAACCCCGCGGGTTCTGGTGCATGGCGACGTCAGTCCGAAGAACATACTTGTCGGGCCGTCGGGCCCGGTCTTCCTGGATGCAGAGTGCGCCTGTTACGGCGACCCGGCCTTCGATCTCGCGTTCTGCCTGAACCATCTGATGTTGAAGTGCCTCATCCAGCCTGCTCGGAAGGAACTACTTCTCAAGTCATTTGAGGCCATGCAGACGGGCTACTTTCCGCACGTTGATTGGGAATCGAGATCGTCGTTGGAATTGCGAGCGGCTCACTTGTTGCCCGCGCTGCTGCTGGCTCGCGTCGACGGGAAATCACCCGTCGAGTACGTCACGGACGAAAGGCAGCGAGCCATGATTCGGTCAGTGGCGATTCCCATGCTCAAGAGCCCGACGGCGAACCTGTTTGACGTGATGAGAGCCTGGGATATTGCGATCGAGATAGAGCGATAGGGGAAACCTGTTGCGGTTCGGTTGGAAGGGAAGTCGGGTGTAGCAGCAACCTTGCCGGACGGGGCGAAGTGATCCTTGAGATCGTTCTGCACTTCCGTGCAACATTCAGTCCTGCCAGATGCTCATGTCCAAGTGTCCGACTGCTTTGCGGCAGTCATTTGGGATGGACGAACGACCGTAGTGGGTCGTGGGATGCCCGTCGCCGACTGCAGACGAAGGACAGCTCGAGGCCCTCTGCTGTCGTTCAGTCGGCCCGCTGACCGCACGCGGTCGACAGCGACGGCAGTGACAAGCGCCGTTTGCATCCTCAATGCAGTGCTGCACCAAGAGATGTCTACGGGCGGTCTTCTTCCTAACTCCATTGCGCCCGCAGCCGCGAGACCACGTCCAGCGTCGCCACAGGCGCCTGCGCAGACCTTGTATCCCCGACCTCATCGGGCCGCGCAGGTCCGCATGCCTCGAACAGCGAAGCGACCTCTGGCGATATGAACCGCGTCAACGAGCTGTAGACGTGCCGATCGCCGACGCCCGACTGCGAACTCACATAGAACCGTTGCGGCACCAGCACGTGCAGGTGCCGCTTGGCGCGCGTCAAGGCCACGTACAGGAGCCGTCGTTCCTCGTCGATCTGCGCCTGATTCCCCGTGGCCATGTCCGACGGTATGCAGCCGTCGACCGCGTTCAACACATGCACGGACTGCCATTCCATGCCCTTGGCAGAGTGAATCGTCGACAGGATCAGGTAGTCCTCATCGAGCAATGGCGGCCCGGCCTCGTCGCTCGTCGCCGACGGCGGATCGAGTGTCATGTCGGTCAGGAACTGCTGTCGCGACGACGAGGCGTTGGCCATCCGTGCGAGTTGCACCAGGTCTGCCTGCCGAATGCGCGCGTCGTCATGCAGCCGCTCCAGATGCGGCTGGTACCAGAGGTTCACGAGCTGGATGTCTTCCGGCCAGGCACTGCCTGACGAGCACAGGTCCGCCATGAGCTTGGCGAGCGCCTGCCATTCAAGCTTCGCCGCTGCCGGTGGCTCGAAGCATTGCAGCGCGGTGGCTGGGTCCGCCGCCGTCGCCATCGCATCCAGCAGCCGTGACGCCGTCGCGGCGCCGCTGCCCGGCACCAACTGCGCGACCCGAAACCCCGCGAGTCGGTTCCTCGGGTTCTCGGCCCAGCGCAGCACCGACAGCACGTCTTTCACATGCGCGGCTTCGAGAAACTGCAGGCCACCGAACTTGACGAACGGGATGTTCCTGCGCGCCAGCTCCAGTTCGAGACCAGCGCTGTGGTGCGACGCGCGGAACAGCACCGCCTGCGCCGTCAGCTTCAGCCCAGCCTCGCGATGCTCGAGCACCCGGTCGGCGACCCAGCGGGCCTGCGCCGCCTCGTCTTCGACAGTCACCAGTTGCGGCCGCTCCGACGACACGAGCTCGGTCCAGAGGTTCTTGGCAAAGCGCTCGCTGGCAAGCGCGATGACCGCGTTCGATGCATCGAGGATCGGTTGCGTGGAGCGGTAGTTGCGCTCCAGCGTCACGACCCGGGCCGCCGGCGTGAACCGCTGCGGGAACTCGAGGATGTTGCGGACCTCGGCCGCCCGAAAGCTGTAGATGCTTTGCGCGTCGTCGCCGACGACGGTCAGACCATTCCCCATGGGCTTGAGCCCGAGCAGGATGCCTTCCTGCAGACGATTGGTGTCCTGGTACTCGTCGACGAGCACGTGGTCGAAGCGCGCCGCTACGTGGGTGCCGAGTTCGCGGTCGCCCATGAGGTGCGACCAATAGAGCAAGAGGTCGTCGAAGTCGACGACGCCTTGCTTGTGCTTCTCGCCGACATAGGCACCAAAGAGCCGCTTGAGATCGGCTGCGTGCTGCGCGCACCACGGGTAGCTGTCCAGCAGCAGCGCGTCGAGCGGGGCCTGGCTGTTGACCGCGCGCGAGTAGATGCTCAGGCAGGTACCCTTCTGCGGGAACCGGCTCTTGCCCTTGGTACTGCCCAGCCCGAGCTGCTGCCGCACGAGCCCGAGCAGGTCCTCGGCATCGCCGCGGTCCAGGATGGTGAAGGCCTCGTTCAGCCCGAGCTGCGCCGCGTAGTCGCGAAGCAGCCTCGCCCCGACGCTGTGGAAGGTGCCCGACCAGGGCAACGACGGCGGCCGCTGCGTCGAGCTGAAGCGCAAGGCTTGATGCAGCAGGCGCCCGACGCGGCTCTCCATCTCCTTGGCCGCACGTCGCGAGAACGTCAGCAGCAGAATGCGCTGCGGGTCGGCACCGGCCAGCACGAGCCTCGCGACGCGTGATGCCAGCGTCATTGTCTTGCCCGAGCCGGCGCCGGCGATGACGAGCAGCGCCTCGCCCTGGCGATCGGGCCGGTCGATCCCATGCTCGACCGCGTCGCGCTGCTGCGCGTTCAGCGAGGCGAACGGGTCATGGCGAGGCGTTTCGGTGGGCATGGGCGGCGGCGTTGGCGAGAGAATTCCCCAGGCAGCATACCTGTATATTCATCCAGGTTGTTCGCCCGGCCCAGGCCGGCCGCGTTGAAGGAGGCAAGCCATGTCCGTCTCGGTGGGGTCGTGCTCGTGGACCGACAAGACGCTGATCGCGTGCGGTCGCTTCTATCCGAAGGGTTGCTCGACCGCGGAGGCGCGGCTGCGCTACTACGCGTCGCAGTTCCCACTGGTCGAGGTCGATTCGAGCTACTACGCGATGCCGTCGATCGACAACTCCATGCGCTGGGTGGAGCGCACACCGGCCGACTTCAGCTTCAACATCAAGGCCTTCAGGCTCTTGACCAACCATCAGACGCCGCTCGAGGTCTTCCCGAAGGACATGCAGATGGCCTTGTCCGGCTTGAACAAGAGGACGGTCTACTACCGAGACCTCCCCGATGAGATTCGACTCGAAGTCTGGCGCCGCTATCGGGAAGCTGTCGCGCCACTGAAGGACGCGGGCAAGCTGCACCTGGTCCATTTCCAATTCCCCCCATGGCTGTTGCGGAACCGGGCCGGCCACGACCACGTCCGGCATTGCGTGGAGATGATGGAGGGCTACACCGTGTCGGCCGAGTTCAGGAACGGAATGTGGTTCGAGGGCGAACACACGGCGTCGACCTTGGCGTTCGAGCGGGAGCTGGGCATTGTTCATACCGTCGTGGACGCGCCGCAGGGGTTCGACAACTCTATCCCGCAGATCTGGGAGGCCACGCACCCGCGCTTCGCGTACGTGCGGCTGCACGGGCGCAATGTGGCGACCTGGAACGTGAAAGGCGGCATGGCCGCCAGCGATCGCTTCAACTACGACTATTCGGACAGTGAGCTGGCCGGGCTCGCCAACCGCATTGCCGAGCTTGCCGCGCGCGGACTCGACATCGACGTTGTCTTCAACAACAACATGGAAGACCAGGGCCAGCGCAATGCGAGGTCGCTGATCGACGCGTTGGAGGAACTCAAGGTCATCGAGGTTCGACTGCCGTTTTAGTGGAGAAGAGAGACGCCCGTAGTGGACCAAGATCTGACCCCGCTTGTTCGAGACGCCTCACGTTTCATCATGGATAAATTCTTGCTTCAGCAGCAGGTGCTGGAACGGCTCGCCGAAGACCTGCTGCAAGCCGAACAGGCAGCGCGGGCGGCCCATGAAACAGCGACTCACGAAGAAAGCGTCGCCGAAAACAAGTACGACACTTTGGGTCTCGAAGCTGCCTACCTGGCCACCGGCCAAGCTCGTCGCGCCGACGCCATCCGCCAGGTAATGGCCAATTGGCGCCAATTCCGTCCGCGCCCCTACGACGCCAGCAAAGGTATACAGCTCGGCGCGCTGGTCTGCCTAGTCGATTCCGCCGACAAGCAGCAACAGCTCTTTCTCGGCCCGGATGGGGGCAGCATGAAGTTGGTCAGCGGCGCTCAGCTCGTTCAGGTCATGAGCAGCGAAGCCCCGTTGGGCAGGGCCATGCTGGGTAAATGCGAGGGTGATGAGGTGTCGATACAGGTCGCTCCAATCCGACAGCAGTTTGAGGTGCTGCGGGTCCATTAAGCCGCCAGCAAGTTCACCGGCCGCCCACGCTGAATTTGTCGAATTCGAGCTCAGCACGTTGGATACCCGCTTCGGACACGAAGCTGCCGCCAGCGAGGCGCCGACCAACGGGTGGAAGTGAGATCGGCCATCGTGGCCTCCGCCGTTGTGACTTCAGTCTTCGATCAAGTCAGTCGCGCGGCCTCGATCGCTCGCCGGAACAACGTAAGCAATGGGATGGACGCCCCCACCCGTACCGGCATCAACGCCGTGTAAGTTAACTTATTGCGAGCGCTAGTCCAAGGTCCTGTACCGACCGCAGGGCGAATACGAGATCCGTGCGCGACAGTTCATCAATCTGACGGACTCGTGAACCCTATCCCCCTAGAACAGCATGGCGCTTGGTCTCCGAAGCCTTCGGGGACCAGTGCGAGTTCGCAGCAACACATACCTACGCGCCGGCTGTTCTCGCGAAGGCAGCGCGCACACCCTTTCGAGAGCTCCCGGATCAGTCGCCCTCCAAGCAGGGGTCGACAAGGTCACCGCGACTGCACTTGTCGACGAGGTCGTTGACTCCACTGATCTGACGGCAATCGATACGTTCGCACCGACACCAAGATGCGAAAGGCAGAAGTGCCGAGGACGAATTACGAAAAAACTACAGCACTTTTGCGCATCATTATTTGCACCATAAAACTTGCATTCTCCCCGTACAGAACACGATAAATCAACGCGCTTTTTGCCGCTTCCGCTGTCCCCGACTTTTCGACCTTCTGACCGATGCGCTAGACAATTTGACAGCTCCTTTATCGGACCCGTACTCTTGTCGTATTGAGGAAATGAAATGAATGTTTTCAACGCAGAAGCCCTTCGGAAGGCACGCCTCGCGAGGCGCATCTCACAAGTGGACTTTGGAATGAAAGTTGGTATGAGCTCAGCAACGATCTGCCGCATCGAGCGAGGCGAACGGTTTCCGACTGCAGCGGAAATCGAAGCGTTCTCGAAGGCGCTCGATTCGACGGTCATGAAGGAGGTCGTTATCCCCGAGCGCGACTTCTCCGTTGCCACACGGCTCGCCGGCGTGCAACACCGGATCAAGGTCGAGGTCAGCCTCGAGCAGATCAGGCAACTCGCGGGGGACGCTGGCACCCAGCTCACGCTGAGCGCGAGCGAGCGGGCACCGTCTGCCTTGGTCTTTTACGTGCCGCTCGATGGCCTCGTCATCGAACGCAACCCCAACGAAGATCTCATTGAAGAAGAGGAGGACGATACGAACCAGATACGACCACGTCACCGGTAAATCTTGCGACGGGCGGCGAATACCCGGTCTTGAACTGGGATGGACAAGTACGTCCAAAAAAAAGCCGCCACCTCTGCGAGAGAAGCAACGGCCCTGTCCAGCGTCTAACTGATAAATCGCAAACGGTTTGTACGCTGATTTCAGTGCCTAGTCAAGTCCACGCGCGGCCACCTTCGAGTCTCGCTGGACGACCGAAGCCCTAAACATCAAGGAATCACCATGTATACGACCGACCATTCAGCTGCCCGCGCCATCAATGCCAGCGTGCCGAATTCTCTGACCAATACTCCGCGTCGCCGGATCGCCGTCCGACCTGCGCCCCACCGCGCGCGTGCTCAGCACACTCGCCTCGCCGACGGTCGTCCGGCGGTGGCGCAAGTCAGTTTCCTCGATTCGACGCTGGTCGATATCGCTGTTCTCGACTTGATGTACTTCCCCGGTCGCCTGACGAACGACGGCGGCCCCGAGTGGCACTCGGACCGCGTCTCGCCGTCTGTAGGCAGCATCGACGGCTATGGGTCGGGACGGGCTCAGCGCACGCTCGCAACCTGGGATCCGGAAGACTTTGAAAGTGATTTCGACCGCTCCTGCGACAGCTCTGTTGCGACATGCGCCATGGCTGACGCAGATCGTCGACGGTTTCCGATGCGCGCATTCGGCTGACAACGCCAGCAGCGTCTCATCCGGCGCCTAACCTCTGAAATCGAACTCACGCGTGATCGCGTGAGGATTCAACTGTGGTCGCTTTCGGACGCCACGGCGCCAAAGTCGAAGGCACTGCACGACCTATAAGGACTGCAAATCATGAACTCGCTTGAAGTTCGTCTCAATCTGCCCGAGCACCAGCGATCGACTCTTGCCGACAACGCCAACCACGGTGAAGAGTTCGGCCCGTATCAACTGCTACCTCGCGCGTCTTTGCCGCTTGCGCATCTGAGCTACACGCTCGACCGGTGGCTCGCTGACTTCAACAGACCCTGGAAGGCGATCGCGCGAGGAGGGTCGCCGTCCGCGCTCCGGCACGCAGCCAATAGCGACTCGCTGGACGAGTTGCTTACGGACACAGCGTTGCCGGCAGGTTCGCGTCGCGTGCCGCCGCCGAAGGCGCCGACGGCAATCCAAAGTACCGAAGCCGACGACGACGGCTGAGAGCCCACGGTGTTGGACTTCTACCTCGGCGCGAACCAGGTGGTGGTGCGCTGCAGCGGGTGTCCGTACTCCGCCGCTATGCGCGACTTTCGTGTCGACCTCGTTCCCCTGAGTTCGTAGCGACTCGCCCGCCATTCCCGTCGTCTAGTCACTGGTGGCCACAGGCCGCCGGCGCTAGCTTTGCCCAAAACTCAGGAATCAATTTCATGTACCCCAACGACTTGGTCAAACTTGCCGCGATGTTCGGCGTGGCAGGCCTGCGCTCCTCGCCAGACGTCCGCAAGATCATTACCCGAAGCGGATCACGCGTTCGGACGATGCTCTTTTGCAAGCGCTACAGCGAGCCGAGACTCAGCCACGAGAGCTCTGGCGAAACTCGCCACTCGCGTTGCTGCATGCTCTCGCCGTCCGTGCTTGACCTGCGCACTCAGCCTATCGTGGTGTATGTGCCTGGCGGCCCTGACCTGCAAGACTTCCCTTACACACCTGACGCTCGCGCGCTCGTCCGTCCTCCGGGTCAGGCAGAGCCCTTCGACGTTCTAGTCGAATGCAAGGACGATCTCGCGTACCAGAACGATCCGCTCTTGGCTCCCCGGCTGAAACGCGTGACAGAGGTGTTCGCCAAGTTCGGCATCCCCTTCGTCGTCGTCACGTCAGCCGATCTGCCGAAGTCCATGGATCACAACCTGGACACGCTCCAGAGGCATCGAAGACATCTCGGAACGCCACAGGATCTCCTCTTCCTGCGCAATGCGCTCGCAACTCGCACTTTTGAAACGTTGGGAGACCTCGTCGCCGCAGTTGGAAGGGTTCGAGCGCTGCACGCGCTCGCCTCTCATCAGATCTTCTTCAACCACTTCGAGAAGCTGACGGATTCCAGTCGCCTGTTCTCCACTCTTACGGAGGAATGTGATGCTGCACGCCACCTTTATGCTGGGATCTGAAGTACGCCTGGGCTCCCAGAACTACATGCTTGCAGAACTCGATCGCGAGAACCCCGAAGGTCCGGTGTTCACGCTCGTGGGCAGCGACAACCCAAACCTCCGCGCGAACCACTCCGTCAATGCGCTGCTGGCGCAGTACCGGCACGGGAATCTGAGGCTTCGTCCTTCTGACGCAAATCGCAAGCGGCTCATGTTGAAGAACATGACCGAACGCAGGCTCATCTTCGATTCGATGCCCGGGAATCGACGCTATCGCAAGAGGGACAAGCAGGTAGCGGCCCACGAAGACGCCACCGCCCAGGCAAAGCGCAACGCCAGGACGGCGTTGAAGATCAAGGTCCTGCAGTTCGTTTCCAACCGGCGCATTGCGCTTCGCTACGACAAGCAATTCGCTGAGGACATCAAAGAGTTTCGCGTGGACTTTCCCGAGTATTCGGCAGACAAGCTCCAGAAGCTCCCAAGTTTGGCTACCGTCAAGCGTTGGCGGCGAGCGCAGCGGGTTCATCACGGGGACAACTCCAAGCTCATGGACCGGACTGACCTGCGCGGCGGTACGTCATATCGCGTCGACTCGCTGACCGAGGCGCTGATGCGAACCATGATCGACGAATACTACCTGTCACCGATGCGCTTGAGCATGGAAACGGTGCACAAGATGCTCAAAGGCGTTCTTGAGAAGAGGAATCTGAAATTGACGCCCGAGCATAAATACAAAATTCCGGGTCTTTCCACAGTTGAGAGGCGAATCAAGGATCGTCTCGCCTACGACGTGTATTCAGCCAGATGGGGCAAAGCTGCGGCAGACAAGACCTTTCGAGCGAGCGACCGCGGCTATTCGAACAGCATTCCGTTCATGGCGGAATTTCAGATCGACCACACTTGGCTCGACATCCTGGTGATTTGCAAGCACACGAAATTGGTGCTCGGAAGACCGCGTCTGACGCTTTGCGTTGAACCTCGGACGGGCATGGTGACCGGGTTCACGATCGGGTTCGATGGCATGTCGAGCATTGTCGTTCTTGAGTGTTTGCGCCAAGCGATTCTTCCGAAGGACCAAGAGGCACTCAAGGCCATGGGAGTGCGGAGCACCTGGGACGCTTACGGCAAGCCGTTGTTTCTGAACATGGACAACGGGGCCGACTTCCACTCAGAAGCCTTGATTTCAGGCGGTCAGGAGCTCGACATCGATCTCAAGTGGGATGGGAAGCGCATGCCGTGGTTCAAGGCCTCTGTTGAGCGCACAGTTCTCGAGTTCGTCACCAAGGGTACAGGCTATCTTTCCGGTGCCGTTCTGAAGCCGCACATGTTCAAGCTTCTCGGCCTGGACAAGGATCCGAAGAATGATCCTTCCAAATGGGCGGTGCTCGATCTAGATCAACTCAACGTGCTTCTGCACAAGTGGCTGATCGATGAGTATTTGCAGGACCAAAATAGTGGCAAAGGGAAGATCTCTCGGGCGCAACTGTGGTCGCAACTCGCTAGGCCGGAGGACATTCAACTTCCCGCGAACCTGGATGAGTTCGATTTGCTGTGCACGGTTCCTCTCACTCGCACGATCACTCATACCGGCATCGCCATCTGCGACCTGAAGACGTTCAATTCTGAAGCGCTTCAGAACATGCGCATTCGGCACGGGGCGAAGGGGGTCACGGTCAAGATTCGCTACTCACCGCGAAAGCTCGACAAGCTCTGGTTTCAGGAAATCGGCAGCGATACGTGGCACGAGGTTCTCAACAGCGACCCCGAGACCAACGATCTCTCCGAGCACCAGATCAAGGTCATCCATGCCAATCAGGCGTTTGCGGCCGAGGCGGGGCGAAAGATCACTTTCGCAGAGTCGCGAATGGAGACGTCAAAAATCGCCTTGGAGTTGATCGTGGCGAAAACTCAAGCGGCACGCCGGCTGGGCCAAAGGCTTCTGGACCCCGAGAGTCAAAGGACGAAGGGCAACAGGGGTGCGAAAAAGTTCGGTGAGACAAAGGCCGAGGAGGTGCCCAACACGCTGGTCCCTTGCAACGTCGTGCCTCTCGTTCAAGCAGCAAAGCCCGCGGCTGAACCGGCTGCGCCGGTACCGAAGAAGCAGTTCGTCATCCCCTTGTTCAACCGCGCTTGATCTTCCCACCTCCATTCAGAAGGACATCTCGTGAACACACCCATCGATCTGATTTCGCCCTCGGCCATCCCAACCGCGACTTCGCTCAGCCGCGACTACATCGAGCACTTCGGCTTCACTATTGCGCTCAATGCCATCAAGGAAGCTCATGCCAGCTATGGTTCCGGTGATCGACCCATTAACGTTCGCATTCAGGGGGTGAGCGGCGTCGGGAAGACTTCGGCCTTTGCCGTCTATGCCAAGCGGCATCCGATGCGAAAGAATTCGCACGGCACCGTCGTGCCTGTTGTCCTGGTGTCCGTTCCGGCGCAACCGACCTCGAAGGCTCTCTACACGAACATCCTTCGGTCGCTTGGTGCGAACGAACCCGGATCCGGTACGGCAGAGCACCAGCGCGCGCGGATTGTGATGCTGTTCAAAGCGTGTCGCGTCGAGCTGCTCCTCATCGACGAGATTCAGCATTTCATCGACCGTGGCACCGCTCGGAGCCATGCCGCTGTCGCGGACGCGCTGAAGTCTCTGCTGGACGAACTCGACATCCCGTGCGTTCTTGGCGGCGCACCGCGCAGCTCGAAGCTCTTCGATCTAAACAATCAGCTTCGCAATCGCTTCACTCGTGTCGTCGCATTGCGCCCGTTTGATGGCACAACCGAGGAGGGCCTGCTTCCTCTGATGGGCTTCTTGGCTGCTCTTCTCGATAGCTTTGACGAGAGCATCAAGTCGTTTCTGCTTGATCCTCAGATCGCACAGCGCTTGTTCTATGCAACCGATGGCGTTCCGCGTCTCATCGTTGACTTCCTGCTCGAGTTTCGCAAGCAGGTCTCTTCGTACAAGCATCAGCCTAGCTGGGAGACCGCATCCGACGTGTTCAGGAAGGTCTTCTGGATGACTGCGCCTGATGATCGCGATCCGTTCTCGATGAGCTTCTTTGCAAGTCGCCTGACGGGGCCGGGCGAGCCCTACAGCCCGGACTCGCAGGACGGCGACAACCACGCCTAAGACGTCCGATCTTCTCTTTGACCTCCGGCCGCGGCGGCGCTGCGGCTGCGCCCATCGCCGAACCGAGTATCAAAATGGCCTTCCTTGTCGATCCCCCCACCCTGAGACCTGGCGAAGACCCGCGCGAGTCTCTTCGGGCCGCCGCGTACTTGAATCGCATCAGCCTCAAACAAGTGAAGGCCGACGATTTCGACTGCATTCAACCAAGTACCTTCACTCAGACGCAGTACGCCGGTGCCGATGATCAACACCAGATCAATCCGAGTTGGTCGGATGTGGCCAGTAGCGTGACGACCAGAAGCGGTCGTGGTCGCGCGGTCTGCACTCAGTGCTTGGCAGAGGGCCGCCCCGTGTTGCGTTGCTGGCAGTCGGCTTCCATGAGCTACTGCTTACGACACCAGTGTGCGCTGATCAATCGCTGCCCAGGTTGCAGCAAGAAGCTCCAATGGGGAGATCCGTTCGAAGAAGTCTGCCGCAAGTGCTCTTCGTCATGGAAGCAAGTGCGGACACCAAGGCTGAACCATTTCGCTCACACCCTTCATCGCGCGGTGGCCTTGAACGTCACCCCAACCGCCGTCGAAGCGATCGGGGAATCGGACCCGTTCTTCACCGATGAAAGCGACAAAAAGTTGGATGACTCTCTGCGCCGATTGAATCGCGTTCGCTCCGTGGTCGTAGGGCAGCGTCTTCTCCCCAAATTGCCACCATCGAGCATGGCACTGCCCTCGCTGTGGGAGGTTGTCGTGGGAGACTCCCTCGAACGTGTTCTTGACCGAGCGACGGCCACAGGACATAGCTTCGCTCAGAGAACGAAGAGCATGCGTGCGAAGCGATACTTCCCAACAGGGTGGTCCTACCTGGACAACCTTGTTGAAGAGCGCCTCGGCGTCTCCCTTAGCGACTAGTCCGTCGCCGACCATGGGCGCGTCCACGCAGTTTCAACAGCTCCTGTTTCGGCCTCGGCCGAATGCAGGAGAAGACGAGCTGACATGGCTTTTCCGGCTAGCTCGAGCGAACGGCTTTAGATCTACCGCAGCTCTACTCAGCAGCGCTAGGCTGAAGGTCGCGAGCCACATCACACCAATCTCCTCGGATTTGGGGACGGCATTGTGGGCCGCTGCGGCGATCGACGTTGCCGTTGTCGAACTGCTCGACGCACTACGCGACACCGTCGGCGCAGCGCTTGGGATACCGGTTCATCATCAGGGTCTTCAGCGCTGGCGGCTGTCACGCGGCGATTCAACAGCCAGGATGGTTCGATACGCGGTGTGTCCAACTTGCCTGGCGACAGACAAAGAGCCGCACTATCGCAGCGCATGGCGATATGCAGCACAGACTCGCTGCTCCATTCATGGCACCGCCCTATTGGAACGGTGCCATCGATGTGGCGCCGATGTCGCCATTTCGATTCGCACGCACCACGAACTGGCCTGCTGTCGCCAATGCGGTGATCGACTGTCCGTTTCGACGGGTCACGGACCAAGTCTCAACGTCGGACCGCGAAGCAGCCTGCCGCTCCCGGGTTTGATCGATGAGCGCGAACTGCCCCGAGCAGTGGCGGCCGAGCATCTCTACTGGGATGGGATCTGGATCCTGTTGTCCCACTTGCTGCTTCGGTCAACACTGAAGAAGCTTGAGCCGCTGACGTCCATCCCTATGGAACACCGGCGCGCGTTGGAACGGATCGCCAAGTCTGAGAGTGCTCATCGAACGATCAAGTTCGAGTCGCTTGGCATCGACGACCGAGAACCGTTGCTCTCGTTCGTCACATGGCTCTGTGGAGATTGGCCGGAACGTTTCGTACGGGTTTTCTCGGCGGCCGGACTGCACTGGAGCACGTTGAGCATGCGGCAAATCGAGACGCCGTACTGGATCAGCGAGGTCTTTCGGTGGCACCTTCAGCGCAGCCGATACAGGCCATCTCAAGAAGAAGCACAGGCGGCGCACAACGCACTGGAGTCGGGATCCGGAAAGGCGAGCCGCAATCGCGTGAAGCGGCTCCTCGGCGTGACTGAGAGTTCTTGGGTATCTGAGGCCATCGCGATCTACTCTCGCACCTTCTCGCAGCTCGATCTCCTGCGGCTGCTCGAGGACTTGGCGGCGTGGGTAGAAAGCGCACCAACTGCGCGTAAGCAAAGGGCGTCAAGAGTTCGGGACGCTGCCGCGATCGCGCTCTGCACAGTTTCCGGATTCAATTTCACCCGGGTGTGTTCCCTGCTTGCGGCCGATGTTGAATTGCTTCAGGAAGAACTTTCGGCCTCTGGCGGATGGCAGCTCAGATCTCTTGCATTCGCTGATCGCTGGCTGAGCGAGTACCGCCAACTTCATCGTCCCGCGTTCGCGGAAGCCGGTGGACTGCAAGCGTCTTACTTCTTCGTGACGCGATTCGGCTTGAGATATGAAGGCTACGGACTACCGGCGGTCCTGTCGGGAGCGCTCAGGAGAATCGGGTTTCCTGACACCTGGCGAGGCGTGGGCGTGTTCGAAGACCTCGGTCCGGCACCGGCGAAGTAGCAGCATGTCGGCTGTGCCGCCCGTTTGCGCGATCACCTCACCTTGAGATAGGATCTCTTCCGCGCAGGTCGGCGCCCGCTGCTCACCACAGGCTAACCCTCACGGGACGACTTCATCCACCCATCCATGTCCGGTTCCCCATGCGGTGAACGGATCGGCAGTGAGCATCGTTTCGTTCGCACGCAGATAAGGAATCTGACATGCGGTATATCCCCACGTCCGCCTCCAAGGTGGAGCAACTCAAGAAGCAGGCCAAGCGCCTGCAGCGCACCGGCGGCGGCAAGCACACCGATCTGCTCGATCGCGTGGCAAAAGGCGCCGGCTACGACCACTGGCACCACGTCACCAAGTGTCTCGATGCAGCCCACGATCTAGAAGGGTTGGCATTGCTTCGCCGTGAGATTGGCGACTTTCAGAAGCTCGCGCTGAAGGGAGGTAGTCGAGTCTCGGTTACCGATTCGGACATGCTAGCGCAGCCGATGATCCTTTTCGCCGCCGAGGGCGACGCTTGGTTGCTCGACCCACACCAACAGGAATGCATGTGCCTCGCCTTCCATGGCGAGCTCATCGAGCCCGTGATCCGAGACCGCGGCAGCGAGGTGGAGCTCCAGTTTCATGGGTCCTACCGGATCGATGATGACGCGATGCACTTCGACACTGCACTGCCTCAGATCGGCAGTCGGACGGTTCGTGGCTTTCCGATCGAGGAGCTGCGCCAGGCGATGATGAGGGCCACGGAATCGTTCGAGGACAAGTTCGACTCGGTCGTCTTGCAGGCCGACGCCATCGACCTCACTCCCGACCTCATCAATCAGTTGTTGGAGCGGGGCTTCGGAGACTTCGATAGGCGCGAGCTTGAGCAGCATGCGAAGGACGGAGCCAGGTACTCGCCAAAGCGCAACTCCCTGCTGTATCCGCCGATGACGGAGGGGCTCTCGCGTTCGACCCGCGCCGCACGGCCGCCCCACTTGTCTGATTCGGTGCGCTGGGAGGTGGTCGGCGACCTGTCCGCTCACCCAAAGAGTGCGGCAGTATTGGACGTGCTCGCCGCGGTCCGTGACGACTACCAAGACATGGGCGGCAACGACATGGTCCTCGTGCTCGAGGCCGTCGCCCGACAGCCGATCATTCGGGCGACGACCAGCGGCCTGGGATCTTTCATGGCACTTGTGGCCGGGCTGCAAAAACTTGGGCTGAGCGATCGGCTCGTAGATTCCGCCCAACCAGACCAAGGCGTGGATGCCGCGTTTGGGTAGCCCAAGGCATGTGCTGGCCCGCTTCAGGCAGTCTGGAGGGCTCTGTCCCGCGGCCTGGACTCTCTCGGCTAGCCTGGTTTTTGACAGATTTCGCTAGGTCACTAAGTGTGAGGTAGTTTGCGGGGTTAGGTCATTAAGTGTGAGGTGTCCGGTCCCGGGCACCTCACAGGCATCTCAATGAAAACAATGACTTAGGCATTTTTCGAGATCACTTAATTTTCTAGGCCACACAGGGCCGAATCAGCGGCCCGTTGCTGGATCGCATCGACGTGCAGGTGGAGGTGCCGGCCGTCGCGCCCGAGGCCTTGTCGGCGACGCCCGATGGCGAGACCAGCGCCTCGGTCGCGCAACGCGTCGCGCAGGCACGCAGCCTCGCGCTGGCAAGGCAGGGCGCGATGAATGCGGCTCTGACCGGTGACGCGCTGGATCTGCATTGCGCGCTCGACGACGCAAGCGGCAAGTTCCTGCAGGCCGCGGCGGCTCGGCTGGGCTGGTCAGCGCGCGGCTTTCACCGCGTGCTGCGCGTTGCCCGCACGATTGCCGATCTGGCAGGCAGCCCGGCCATCGCAAGCGCACACCTCGCCGAGGCGATCCAGTACCGGCGCGTGCTCAGGCAGACATGAAGCCCAGGTTGCGCGTCGTGAAGTTCGCCAGGTTCGGGAACACCGTCAGCGCGTCGCTGTCGCTGACGCCGAACCATTTCGCCAGCGTCGCGCCGAGCTGATCGACCGCGATCTCGGGGATCAGGCTGCCGTTGCCGATCTGGTTCGGGCTGCTGTCGAAGTTGTTGTTGCTGGCGTTCTTCGCGCCCAGCACCGGGAAGTTGCCATAGATGTCGCCGCCCTTGACCGCGCCGCCCATCACGAGGTGATGCGCTCCCCAACCGTGGTCGGTGCCGTCGCCGTTGCTTGTGAAGGTGCGGCCGAAATCGCTCGCGGTGAACGCGGTGACCTTGTTTTGCGCGCCCATCGCGGCGAGCGTGGTGTCGAAGTAGCGCATCGCATGCGCGAGCCGCGCCATCAGGTCTGAGTTGTTGCGGTTCTGCAGGTCGTGCGAATCGAAGCCGCCGATGCTGACGAAGAACACCTGGCGCTTCGCGCCGACGCCGGTGGCGCTGCTCGCGTCGATCATGCGCGCGACGACCTGCAGCTGCTGTGCGAGCCCATTGAGTGACTTGGCGCCGGTCAGCGGGTTGTCGTACTGCAGCTTCGGATCGTTGGCGGCGACGTAGTTGCCGCTCGCCGGCGCGGTGCCGAACAGCGGGTCGCTTGCCGCCTTCAACGCGGTGCGCAGCGTGGTCTCGGCGTCGATCGAGCGTTGCGCGACAGCGGCCAGATCGGTCTCGAACACATGCGTGCCGCGCGTGCCGCTGACGATGCGCTGCAACGCTGCGGCCACATCGGTCGAGCCATACACCTTGCCATTGCTGTCCGCGCCCAGGCGGATCGCGCCGTTGGTGCTGACCTGGTACTGCTGCACGCTCTGGCCCGAGAGCCAGACCGCGTTGCCGGCGGCCGAGATCGCCGTGAACACCGAGCGGCTGTTCTGCGACGCGAGCAGATCGCCGAGGCGGCCGCCCCAGCCGATCGTCGCGCCCTCGGGCTTGAAGGTCTGCCAGGTGTTCTGCTGGTCGTTGTGCGAGAACAGGCTGGCCGGTTTCGGGAACGTGCTCTGCGCGTATTGCGCCTTCGTCGTCGGCATCACCAGCGGGCCGACGTTGGCGACGATCGCGAGCCGCTTATCGGTGTTGAACATCGTCTGCAGCGTGCCCATCAGCGGGTGCAGCGCGAACGCGCGGCCCTGCGCATTGGCCGGCGTGATCGGCAGCACGCCACCCAGGCGTGCCGGTGAGCCGGCCGCCGCGGGCGCGACCGGCACGGTGCCGGGCGCGAGCAGCGCGATCGAGTCGGGCGCCTGGTTGCGCACTGTCGTGTAGTTGGTCCACGAGGCCGTGTCGGTGGGCAGCACCATGTTCAGCGAGTCGTTGCCGCCGAACATGAAGATGCACACCAAGGCCTTGTAGTCGGTGGCACTCTGCGCGGCGGCCGAGCCGATGGCTGCCATGTTCAGCGCGATCGGCGCCGCCGCGGCGCCCGCGGCAGACAGCGCGCCGGCGTGGCGCAAGAAAAGCCGGCGAGAAGCGTTGTGATTGATGATGCTCATTGTCTGGCTCGTCTCACTTCTGGACCTGGAACTCGGGCGATGCCAGCGCCAGCAGGATCGCCGCGTTGACGCGGTTGCGTTTCGCGCTGTCGATCGATGCCTGGTTGCTGCCGGTCGCGTTCAGCACCGGGATCACGATCTTGTCGACCGCGCCCTGGATCTCGGCCTTCAGATCCGCCGGCATGCCGCCGTACAGCAGCTTGGCGTTGATGCGGTCGACCAGCGCCGAGGATTGGTCCGCGAGCGCGAGCTCGGCGCTGAAATCGGGCTGCAGATCGCGGCGGTTGCGCACCACACCGCCCACCGTGCCGTTGAACGCGCCGACACCGCTGCCGACGTTGTCGCGCATGTAGTTCACGTAGCCGGCGGCGCTGGTCTCGCTCGCGAGCTGCATCTCGGGCACCGCCAGGCTCGCCTTCGCGGCCTCGGTGCCGGGCGGCACGTAGCCGGGGCGCCAGAAGTTGAAGACCGATGGCGCGCGCATCGGCGTCTGGCCGAGCTGCGTGCCGGCGTTGTCGGTGTTGCCGACCTTGTAGTCGCCGGTGTCCGAGGTGTACGGGAACGCGCGCAGCAGTGCCGACAGTTTCAGCACCGGTTCGCGCAGCTTGCCAGCCGTGCTCGAGGCGATGCGCGCCTCGGGGTTCATCAGCACGGCGTTCACGACCGCCTTCATGTCGCCGCGCACGCCAGCGCCGTTGTTGTTGAACGCACCGGCCACCGCCGCCACGTACTGCGGGCTCGGGTTGCTGGTGACCAGGCGCTGGATCAGCTGCTTGCCGATGAACGGCCCGACGTTCGGGTGGTTGTAGAGCGTGTCGAGCGCGGTCTTCA
>Ga0307509_10003312_pt1 | contig 24680 bp, 22 predicted proteins | sample 10_EM_MG_FD_202245 | JGI IMG/M metagenome (GOLD analysis project Ga0307509, IMG submission 202245) | Populus trichocarpa ectomycorrhiza microbial communities from riparian zone in the Pacific Northwest, United States - 10_EM | ecosystem: Host-associated > Plants > Roots > Unclassified | place... | reverse complement strand
GAACCGGAAAGATCCCATGGGGAGTTTAATTCGAGCCAGCAACCTACCAACCGGCTTATTCCGCCAATCAGCCCTCCTCCGTTGGCTTCCAGCCCTAGTCACGATCTAGCCCCCACAGCTGTTGAGTAGGTCCAGGTGAGAGCATCAGCTGAGCATCTTTTAATGCTAGCATCAGTAGTTAGGCACCCCGCCGAACCGTCGGTGACCCAAGTTGGTACGCCTGGCAGAACCCGTTCCCCCTCTAATCAGGGCTCTGGAGATCCGCTTGCAAATATGATGTAACCGGACGCCGGACCAGAATCAGGGCCCGCCTCTCCAGCCAGCGAGAGTAGTAGTGGATACTTTACGGCGAGTAAGTTGCGGTTACCACTACCAAGCTTTTCATCTATGTTCGCAGCAGAAACAGATGTTTGGAGTCCTCTCCAGTCTGTTTCTGCCTTGGCTTAGCCAATGTCAGCAAAGGTAGTCCGCCCGAGCCGTGGCTAATCATGTTGAGCTCTCCAGGTGTCGGGGGTCCGTTTCCAGTAGTTTACAGGTACTAGAAGGCCTGGAGTCTTCCTGCGTGCTTGCCGTTCTTGCCTGTTGCTTTTTTGGCAGATTGTTCCTGTTCGTTCCAGCCTATGTCTGTTTTGGATTAGCCGGCTGCGGCTGGGTTGACCCGGACCCAATGCCACGGATACTAATTGTGGGGAGCGGACGCGAGTGCTTTTTCTTGGCTTTTTTGTTTTAGATTCTTGCTCTTGGAGCCCGGCATTCTTGTTCCGGCTGTTTTTTTGGGAGTGTTTTCTTTTCTGGCTTTAGAAGTCTGCCCTTAGTGTTTTGCGGATTATTCTTGTTCTCCTCCAGCTGTTTTTCATTTGGCGTGTGTTTTACTTGTACTTTCTGACTCTAGGTGTTGGCTCTTGTTGTTTCGCAGATTATTTTTGTTTTTCTCTTGGTGTTTTTCGCTCAGAGTCCCGTTTGGTGAGCCTTAGTAGCTTCGTATACTTTCTGGGATTAGCATTTTGGGATCCGAACTCTACCCTTATCCGCATTTGTTGCCCTCTACTTGGCTGACCACCTCGAACTAGATTAGTCCGCGCATGCTAATAAACCTTTCCATCTACTTCATGAACCTTAAACACCAAAAGCTCGTATCGTGATTCAGGAAAATAAGACTGCCGAATTGAAGCTAGACACCCTGGGTGGAAATTCCCCTAGAAGGTGTCCAGCTTCAATTCGGCCGCACGACGTCTGTGCCACTGCCATTAAGTATCAAAGCGAGTGACAAGCTGTGAACATTCTAGTTCTTAAAGAGGGCGTGCGGACCATTTCTCTCTGCCATGTTCAAACCCCGTGTTGTTCGCTTAACTACCTACCAATACACTTTTCCTAAAAGCATCTATTTCCAGACACTATTCACTACAGCTCTCAACTATCACTATTCACCTACACACTATGTCACAACAACGGCGGGCTATTCCTGACAGAACGCGTTCGTCGAGGCAGGGCAGGCAAGGGCAAAGGGAGGTCCGCCGGGGACGTGTCTGGAAATCTAGATCCGGAGACGGGTCAACTATAGCAGGACCACATCCGGCGTCTCTTACCGCGAGGTCTACAGTAAGTAGGACAAGAGGTGCCATGGAGGTGCCAACCCCACCACGACTCCAAATAGCAGAACCTGCTCTTGCGGATGACGGGCAGCAGTTGGCGGACGACGGGCAGCTGTAGGCAGACGACCGGGAGCAGCCAGCGGATGACAGTATGGACTCAGATGATGAAGAATATGAGGATAATGATGGTCAGAGCGAGGGGAGCGAAGAGGAGGAGGATAATAAGAATGGCGAGAAGGATCAGGATGTGTTAGAGCCGGGAGCGGATAATGTGGATCTGTCAGCAGATTGCGGGGCACAGAGACCAGTCGAGAATGAGTTTCTTAGCTCGCAACCATTGATAATAACAATGACGCCCGGCCATAGTCAGACTTCTGGCGGGAGGGCTGGTTACCAGGAACGGAGAACACTTGCCCCAATACGAGTGAGCCAAAATCGTACGCCTGCCTTCCTCTCCCGGTTGCCCGCGGCCTTGAATCCGCTTGCAACACCAGTCTTAACTCAAACCCAGTCGGATCCAACAATGCGAGAATTTGATAACGGAAGTGGACACCGGACCAGTAGTAGGCGGAATGTGGCCGTAGGGCTAGAGCGTAGCATCCTGGTCAAAGCCCGTGACCTGATGTGGGACTGGACAATCTTCGTGAATCCGTTTCCGGACCCAATCACCCTGACGGAAGAAGTCCGCAGGTGCTGGAGGGATGCCCGGAGTGAATTGGGCTTTCCCGACTTTGGCGATGCTACCCTACCCTCCATTGAGCAGGTACGTTACCCTTAATTGATAACCTGCGTGTCATCCCAGACTAAACAGAGCGGCCGGCGGCCACTGGGTTTTAGATCCAGTCAAAGCACAGTTCGTGCAGATCTCAGTATCTGCATACTGCGAAGTGCACTATAACAGAACTCTATAAGCTTGACATTGAGGATCCTGTGGGCTGTGCACGAAGGGTGGCATACCTACTGGAGGAGGATAGGTTCACTTGCCCATCTAGCAACTATGAGGTAGTCTTTCGACATTCTCAGGATCATTTCTAACCGCAGTAAGAGTAAATCTAATTCGGCGGACAGCCAATTTCTCTTAGATTCCTAGCGCCACAGATTCTGGGTGTGATAGTTGCACAGTATTATTCTAGCCCCAAAAGGAAAGGCACGATGGACGAGGGGTTCCTAGGTAAGATCGACGGCCCATTTATCTGTCTGGCTGCAGCCATATTGTGCTATTCCCTGCCATGCTGGCGGACTGGTGACTTTATCGATAATGTGCCTTTCACGCGGGCCAATTGCGGAGGTAAGATGAACAGCGCCAACTTGTGATTTTCAAAAGTATGCCGACCCCTTGGCGCCCAGGCATCCGGAAAACTTTCGAAAACCGCAAGTCCTCAACGCGGGTAATGGGTCGGCTAACAGGACAACAGGCCTGCTGGAACGTCAGATAGAGACGTGGAATGGTACAGAAAAGGTCTGGCAGGATCGTATGATCCAGCGGATCAGAGGCACATTGAAGGCTAGAATCGCGAGGGAGCGGGGAAAGCAGGTCGAGAGGACTGCCGGATATTCAAATGAGGAGGAGGCATTGAGGCGGGAGTTGGGATGGGACCGGGGCCGGGTGGATTGGAATCGGCTGGCGGTGTCGCAGACGAGAGGAGGGGAATAGTTGATACAAGTATGGCTCTGTCGAGAGAACCTGCTGACGCGCCACGCCACACCGAAGAACCCGCCAGACCTAGAAGATAGACGGAACCGTTTTATCAATAGTCTGTAATCATGTATGGATATGAAAGCGAAATAAATGATAGATATCAAGACTTCAGAAGTGACTAAATTGTGATACCAGTAGTGTAGAGGCCGCGTGGCGGGTGGGCGGTTATAAGCAAGAAAGTCATAGTAATGAGTCACGTGGATGAATACTAAGAGGTCTGGCAGGCAATGGCTCAAAGGGTAGGGAAAGATGTCAGGCGGTCAGTATAACATCCGGTGGACAGTATAACGTTCGGCGGACGAGCAGAGTGTGGAGGGTAGAGGGCGAAAAAAAGAGGAGTAGGAGAACGTCCGGCGGATGCTGGAGAATACCCAACGGGCGTCCGGCGGACGGGAAGGATGGGGAGGGTGGTAGGAAAACGTCCGCTGGATAAGGGAGGAAAAGGGGGGGGTACGGGAGCGTTTGGGAGAGGTTCAGAGGGAGGGGAGTATCATGGGAAGGAACTGGGCGCATCTGGGAGGAGAGAATTTGCGGTCGAAAGGCTTCTGGGGCAGGTGGCAGGCGAACGGGTGCTTCCGACGCTGCAGGGGGGAGGGGTTTTGCGCAGGGGGTATGGTTGCTAGGCAAACTGCGCCAGGGTGCACCCTGTGCGTCCGGAGGGAAAAAGGTAGCGCCCGGAGGAAACGAGCCCGGGCGGAAGCACCCAGAACTGAAGTTTACGTTATAAGCGCCCGGAACGTCTGGGTGACGGGGCGAACAGGATGCAACAGGGTGCACGGCACTTTCTTTGCTGATGTACCACTAGGCCAGTGAGTCCACCACCTATATATTGATTCCGGTTGTTGTCATATCAGTTAGCCACTGGTATGACTTCGATAGAAAGAGTTATTCCACCTGCGGTTGTATTGGAGATGCATTGCAGAAACTCATATCCTATTGACGGAGATAAGTGTACCCGAGTTGGTCCGACACTTCCTGCAGCATAAATGCTAATGGAGTGTAGACCTCAGACCGACCCTGAGCAGGACTGGGTGCTCGCACAAGCTCGGAAGTAGTGGTGAATGTCAAAAGGCTTAAATCTGATATCTAGTTGAAGTTTAAGCGTTTGGTATTCTACTTCGACAACCAACTTTTCCTCGAGAGAACTAAATTGAGTCAAGCTTCGGGCTTAACTATATTAAGTTTTACCGTTGATTCTTCTGAATTATTTTACCCTATCCTTATCTTCTACTTTGAGTGTTTGGTGTGGTCGCAACCTTAGAGTTCACCTCGCGACAGGGTGCCCCCGTTACAGTATATAGTTAAGCGCACTCATTTAACTCTCTTCTGAGAATTGTCGTTTTAGCCTAAAGTTTGGACATTGTTTGATTACCAGTCCCTTGTCTGATACACGAAGCATCGGGTGGAAAGAACCATGTCTTCAACTATGGCTGTGTCCCGCTTCCATTCTCGTCCTGAGCGCATGACTGGTATTGAACGAGAAATATCTCGAACCGCTGGAAGAGCAGACCTGAAGAGATTAGGTTTGCGGCCAATCCAGCAGCTCCTGACATATGTCATTGAAAATGACCCTACCATTCAGGAGGAAATACCTCGTACCGTGAGAGAGATGGATATTGAAGACCCTTGCGCCTTCCTCCAATGTTTCACTCATGACCCATTAGTAGGACACAGAATACCCCAGAACAGATAACGGAAGATGACTTTCGCTGATTTCACAAAAGATCTCGTTGAACCATATATCCTTGAGCAAATCACACAGCAGATGCAAGATGCACAAAGACATGTCCTCAATCTTGCTGAAGAGCATCTGCATGCATTTGAAACCGAGATCGTGGAAAATGCTAATCGTTGGATGGAATACCAGGGAAAGAACTTCCGCACCCTAGCAATGTCCGATTAGATGATCCGGAAAAGGGTAGAAGCGTTGGAGCAGGCTGCTGCCCAGAGGTACTCCATTGACGCTGAGAATGACGTAGTTATGAACGCTGCCCCTGCCCTTTCTTTGGCAATAGAACCCCCTCTTCATTATGCTGCTGAAGTCGCAGCCTGTAAGATTAATGAGAAATATCAACCTAGGTTGAATGAGGTGGGTAGACAATTCATCGCACAGCAAGAGCAGCTTGCGGAATTTGAAAAGAAGGTGGCTGAACCACATGAACGTCGAACAGCTCTCGAAGTGGCCTTCAGTGAGGTTGTCCGATCGAGGGGAACAACTCCTTCGGTTAAAAACCTTGGGCCATTGTCACTTCCTCTTGGGGTTACCAACTCTAGATCCATTGCGTCGGGGAGATCATCGAAACAGAATTCTCCTCAGCCGCCACCTCTGGAGGCTGTCCCCGCATCACCCTTCCCTTTACCACAATCGTCGATGGTACATGCCCCTCAGGCAGTGGAACAAAATACGCCAGCCATTCGTATTGAACGAGAACGACACTTTGCGGTAGCAGGGCAAACCCCTCTACCCACCAGTCCACCGGTCCCAGGTGCCTTTGTTTCGGCAATAGCACCACGCGCACCAGCAAAGCCTTCGGGTAATGTTGGACCTCCCGGATTTACCGGAATGTCAGAAGCTCTAGCGCCTACGGGTGTTTGTTCTCCTCACTGTAAGGTTGTGGCCGAAATAAGCGATATTCGTTATGGGCATAGGTTTCCAGGTCTCAAGAGTGACTTTGAGGCGATCAATATTTGCTCTAGAAATAGGAACGCCACTTCTCAGCCAAAGTCAAAACAGAACCGAGGTGGGTACTGTGAGAGTGTAAGGCACACTAGGCATAGTGACTGCCCTGACTGTTCAAGAGACTATGCGGTTAACACTTGTGCCGCTAGCCGACAATCTCCTCCCCCACCGTCTAACCCATTACCTGAGAGAATAGACGAAAAAGTGCGGGGCGAAAATGGTTTTAGTGGGTATGATTCGCCTAGGGGAGGCCCCAGCGGCAATGCAGGTGGAAGTGGAGGAAATCTTCCTCCAGGTGGTGGAAACGCTGGAGACGGTGGAGATCAGGGTGATTCTGACTCCTCGTCAGATGGCGATTCTGACTCCTCCATTCCCGATCCGCGGAAATTCCTAGGAAGACGCAAGTCACACTGGAATGATGCGAGGAAGGAAATTTATGAAAGGCGGTGTCAGGAGCTTGCTGAGTATCTTCGGAAACCATGCCAGGGTAAGAAGTGAACGCATCGACCGAAGAAACCTGAGAAATTAGGTGTCGATCCATTCAAAGGTGACTCTACCGATACTCAACGCTTCATACAGGATTGCGAAATCAAACTGGACTACTTTAGGGAATCCCTCCGCAAGGACTGGGATAAAGTCAGTTTGGTAATCCCCCTCCTACAAGGTCCTGCCAAAAAATGGTACCAGAGCATACACCCTTACGTTATTGAAGAGGGTGCCCGTCGAGAAGGCATGCCCTTCGATCCGAAAAATGTCCTTCACACTTGGGAAGGTTTTCGGCAACGCCTAGTGTCAAGTTTTGGTGGACACTCTGATCTGGATCACGCTCTTAGGGAGTGGAATGATTTGACTATGAAGTCCGGTAAGATCGATCACTTTTGTGACGAGCAGATGAGACTGGCTTTAGACTTGGGATATAGGGGCCATTTTGTCAAGGACAAAGCCCGCGTAGGTATAACTACAGACCTTTGCAATGCATGGGCTTTGAAAACTCCGCTTTCCGACGAATATGTCGAATATATCAATCTCCTCCGTCAAATCTGTCATCAGGTGGAAGCCGTTGCTTCCTTTAACAGTACGGTTCCAAGGGAAAAAGATCACTGCAAGCCGGAAAAGAGCGATGATAGGCAATTGTCCACTAAGAGACAGCGAAATGATAGGAAAAGCTCGGGGACACGCCAACAGAAACCCCGCAACCATGCGTCTGGGTCTTGAAGACCTCAAGAAACAGAGCACATGAAAATGCATAGTGATATTCTGCTGCCTCTGATTGACAAACGCAAACGGTTCAATCAATGCTCTCGATGTGCACAAGCTGGTCACTATTGGGCAAAGTGTCCTTCGGCTACTCCAGTTATTGCGTCCTCTCAAATTAATCGAAAAAGAGGGGCCGGTGAAACTGAATACGAAGAGACCCAAGTCCCGGAATCATGCCGCATTGAAGCTGCTCAGAAAACTGCTGTTAAGCAAGGTGTAGCCGAGGTCCGTGGATCACCACCTCCAGATTTGGATATCTTGGAGATTGATACCGATATGGACGGCTAGGTAAGATCTATCCCAAGAGGTGATAGGAATGCACAAGCTAACTCTACTCGAGAGCCTAGAAAGGGTGATGAGTTAGATAACGGAAACGAAGCAGTAATGTTCGCCACTAGAGGTACAACATTTTGAAATTAATATCTGGCTATAGGGATAGCGAGATTGGTTGGGTTTCTTTTGTTATATTGGGAATGGTTGCGGTACTTTGTTTTACGCTTTTGTTTTATTTCTTATGTGATTTTGCGAAAGTGTTGTTTGCTTATCTCATATTGTTTGGAATTCTGGATTGAATTTAGTTGGGTTTTTGTGTTGATTTCATCAGGCAGGACATGACTTAGTAATTGAAGTTATTTTGCAAGTTTACCTGAGGAGGGTTGAATACCCGAAATCATGCTGGCGTGAGAGTAAACAGCCAAGCTATTGAAACCCCATAAAGTTTATCAATTGATAAAATTTATTCATGACCCATTGTGCCCACTCTTGTGTCGAAAGGCAAGAGACATTGATTAGCTATTGTAAAACCATACCAAATTGTTCTGGAAAGTAACTAACCCCAATGTTTAGGGACAAGAGACCCGATGACCGGTTGAGGCTTGCAGGCCCACCGCCACATACAAGATCCATTCAGGTAAGAGTGAGACTAGAATAGAGCCACAATCAAGAGAGGCTGAGTGGTGAAGCCCTCTTATTGTTAGATAGTGGCGCTACTGGAGCTGTGTTAAGCAGTGAATGGGTTAAGAGTACCCAAGTACCTTGTGTACCTCGGAAGGAATTGACACCAATTTTAGATGCCAGTGGATACCACATTGCCGGCCCAGGGCTACACTATACCACTACGGTTGATATGTACATAGGTGACCATATGAATAAGATGCGATTTGAAGTCGCAGATATGCCAGTAGGCAAAGTGAATGGTTACCTGCCAATGTCGTGGCTAAAGGACCACAACCCAGATATTAACTGGGAAAAGGGCAGTCTTAAGTGGGGATCAGAATATTGTAAAGCCCACTACCTAAGGAAAGAAAGGGGCTTAGAGTTCATTACAGAAGAGGAACTCTTAGCCCAGGACCCAGACAATATCTTTCTCATGGGCATGGCCCTTTACACTGACGAAGCCAGCGAGGACATCAAGATTAAGATTCTCCCTCAATATAGAGACTATGCAGATATATTCAGTCAAGAGAAAACCAATGCTTTACGTGAGCAGAGTAAATATGATCATCGTATTGACTTGATTCCTGAGGCCAAATTACCAGATGGGCCTATCTATCTCTTGTCTAAAAAGGAGGTAGACGCACTTTGGGATTATATTAGGGAAATGGAAGACCATGGAAGGATTAGGAAATCTTCCTCGCCAATAGGCGCCCCTATATTATTTGGGCCGAAGCCTGATGGGACGCTTCGGTTATGTGTTGATTACCGAGGGTTAAAGAAGATTGCTCTCAAGAATAAGTATCCGTTGCCCTTGATGAGCGAGCATAGGAGTAGGCTCGGTAAAGCCACTATCTTCACAAAATTGGATCTGAAGAATGGCAATTACCTTATCCGCATGGTGGAAGGCGAAGAATGGAAGACCGCTTTCAAAAGCAGGCATGGTCTTTATGAGTACACCGTGATACCCTTTGGGTTATGCAACGCACCATCAACGTTCCAGAGTATGATCAACGATTTATTCTGTGACATGTTAGATGTCGGAGTCATTGCCTATATGTATGACATATTAAACTATACGGAGACAGTTGAAAAACATGTCGCCCTGGTAAGGCGGGTCATGGAAAGACTGAGAAAGGCGCGCCTTTGAGTTAGCATTAAGCAGTCAAGCTTCCATCAACGAGAAGTAGAGTTCCTAGGGTATAAAATATCCGATTGAGGAATCTCTCTGAAAAGTACAAAAGTTGAAGAGATCCGGGCATGGTCAATGCCCGAGAAGGTCGTCGATATGCAAAGCTTTATAGGCTTTGCTAATTTCTATCGTTTGTTCATAAAAGGTTTTAGCATGATAGCCAAACCATTAACGGACTTGACAAAGAAATGTATCAAATGGACGTGGACTCCCTCATGTCAAGATGCTTTTGACAAATTGAAGGAGATGTTTACCACAGGTCCGATTCTGACACACCTTGATGACACTCGTCCAACTAAGTTGGGAACCGACGCTAGTGACTTTGCGTTAGGAGCCGTATTATCTCAACTCTGTGAAGATCAGAAATGCCATCCTGTAGCTTTTCATAGTAGAAAGTTCTCGCCAGCAGAGATAAATTATGACGCCCATGATAAGGAGATGGCCGCAATAGTGGCAGCCTTTAAAGAATGGGCATATATGTTGATGTCGGTTGATGATCAGATATTGGTGTATACTGATCATAAGAACTTAGAGTACTTTAATACTACACAGACTCTAAACCGCAGACAACACGGCTGGGCAGAGTTTCTAAAACCATTCAATTTTAAGGTTATCTATAGAAAATGACAGTTGAATGAAAAGGCTCATGCTTTGTCAAGGCGTAGGGACTACCGCCCTCAAGGGGGGAGTAATTCCGAACCTTTTACATTTTTTCGCCCTGGACAGTATAGTGGAGAGGAGCCTGTCATCTTGCAAACACATGTGTTGCAGACTTGCCAAGGTTTTCGGTTGCAGACAACATTTCTGAGGCTCTTATGAAGGTAGCTGAGAGTGATGAAACCTAGTTAGCAACGCTAAAGGTACTCCTCAAAGGCGATAGTAAGATCGATACAAATTTTAGTATCGAAAAGGACTTGCTCCTGTATAAAAACAGGTGGTACATTCCAAAGGATGAAAGTCTAAGGCTAACAATCATGGAGGCAGAACATGATTCAAAGATTGCTGGACACTTTGGAACATACAAGCTCATTGGTAGGGTTAGGGCTAGCTTCTATTAGCCAAAGATAGATGAAATCATTACCGAGTACGTTCGCTCTTGCGATGTATGTCAATATAATAAAGTCATCCGGCATAAGAAGTATGGACTCCTATAACCCGTGGAAGTTGCTATGAGAGCATGGACGGCAATATCCATGGACTTGATTGTTGCGTTACCAAGGTCCGATGGGTATACGAAGATATGGGTCATTGTAGACAGATTCTCCAAGATGGGACACTTCATACCACTAAGGACTGAAGAACATATTAAGGAACTGGCCTTGACATTCGTGAAAGAAATCTGGTGCCTCCATCGACTTCCCGAATCAATTGTCTCTGACCGAGATACCCGATTCACGTCTAAGTTTTGGACAAGCCTGATGCAGCTATTGCAAGTCAAGCTAAGCCTCTCTACCGCATTCCACCCAGAAAGTGATGCGCAAACTGAAAGGGTTAATCAGACACAAGAAAAATATTTAAGAAGTTATTGTGCATATCTGCAAGAGGATTGGATATCGCTGTTGCCTTTCGCGGAACATGCGTATAATACTTCAAGGTCAGAATCCATGAAGGCTAGTCTCTTTGAAATAAATTATGGATTCTCCCCATAGACTTAGTGGTCGGGGATAGTGTCGGATAAGAAAGGAATCCACCCAGACAGCGAGCTTGTTGTAAAGGATTGGGAAGGGACGTGGCAGGAGATCCGAGAGACAATAAAGCAGGCACAGGAAAGACAACGGAAATGGCATGATCAAAAGTGACAGCCAGCTCCGGAATATGTTACGTTAGAAGATGTCTCACAGGGCAGAGCTAAGAAACCGGATAGGGTTATGCTAAACCGCAAGAACCTCCGTACAAAAAGGCCTATGGAAAAACTAGACCATAAGATGTTTGGACCTTTTTCTTGTCAAATGCAAGGTGGGGTCTAGGGCCTATGAGGTTGAGCTGCCCAAGAGATGAGACATCCATCCTGTATTCCATAGTAGTCTGTTGGAACCCTATCGTCAGGATCCTGTGTGCAGGCCTCAAAAGATAATACCAATACCTGACATAGTGGACAATGAGCCTGGCTATGTTGTTGCAGAAGTGGTAGATAGCAGAGGGTATGGGAATCCTAAGTCAAAGTTTCCACACCGCTTTGTGCAATATATGGTTGCTTGTCAAGGGTACGGTCCAGAAGAGAATTCTTGGGCACCGTTCGAGATGTTAGAAGATACCGCAATGCAAGCATTGCAACAATTCCATGAGAGGTATCCATCTAGACCTAAAGACCATAGGGTTATAGACAATCCAAATCGTGAAACTAAGAGACGACGTTGACGGCCTGGGGACACACCAAGAGAAGTGGGGAGTAGTGTAACGACCCTACCTTAGGTAGCTACAATCACTATCACCTTAGCCCAAATGGTATACCAAGTGGTAACCAGAGGTGGTATGGTCTCGTATACATAATATACCAATGGCTGGTAAACCTAGGATAAGGCCTAGGGAATAGGTGAGTAGCCTTAAGGTACTCTACTAGGGAGGTTAACCTTTCGGGAGAACATTCGCATAAGGTGAAGAGAATTAGGGGAATGTTACACGGACCTCCGAGACGACTTCTGTGGTCGACTGGAGGACTTCCTGAGTGGTTAAAGGCATAAGAGGGCAAAGTTACCCTACCTTGGCAATTTGGTCATTATGCCCATGGGTCCCAGTTACCCTACAGAGGAACCCAAGTTCCCCTACCTTCACCGGCAAAGTCATCTTAGAACTTAGAGGTCGATTGCCTCACATTCTATAGGCTCTTAGATGTTCTTGTGGGCTGTAATTAGGGCACCCTATAGAGAGGTGAACTCTAAAGTTGCGACCGCATCAAAACTCAAAGTAGAAGATAAAGATTGAGTGAATAATTTACAATGAATCAAAACGGTTAAACTTAATATCGTCAGGCTGAAAGCTTTACTCAATAAGTTCTCTCGAGAAAAGTTGGTTATCAAAGTAGAATGCCAAATGCTTAAACTTAAGTAGATATCAGATTTAAGCCTTTGACATTTACCACTACTCCCACCTTGTGCAAGCACCCTGTCCTACTCAGGGTTTGTCCGAGGTCTACCCTCTCTCAGGGAGTATCTAACAGGAAGTGTCGGACCAACTCGGGTACACTTAACTCCGTCAATAGGATATGAGGTTCTGCAATGCATCTCCAATACAACCGCAGATGGAAAAACTCTTCCTATCGAAGTCATACCAGTGGCTAACTGTTATGACAACAACCGGAGTAAATACCTAGGTGGTGGACTCACTGGCCCAGTGGTAGTTTCCTCTATACAAGCGATGCAGTCCATCATTTAATCTACGCGCCTATCCAATGTCATAAATAGAGATGCAAGCTCTCCCGGTCTGATGTAGCCGATGGTTGGCAAAGTGGGCGCTACCCATAGATAGCCTTTCAGGACATACTCTACCATGATAAGACTCATACCGCTAGAGTCCAATAACAACCCATAGTAATGCTACAAATCAATGGCAGAAGGCTCGTGGTGGTTACTGAGGTATTTGTCTCGAAAGCACCCTGGCCTTCTGAGACTACCTGAGTACCACTAGGAAGACTACCCTACTACCCGTAGGCAAGAATAGATTCCTAGGTGCCCGAGAGACCATATGTAGGCGACCTCCAGTTTGGCGGTTACCCATTCTCCCCTTATATATCCTGCGAACGACATTCAGTCGGACGGACAGCCACGACTTATACGGTATTACAGCAGCTGCTCCAATGACCTCTTTTAACTAGCAAACGAGCAACTACACAGCCGTCTGCCTATGACCTGCCATCCCAAAGCTGGGGCCAGAGGGGGGTGTTAGCAAAATACGCCCAAGTTTAATAGCATGTTCGGGCCACCCTCATACAGGCGTGGGGTCTCCCCACGCAAATGCGTGAGCGCCCAAGAACATCTAAGAGCCTATAGAATGTGAGGTAATCGACCTCTAAGATCTAGGATGACTTTGCCGGTGAAGGTAGGGTAACTTGGACTTTTCCTACTGAGGAATCTTTATGCCATGTAACGATGTTTAGCACCTACTCGCTTCCTCTTGAATCTTTCACGTAATAAACATTTGGGTTACGCACAAAATAACTCTGCCGCCTTGAAGAGTTGAACACCTGACCTTCTACTAAGGCATGTGACCCTTACCAATTAGCTCACCGCTAACCAGCTTTCTTGTATACTAAGTATACTAGACCAGACCACCTCTGGTTACCACTTGGTATACCATTTGGGCTAAGGTGTTAGTTTATTGTAGCTACCTATGGTAGGGTCATTACAGGCGCACACGCATCTGCGCGGGGAAGCCCCACGCCTGTATAAGGCCGGCCCGAACATGCTTTTGCACTTGGGCGGGTTTAGCTAACGCTCCCCTCTGGCCCCAGCGTAGGGACGGCGCGTCATCGGCAGATGGCTGTGTAGTTTCTCCTTTGCTAGTTAAAAGTGGTCATTGGAGCAGCTGCCGTAACACCGTATAAGTCGTCGCCGTCCGTCTCAGTGAATGTTGTTCGCAGGATATATAAGGGGAGTATGGGTAACCTCCAAAATGGGGGTCGCTCCTATATGGTCTCTCAGGCATCTAGGAGTCTATTCTAGCTTAAGGGTTGTAGGGCAGTATTCCTAGTGGTGCTCAGGTAGTCTCAGAAGGCCAGGGTGCTTTCGAGACAAATACCTCAGTAAAAGCCCGGACCTTCACCCCTTGATTTGTAGCATTACTATGTGTTGTTATTAGACTCTAGAGGTATGAGTCTTATCACAGTAGAGTATGTCCCGAGTGGCAGGCTATGGGTTGTGCCTCCTTAGCCAACCATCGGCTACATCTCACCGGAGGAGGTTGTATGTCAATTTATCACATTTGATATACGCCTACATTAAATGATGGACTGCATACATTGTATAGACGAAACTACCACTGGGCCAGTGAGTCCACCATCTAGGTATTGATTCCGGTTGTTGTCATATCAGTTAGCCACTGGTATGACTTCGATAGGAAGGGTTTTTCCACCTGGGGTTGTATTGGAGATGCATTGAAGAAACTCATATCCTATGGATGGAGTTAAGTGTACCCGAGCTGGTCCGACACTTCCGGCAGGATAAACCCTGATGGAGGGTAGACCTCGGACAGACCCTGAGCAGGACAGGGTGCTCGCACAAGGTGAGAAGTAGTGGTGAATGTCACAAGGCTTAAATCTGATATCTACTTAAACTTTAAGCGTTTGGCATTCTACTTCGATAACCAACCTTTGCTCGAGAGAACTAAATTCAGTGAAGCTTCCAGCTTAACTATATTAAGTTTTACCGTTGATTCTTCTGAATTATTTTACATTATCTTTATCTTCTACTTTGAGTATTTCGTGCGGTCACAACCTTAGAGTTCACCTCTCTACAGGGTGCCCCCGTTACAGCTGCTCCAATGACCTTCTTTTTACTAGCAAACGAGCAACTACACAGCCGTCTGCCTATGACGCGACCTCCCAACACTGGGGCTAGAGGGGGGTGTTAGCTAAACACACCCAAGTTCAATAGTATGTTCGGGCCACCTTTACCCAGGCATGAGGCCTCCTCTGCGCAGATGCGTGTGCACCCAAAAACGTCTAAGAGCCCATAGAATGTTAGGCAGTCGACCTCTAAGTTCTCGGAAGACTTTGGTGGTCAAGGCAGGGTAACTTGGACTCCAAACTAGGGTAACTGGGGTCCATAGTGTAACGACCCTACGATAGGCAGCCACAATCACTATCACCTCAGCCCACATGGTATACCAAAAGGTAACCAGAGGTGGTATGGTCTCGTATACTTTATACAAAGAGCTGGAAAACCTAGGATAAGGCCTAGAGGATAGTTGAGTAGCCTTGAGGTACTCTACTAGGCAGGGTAACCTTTCAGGAGAACATTCACATAAGGTCAAGAGAATTATGGGAATGTTACACGGACCTCCGAGACGACTTCTGTGGTTGCCTGGAGGACTACCTGAGCGGTTAAAGGCACCAGAGGGCAAAGTTACCCTACCTTGAGAATTTGGTCATTATGCCCATGGGTCCCAGTTACCCTACTGAGGAACCCAAGTTACCCTACCTTCACAGGCAAAGTCATCCTAGAACTTAGAGGTCGATTGCCTCACATTCTATGGGCTCTTAGATGTTCTTGGGCGTACACGCATCTGTACGGGGAGGCCCCACGCCTGTATAAGGGTGGCCTGAACATATTATTGAACTTGGGCGGGTTTAGCTAACACCCCCCTCTGGCCCCAGCGTTGGAACGGCGCGTCATAGACCGAGGGGTGTATAGTTGCTCGTTTGCTAGTTAAAAGAGGTCATTGGAGCAGCTACCGTAACACCGTATACGTCGTCGCCGTCAGTCAGACTGAATGTCGTTCGCAGGATATATAAGGGGAGTATGTGTAACCGCCAAAATGGGGGTCACCCATATATGGTCTCTCGGGCACCTAGGAGTCTATTCTTGCCTACGGGTAGTAGGGTAGTCTTCCTAGTGGTACTCAGGTAGTCTCAGAAGGCCAGGGTGCTTTCGAGACAAATACCTCAGTAACCAGCCCGGGCCTTCTCCCCTTGATTTGTAGCATTACTATGGGTTGTTATTGGACTCTAGAGGTATGAGTCTTATCACGGTAGAGTATGTCCCGAGAGGATGGCTATGGGTAGCGCCCACTTAGCCAACCATCGGCTACATCTCACTGGGGGAGCTTGCATGTCAATTTATCACATTGGATAGTCGCGTAGATTAAATGATAGACTGCAACACATGTATAGACGAAACTGCCACTGGGCCAGTGAGTCCACCACCTAGGTATTGACTCCGGTTGTTGTCATAACGGCTAGCCACTGGTATGACTTCGATGGGAAGAGTTTTTCCACCTGCGGTTTTATTGGAGATGCATTGCAGAAACACATATCCTATTGACGGAGTTAAGTATACCCGAGTTGGTCCGACACTTCCTGCAGGATAAATCCTGATGGAGGGTAGACCTCGGACAGACCCTGAGCAGGACAGGGTGCTCGCACAAGGTCAGAAGTAGTGGTCAATGTCAAAGGCTTAAATCTGATATCTACTTAAGTTTAAGTGTTTGGCATTCCACTTCGACAACCAACTTTTCCTCGAGAGAACTAAATTGACTGAACCTTCGAGCTTAACTATATTAAGTTTTACGGTTGATTCTTTTGAATTATTTTTACCTCATCTTTATCTTCTACTTTGAGTGTTTAGTGCGGTCGTAACCTTAGCGTTCACCTCTCTATAGGGTGCCCCCGTTACACTATGCAGATATATTCAGTCAGGAAAGGATAAATGCTCTGCCCGAGCATACTCAATACGATCACCGTGTTGACCTGGTTCCTCATGCCAAGTTGCCAGATGGGCCTATATATCCCTTGTCTAAGAAGGAAATAGACGCATTAAGGGATTATATTAAGGAAATGGAGGATCATGCAAAGATCAGAAGATCTTCTTCGCCAATAGGCGCTCCTATCCTATTTGTGCCGAAGCCTGATGGTACGCTTCGGTTATGTGTTGATTACCGAGGGTTTAACAAGATCACTATTAAAATAAGTATCCGTTGCCCTTGAAGAGCGAGCTTAGGAGTAGGCTTGGTAAAGCCACTATTTTCACAAAAATGGATTTGAAGAATGGCTATTATCTTATCCGCATGGAGGAAGGAGAAGAATGGAAGACCGCTTTTAATAACAGAAACGGTCTTTATGAGTATACCGTGATGCCCTTTGGGTTATGCAACGCACCGTCACCCTTTCAAAGTATCATCAATGATGTATTTCGTGACATGTTACATGTCGGAGTCATTGCTTAGATGGATAATATTCTGAAGTATACAGAACCAGTTGAAGAACATGTCGCCCTAGTTAGGCGAGTCATGGAAAGGCTTAGAAAGGCACGCCTTTGCGTTAGCATTAAGAAGTCAAGCTTCCATTAACGGGAGGTAGAGTTCCTTGGGTATAAAATATCTGATAGAGGAATCGCTATGACGAGTACAAAAGTTGAAGAGATCCGGGCATGGTCAACGCCCGAGAAGGTCGTCGATTTGCAAAGCTTTATGGGCTTTGCCAATTTCTACCATCGGTTCATAAATGGTTTTAGCAAAATAGCCAAACCCTTGACGGACTTGACAAAGAAAGGTATCCAGTGCACATGGACTCCTTCATGTTAGGAATCTTTTGACAAATTGAAGGAGATGTTTACCACAGGTCCGATTCTGACACACTTTGATGACACTCGTCCAACCAAGTTGGAAACCGACGCTAGTGACTTTGCGTTAGGAGCCGTATTATCCCAACTCCGTGAGGATGAGAAATGGCATCCTGTAGCTTTTCTTAGTAGGAAGTTCTCGCCAGCGGAGATAAATTATGACGTCCATGATAAGGAGATGGCCGCAATAGTGGTAGCCTTTAAGGAATGGGCATATATGTTGATCTCGGTTGATGATCAGATACAGTGTACACTGATCACAAGAATTTAGAGTACTTTAATACAACAAAGACTCTAAACCGAAGACAACATCGCTGGGCAGAATTTCTACAACCGGTCAATTTTAAGGTTATTTATCGAGAGGGACGGTTAAATGAAAAGGCTGATGCTTTGTTGAGGCGTAGGGACTACCGCCCTGAAGAGGGGGGTAATCCCGAACCTTTTACTTTTTTTCGCTCTGGACCGTATGTGCATGAGGAGCCCGTCATCTTGCAACCACACGTGTTGCAGACTTGCCAAGGTTTTCGGTTGCAGACAACCTTTCATGAGGCTCTTGTAAAAGCAGCCGATAATGATCAAACCCATTTAGCAACGCTAAAGGCACTCCTCAAAGGTGATAGTAAGGTTGCTACAAACTTTAGTATCGAAAAGGACTTGCTCCTGTATAAGAACAGGTGGTATATTCCAAAGGATGAAGGTCTCAGACAAACGATCATGGAGGCAGAACATGATTCAAAGATTGCTGGACATTTCGGAACATACAAGACCATTGGTAGGGTTAGGGCTAACTTCTATTGGCCAAAGATGGATGAACACATTACTGAGTATGTGCGCTCATGCGATGTATGTCAACGTAATAAGGTTATCAGGCATAAGAAGTATGGGCCCCTACAACCCTAAGAAGTTGCTATGAGACCATGGACAGCGATATCCATGGACTTGATTGTTGGGTCACCAAAGTTAGAAGGCTATACGAAGATATGGGTCATTGTAGACAGGTTCTCCAAGATGGCACAGTTCATTCCGCTGAAGACTGAGGAACATATTAAGGAACTGGCCTTGACGTTCGTGAAGGAAATCTGGCGCCTTCATGGGCTTCCTGAATCAATAGTCTCTGACCGAGATACCCGATTCACATCTAAGTTTTGGACAAGCCTAATGCAACTACTGCAAGTGAAGTTGAATATGTCAACAGCATTCCATCCTGAAAGCGATGGGCAAACTGCAAGGGTTAATCAGACACTGGAGCAATACTTAAGGCGTTATTGCACCTATCAGCAAGACAATTGGGTATCCCTGGTACCGTTTGCGGAACATGTGTATAATACCTCAACGTCTGAATCCACGAAGGCTAGTCCCTTTGAAATTAATTATGGATTCGACCCGCAAACGCAATGGTCGGGGATGGTGTCAGATAATAAGGGAATACACCCAGACAGTGAGCTGATGGTTAAGGATTGGGAAGGAACCTGGCAAGAAATCCGAGAGACAATACAAAGGGCACAGGAAAGACAACGGAAATGGCATGATCAGAAAAGACAGCCAGCTCCGGAATATGTCACGCTGGAGGATGTCCTCCATGGCACGGCTAAGAAAGCCGACAGAGTAATGCTTAACCGCAAGAATCTCCGCAAAAGAGGCCCATGGAAAAACTAGACCACAAGATGGTGGGAGCTTTTGTTGTCCTACGCAAGGTGGGTTCTAGGGCCTATGAGATTGAACTGCCAGACAGATGGGAAATCTATCCTGTATTCCAGGTCGGATTGTTGGAGCCTTATCGAGAGGATCCCAATGGGAGACCTCAAAAGGAAATACCAACGCCGGATATTGTGGACAATGAGCCTAGTTATGTCGTCTCAGAGATTATTGACAGTCGGTGGTATGGGAATCCTAAGAAGACATTTCCCCACCGGTTTGTGCAGTACATGGTTGCTTGGGAAAGGTACGATCCAGAAGAGAATTCTTGGGAACCGTTTGAGATGTTGGAAGACAACGCAATGCAAGCATTGCAACAGTTCCATAAGAGGTAGCTGTCTAAACCTAAAGACCATAGGGTTATAGACAATCCAAACCGTGGAACAAAGAGACGACGTTGATGGTCTGAGGACAGACCCAGAGAAGAGGGGAGTAGTGTAATGACCCTAGGATAGGTAGCTACAATAACTACCACCTGAGCCCAAATGGTATACCAAGAGGTAGTCAGAGGTGGTATGGTCTAGTATATTTAGTATACAGGAATGCTGGTTCGCCTAAAGGCAAGACCTAGGGAACAGTAGAATAGCCTTGGGCATTCTATTAGGCAGGGTAACCTTTCGGGAGAACATTCACATAAGGTCAAGGGAATTATGGGAATGTTACACTGACCTCGGAGACGATATTTGTGGTTGACTGGAGGACTTCCAGAGAGGTTAATGGCATGAGAGGGCAAAGTTACCCTACTTTGGGAATTTGGGCATTTTGCCCATGGACCCCAGTTACCCTACTGAGGAGTCCAAGTTACCCTGCCTTCACCGGCCAAGTCATCCTAGAACTTAGAGGTCGATTGCCTCACATTCTATGGGCTCTTAGATGTTCTTGGGTGCACAGGCATCTGCGCGGGGAGGCCCCACGCCTGTATGAGGGCGGCCCAAACATGCTATTAAACCTGGGCGGGTTTTGCTAACACCCCCCTCTGGCCCCAGCGTTGGGACGGGGCGTCATAGGCAGACGGCTATGTAGTTGCTCGTTTGCTAGTAAAAAGAGGTCATTGGAGCAGCTGACGTAACACCGTATAAGTCGTCGCCGTCCGTCCGACTGAATGTCGTTCTCAGGACATATAAGGAGAGTATGGGTAACCGCCAAAATGGGGGTCATCCATATGTGGTCTCTCGGGCATCCAGGAGTCTATTCTAGCCTACGGGTTGTAGGGTAGTCTTCCTAGTGGTACTCAGAATGTCTCAGAAGGCCAGGGTGCTTTCGAGACAAATACTTCAGTAAACAGCCCGGACCTTCTCCCCTTGATTTGTAGCATGACTATGGGTTGCTATTGGACTCTAGAGGTATGAGTCGTATCACGGTAGAGTGTGTCCCGAGAAGATGGCTATGGGTAGCGCCCACTTAGCCAACCATTGGCTACTTCTCACCGGGGGAGCTTGCATGTCAATTTATCATATGGAGTAGTCGAGTAGATTAAATGATGGACTGCATAGCTTGTATAGACGAAACTGCCACTGGGCCAGTGAGTCCACCACCTAGGTATTGACTCCGGTTGTTGTCATAACAGTTAGCCACTGGTATGACTTTGATAGGAACAGTTTTTCCACCTGCGGTTGTATTGGAGATGCATTGCAGAAACTCATATCCCATTGACGGAGTTAAGTGTACCCGAGTTGGTCCGACACTTCCAGCAGGATAATTCCTGATGGATGGTAGACCTCGGACAAGCCCTGAGCAGGACAGGGTGCTCGCACATGGTCGGAGTAGTGGTGAATGTCAAAGGCTTAAATCTGATATCTACTTAAGTTTAAGCGTTTGGCATTCTACTTCGATAACCAACTTTCCTCGAGAGAACTTATTGAGTGAAGCTTTCAGCTTAACGATATTAAGTTTAACCGTTTTGATTCTTCGTGAATTATTTACTCTATCTTTATCTTCTACTTTGAGTTTGGTGCGGTCGCAACCTTAGAGTTCACCTCTCTATAGGGTGCCCCCGTTACACTGGTAGATCTTCGATCCAGAAATCAGACCATCGAAGCAGACTACTCGCAAATCCCCAATCCGCAGACAATTCTCAGTGCAGTAGCAAGAGGAAACTTCCAAAGCAAGATATATCTCAGCGATGCCTATTTTAAGACCCGAGTACACCCTGATGATGTTATATATAACACCATACAGACCCCATTTGGCTCATTCACTAGCGAAGTCATGATAGTGGGAGACATGAATGCGCCAGCCAGCTTTGTCATTGTTATGGAAGATCTCTTCTACAAAGAACTTGGAGAATATGTCTGGGCCTACATTGATGATATTGTTATCTTCAGCAATACCTTTAAAGATCACATACAGCATGTTAGAGCGGTGTGCGACAAGTTAAGAAAAGCAGGATTCTATGCGAATCCAAAGAAGAGCATGTTGTTTGCACAAAAACTGGAGATCTTAGGCCATATGCTAGATGAAGATGGCCTCCACCCTGCACCAGAAAAGATTCGTTCAATAATGGACTGGACAAGACCAAAAAACTAGAAAGAACTGAAGCGATTCGATGGAATGGTTAACTATATATCGCAATTTCTTCCACATGCTATAACAATCACAGCCCCTCTTACTGAGCTTACTGGAAAAGCTGAATGGCTATAGACAGACCTTCATGATGCAGCCTTTGAGGCTGTAAAGCGAGCAGCAGAGAACCATCAGGTTCTAAGACCGATTCACTATACAATCCGTAATATGGTGTCATTGTTCACTGATGCATCACCCACTGGATCCGGTGAATGAGTTGGCCAAGGACAATCCAGAGATGCAGCCAGACCTGCCGCGTTTTACAGCAGGAAGGTCACACCATCACAAAACGCTTATCCTACCCACCATCAGGAAGCTGTCGCAATCGTTGAGGCTATAGCATTATTTGAATACCTATTGTGAAACAGACACTTTTTACAGTGGTAACAGATTACAAAAGTCTCACCAAAATGATACTCCAGAAAAGTCTCTTTGGAAGACAGCAGATATGGCTAACATTCCTTAGCCAATTTGATTTCGAAATTGAATATCAACCAGGAGCAGAGAACTTCTTAGCAGGTTACCTATGAAGAATTCAAGAAGCGAATCCGAATTCTACAGATATAACGCTAAGAGACTCCACCTAACAAGGCTCCAAGACAGAAGCCTTGTCCGATACCCCAATACTCTCTATTGATACACACTATGCCTCTTCACTTGACTACCCCACTGATTGAGAGGATGTCATGTACTACCCTAGAGATGAGAAACCCTCTCCCACCCTTACCTCCTATAACTCCATTCTCCACTCCAGCCCTGAATATGTAATGAACGAGACAGTGTGCTATGCTGTTACCCACTCCCAAACCTCACAAACCTCCTCTAATAAAGGCAAGGATCCAGGACAAAGCTCCCAAGCACCTCACCTACCGATAGCGCCGATAGCTACTAGGAAGACTCAGTTATATCTTCTTCTCCCAGTGAACAAGAAAAAGATCACGCAGAGACGAGCTGGCAGAACAGTACTAATGATGACTGTGAACTACACAGCGAAGATAAAGCAGAGCAAAAAGGCCAAAGGAAAGCAAGCTGCCATCCAAGGACCTATGACTCCTCAAAGAGAACTCTGCTACTCTCCCGCCAATCTCTCATACCTCTCAGAACGAGCCGCACCCCTTAGAATAGAAGACCCTCTCCTCGATACCCCTCCTAGGGCCTCGCCGGCCTTTGGACCCCTCTACAATGACCCTGATGATAACCAGGCTGAATCAAGTCAAGTCCAACTCATTCTTGACAGCCTAAATGCCCGCCTACATGGCATTTGCGGCGATCGAATCAGGTAGGCCTTGGAGCTTGACCCCCTCTATGCCAAAATCAAGGAAACTGGCAACAGATTACACTAGTCAATCTCCAATAGCCTCCTACGGGCACAGAATACCAACGGCTACCAAAACCTTTACATACCTATGGGACCTCTTGATGAGGGAGTATCTCTTCGGGATTTCATCCTCCAATCTCTTCATGAAGGCCTAGTCCATTTCTCAGCTAACAAATGCTAGTCCTATGCCGCTTGGTTCTTCTAGTGGCCCAAAATGCCACAAGACTTGGTCCTCTACTGTCGCTCATGTGACAAGTGCCAAATCAATAATGAGCCTACTACACTCCCATTAGGCAAAGCCCTCTCCCTCCCTACACCTGACGAAGCCTACCAATCCCTCGCCATAGACTTCGCTGTCCCCTTCAACAAATCCAATATATACACATCTATCATGATTATTATGAACTGATTTACCTCCTACACTCATCTCGTTCCTCTTAAAAATGCAGCCACCTCTGAGAAAGTCTTTGAGGAACTTAAAAAGACACTCTTCAATATCCATAGTCTTCCCTTAAGTATCGTTGTGGACCAGGACTCCCGCTCTACCTCTAAGCTTTGGTCTCAGATCATGAAGTCCCTTAATATCCAAGTCTGGATGGCCACCGAATACAGCCATCAAACTAATGGCTAGGTTGAGTGCAGGATTCGCACCCTGAAGCAGATGATGAGGAATTTTGTTAACATAAGAGAGAACAACTGGTCCTCAGCGCTCCCGGTGATAGCAGCAGCTATGAACGCAGCACATCATGATTCCATCCACATATCCTCTTACCAGGCTGTAACCGGGGCACCCTATATACAGGTGAACTGTATGGTTTAGACGGCACCAAAACACAAAGTAGAAGATAAAGATCGAGTAGAATAGTTCACGAAGAATTAAAACTATAAAACTTAATATCGTTAAGCTGAAAGCTTCCCTCAATTAGTTCTCTCGAGGAAAGTTGATTATCGAAGTACAATGCCAAACGCTTAAACTTAAGTAGATATCAGATTTAAGCCATTAACATTCACCACTAATCCGAACTTGTGCGAGTACCCTGTCCTTCACAGGGTTTATCCGAGGTCTGCCCTCCATCAGGAATTATCCTGCCGGAAGTACATCTGGCAAAAGAACTGCCCTGCTCCCTGTTGCATCCTGTTGGCCCCGTCCCCCGGACGTTCCAGGCGCTTATAACGTAAACCGCAGTTCTGGGTGCTGCCGCCCAGGTTCGTTTCGTCCAGGCGCTACCTTTTTCCCTCCGGACCCACCGGGTGCACCCTGGCACAGTTTGCCTAGCAACCATACCCCCAGCGCAAAACCCCTCCCCCCTCCAGCGCCGGAAGTACCTGTTCGCCTGCCACCTCCCCCAGAGGCCTTTCGACCGCAAATTCTCTCCTCCCAGATGCGCCCAGTTCCTTCCCATGATACTCCCCTCCCTCTGAACCTCTCCCAAACGCTCCCGTACCCCCCCCTTTTCCTCCCTTATCCAGCGGACGTTT
>Ga0307509_10003311_pt1 | contig 24713 bp, 20 predicted proteins | sample 10_EM_MG_FD_202245 | JGI IMG/M metagenome (GOLD analysis project Ga0307509, IMG submission 202245) | Populus trichocarpa ectomycorrhiza microbial communities from riparian zone in the Pacific Northwest, United States - 10_EM | ecosystem: Host-associated > Plants > Roots > Unclassified | place... | reverse complement strand
GCGAGCTGGCGCTGCTGCTGGGGTCGACGTTCCCGCAGCTCGTGTCGGCGGTGATCGGCTACGTGCCCGCGGCGCTGGTGCACAGCGCGCAGAACGCCTGCGATCCGAAGACCGGCCGCGAAGGGCCAGCGTGGATCTTCCGCGGCCAAGCGCTGCCGCACCTGTGGCAAGACAACCGCACCGCCACCTGGGCGCCGTGGGACGACGGCCCGCCGCCGCGCCGTCACGCCGACGCGCTGCTGACCGCGCTGCAAGACCACGATGCGGTGGAGCGCGCGCGCATCCGCGTCGAGAACATCCGCGGCCCGGTGCTGCTGCTGTCGGCCACCGACGATAGCTCGTGGCCGTCGAGTGTCTACGGCCGCATGGTCGCCGAGCGGCTAACGCGCTTCGGGCATCCGCATGCGGTCGAGCATCTGGACTTCGAAGGCGCGGGTCACTCCATCGTCTTTCCGTATGTGCCGACCACGCAGCTCGTCTATGCCCACCCGGTGTCCGGCCGGCTCAGCACCACCGGCGGCACGCCGGCCGCGAACGCGCAGGCCGACGAAGCCTCGTGGGCGGGCGTGCTGCACTTCCTCGATCAAGCGCTCGATCAAACACCTTGAAAGCACCTGCCATGTCCGATGTCATCGACGCCCTCGTGCCGCTGCACGCCGCCAGCCCGCTGCATGCCGTTCGCCACCAGCGCGACAAGGTCGTGGCGGCGACGCAGGGCAGCTACGACGCGATCTTCGCCCCGACACTGCCGGGGCTGTCGCTGGCCGAGCGCCTGCTCGCGGCGCAAACCGTCGCGCGCCTGTCGGGCAGCGCGGAGCTGGAGGCGCACTACCGCGATCGCCTGTCTGCCACGCCACCGGGTGGTGAACGTGTGCAGGCCATCCTCGCGTTCGCGGAGGTGCTCACCGAGCACCCGGTGGAAGGCGACCGCATCGCGCTGCTGAAGCTGCCGGTGGCCGGTCTCGGCACGCCCGAGGTCATCACGCTGGCGCAACTGATCGCGTTCGTCGCGTACCAGGTGCGCGTGGTCGCCGGCTTGCAGGCGATGGCGACGTTGGACACCACCGACGCCATGGCCGCGCAGGCGCAGCCCGTCGAACCGGCCGCGCCCTTCGTCCACCCCGCCAACCTGCCGCTACCCGGCGAGCCGGTGCGCGTGAACGGCTACACCAGCGAAACCCTGGGGTGGAAGGCCTGGTTGCCGGTGGTCGACCTGGCGTCGGCCACGCCCGAGCAGCTGGCCGTGCTGGAGAGCAGCCATCCGAAGGCGAAGACCTCCGACTACTACCGCGTGCTGGTGCACCAGCCGCGCATCCTGCATGAACGATCGGTGGTCTTCAATGCCATCATGTACGCGCCTGGTGGCTTGTCGCGTGCCGAGCGCGAGCTGGCCAGCGCGGCGGTCTCGCGCGTCAACGGCTGCGTCTACTGTGCGTCGGTGCACGCCCAGCGCTTCGAGCAGCTGACAAAGCGCAACGACGTGATCGTGCAGCTCTTCACCGAGCCGCAAGGTGCTGGCACCAACGCCCGCGAGCGCGCCGTGGTGCAACTCGCGATCGACCTGACACGGGCGCCGGCGCGCTTCGGTGCGTCGCAGCTGCAGGCCGCGCGCGCCGCGGGCCTGACGCCGCTGGAGCTGCTGGACCTCGTGCATGCCACGGCCATCTTTGCCTGGGCCAACCGCTTGATGCTGAACCTGGGGGAGCCGGTCTTTCCGGCATGACGTGTCGTGCTACTTCAGCTCAAGCTTGATGCCGTCGGCCAACACCGTGATCTCGCCAATCTCGTAGGTCTTGCGGCCGAAGCTCAGCTCTTCGACCGTGAAGCTGCGGAGAACCCGGCCCTGCAGCAGTTCTTGCGCGACGAGGCCGCCGATCTGCTGCAGCCGTTCGGCGTCGCCGCCGCTGACACCCTGCAGTTCCAGGCGCTCGGCTTTGGGCTGCTCCAGGCGCAGGGCGCGCGCCGCGGCGTCATAGCGCAGCGCACTGCTGAGCGCGACCGTGCCATTGATCCGACCCGCCCGCAGCAGCGGGCTGGTGATCGACACACGGGCTGTGATGGCCGCGCGGTTGGTCGCCGCGTTCAGGTCAAGTTGCGGGTCACTCAGTGCAACCGAGACGAGCTCAGCGTAGCGCTGTGACATAGGGAACTGTTTGGCGAGCATGGCCTGCAGTTCGGAGCGTGTGGCCGTGTATTCGCTCGTCCAGAAGTCGAATGCCGCCCAGGCGCGCCACGGCAGCGCGGCGGCGAGCACGGCCAGGCACAGGTGGCGGCGGGAACAGTGCGGCATGCTGGTCGATCAATCCGCGTCGCTGAGCGGCTCCACTGCTGTATTGCGCAGCGCGGACTCGTAGGCTGCCTCGACGAGCGCATAGGTCTTCAGGTTGTCTGCGCCCGACACCTCGGGCTCGGTGCCGCGCCGAAGGCTTTCGACCCAGTGCCGCTGCGTGTTCAGAACGCTTTCCTGCGCGACATGCCAAGGCTGACTGGTCCAAGCGCGCAGCGGCGTCGAAACGTCTTCGGTGCGCTCGCGGCCGTCGCTCATCACGTCGAGCTTGAAGTCCTGGCGCAGCGCGATGCTGCCGTGCGTGCCCTCCACCATCACCAGCGTCTGCGGGAACAGATCGGGCCAGACCTTGCTGGCATACGAGCAATCGACCACACACGTCGCGCCGCCGGAGTGGCGCAACAGCACGGTCGCCATGTCTTCGCCGAGCAGTCCCGGCTTCACGCTCTGCGTCTGGCATTGCACTGTCGCCACTTCGCCAAGAAACACGCGCGCCAGGTCGAGCAGATGAATGCCCAGATCGAGCAGGATGAATCGCTCCTCCTTCGCGAGATAGGGCTGCTTGCCGTAGATGTCGTGACCGGTGCGGAACGAGATGCGAGCGAAGGTGGGCGTGCCGATGACGCCCGACTGCAATACCCGTCGTACGGCCAGCATTGGTGCCTGGAAGCGAAAATTCTCATGCACCATCAAGGGAACACCGGCCTGCCGGCAGGCTCGCACCATCGCCAGGCAATCGGCCCACGTGGGCGCGAACGGCTTTTGCACGATCACCGGCACGCGATGCCGCGCTGCCAGTTCGACCAGCGCCCGGTGGCTGGGCATCGTGGTCGCGATGTCCACGAAGTCCAGCCGTTCGCGCTCGAACAGCGCGGCGGCATCGGTGTAGACACCCGGCACCTCGAAATCGGCGCTCGCCTGGCGCGCCTTCTGCAGGTCCTGGTCACACACCGCCACCAGCCGCACACCGTCGATCTCGCGCCATGCGTGCAAGTGGTTCTGCGCAAAGAAACCGCAGCCGATGAGGGCACCACGCAGTTCGGATTGGGATGTCATTCGGCGGACTCCGATGTCGACGCCGAAGTAATGTAGCCGCACTGCGGCAGTCGCCGCGCCGCGAACGCCGACACACATGCGCGCGGCAGACCCGGGTGGCATTCGCTCCCTGTCGACTTGGGTCAGGCCCGCATTGCGCACGTCGGCGCGTTGGTTTACCGTCGCGTTCGATCCATGGGGAGACTCATTGATCTCATCCTCGTCGGCGTCGCTCCAGCTGTTTTTGCGGCACCTGCACAAAACAATTTGAGGAGACACTCGATGCGCCATTTCACCGCAAGAAAGATCGCTTCCGGCGTCCTGGCACTGACGGCCGCACTGGCCTTCAGCGCACATGCCGCAGACACGATCCTGGCCTCAGTACCAGGCCTGACGTTCCCGTTCTTCGTCCACATGATGAAGGCGTTCAAGGCCGAGGCCGCCAAAGAGGGCTTGAACGTGATCGAAAGCGACGGACAGGTGTCGTCGCCCAAGCAGACCGCCGACATCGAAGCCGCACTGACCAAGGGCGTCAAGGGCATCGTCATCAGCCCGAACGAGGTCGACGCATTGGCGCCGGCGCTCAAGCAGGCCATCGATGCGAAAGTGCCCGTCGTGACGGTCGATCGCCGGGTCACGCAGGTCGAAGGCATCCTTGCGCACGTCGGTGCCGACAACGTCAAGGGCGGCGAGGCCCAGGGCAATCTCATCGTGCAGCGGTTCCCCAACGGCGCGACCATCGTCAACCTTCAGGGGCAGTCCGGTGCCTCGCCGGCCATCGACCGCAACAAGGGTCTGCACAACGTGCTCGACAAGATGAAGGACAAGTACAAGATCGTCTTCGAGCAGACGGCGGGCTTTGATCGTGCCAAAGGCCTTTCCGTCACCGAAGCCGCGCTGGCCGGCATGCCCAAGCCGCCGCAGGTGATCGTCGCGGCCAACGATGACATGGCCCTCGGCGCGATGGAAGCGGTGAAGTCGCGTGGCCTCTCCGGCATCGCGATCATCGGTTTCGATGCGCTGCCCGAGGCGCTGGCTCAGGTCCGCGACGGCGGCCTCACCGCGACCATCGAGCAGTTTCCCGGCAAGCAAAGCGCTATCGGGGTCCAGACGCTGGCGGCCTTCATCAAGTCTGGCAAGAAGCCAGCCGAGAAGATTCTTCTGCTGACACCGGTGGCCATCACCAAAGACAACCTGAAGATCGCGGAACGCCTCGGCGAGGTCAAGTAGATAAGCAGCCGTCGCTTTGCGCGGTCCGGCTTTTCGGGCGACCTGAGCTTTGCCATGAGCCATACGGCCGCGCCTGCGATGCTGCTTCGCATGACCGGGATCGCGAAGTCCTTTCCGGGTGTGCGCGCGCTCGACTCGGTCGACTTCGAAGTCGGCGAGTCAGAGATTCACGCCTTCATCGGCGAAAACGGTGCCGGCAAATCGACACTGCTGAAGATCCTGTCGGGCGCCCTTGCGCCGGACGGCGGAACCATCCACTTCAGCGGCAAGGACGTCGCCTTTGCGAGCCCGAAGGATGCCCAGGCGAGCGGCATCGTGACGATCTACCAGGAGTTCTCGCTCGCCCCGGACATGACGGTGGCGGAGAACGTCTTCATCGGGCGCGAGCCTGGCTCGAAGCTGTTCGTCAGTCGCAGCCGCCTCGAGGAACAGACCCTGGCGCTGGCTCGCCGGATCGGGCTCGAACGCAGCCCCCGCGCGCTGGTGCGCGATCTGTCGGTGGCAGAGCAGCAGCTGGTCGAGATCGCGCGCGCCCTGTCGATGAAATCGCGCCTGATCGTGATGGACGAGCCGACCTCGGCGCTGAGTCGAACGGAGGTCGAGAAGCTCTTCGCCATCATCCGCAGCCTGAAGCGCGATGGCATCACGACAATCTTCGTCACCCACCGACTCGAAGAGGTCTTCGAGATTTGCGACCGCTACACGGTGCTGCGCGACGGCAAGCACGTGGGCTTTGGCGCCGTGGCGCAAGCGTCTCTGGACGGCATCATCCGGCTCATGGTGGGCCGTGAGCTCGGCCTGCTGGCGCGACGCGAGGGAACGTACGCCACCGGCGAAGTCGCGCTGGCGGCCGTTGGCATTTCACGGCGCCGCAAGAGCAGCGATGCCAGCGCCATCGAACTGCACGGCGTCTCGCTGGCGGTCCACAAGGGCGAGATCCTCGGCATCGCGGGGCTCGTGGGTGCCGGTCGAACCGAGACGGCGCGCGCCATCATGGGTGCCGACCGCGTTGATTCCGGCCGCATCGTCGTGGACGGCAACCCGGTCACGATTTCATCGCCGCGCGACGCGATCCGCCATGGCATCGGGTTGGTTCCGGAGGATCGCAAGCAGCAGGCGCTCTTCCTCGAGTTGGCGATCCGCACCAACCTGTCGATTGCCTCCCACGACCGGATATCGATGCTCGGCATTTTCATCAGCGGCAGCAAGGAAGACGCGCTCGTCGAGGAATATCGCAAGCTGCTCAACATCCGCATGTCGTCGGGCGACCAGATCGTCGGCAACCTGTCCGGAGGCAATCAGCAGAAGGTCGTGCTCGCGCGCTGGTTGGCACTGCAGCCGAAGGTGCTGATCGTCGACGAGCCGACGCGCGGGATCGATGTGGGTGCCAAGGTGGAAGTCCACAACCTGCTGTTCCAGATGGCAGCGTCGGGTATCGCGATCATCGTGATCTCGTCCGAATTGCCGGAGATCCTGGCGCTGTCGGACCGCATCGTGATGATGCGGGAGGGGCGGGTCTCCGGAGAGATCTCGCGTGCGGACGCGACCCAGGAAAGACTCATGACGCTGATGACCCTCGGGTCGCGGCGCGCCGATTGAACGCAGACGGGAACGAAAACATGACCGAGGCAGTTGCAACGGAAGCCGTGCCGGGTGACCCCGGCAAGGGGTTCGACGGTTTCTCTTTGCTGGCGCGTTTCGCGCCGCTCATCTTCCTGCTGCTGCTGATGGCGGTCTTTGCCATCCTGGAGCCGCGTTTCGTTTCGTCGATCAATCTCTTCAACGTCATGCGCCAGGTGTCGATCACCGGCCTGCTGGCGATCGGCATGACCTTCGTCATCCTCACGGCGGGCATCGATCTCTCGGTCGGATCGCTGCTGGCCTTTGCCGGGTTGGTGGCCGCGGCGGTCGCGAAGGGGGGCATGCAGGACCGGTTCACGATCGGCGACGCGGCCATCGGCTACGGCTGGCCGCTGGCATTGCTGGCGGCGATCGGCGTCGGCGTGGCCGGCGGGTACCTGCAGGGACTGGCCATCACGAAGCTGCGCGTGCCGCCGTTCGTGGTCACGCTCGGCGGGATGTCGGCGTTCCGCGGCGCTGCGTTGCTGTTCGCGGCCGGCGGGCCGATCTCCGGCTTTCAGCCGGATTTCTCGTGGTGGGGACAGGGGCGCATCCTGACCGTGCCCGTGCCGGTGATCATCTTCCTGGTCGCGGCCCTGGCCGCGCATGTGGTGCTGCGCTACACGCGTTACGGCCGGCGTGTCTATGCCGTCGGCGGCAATCGTGAAGCCGCACGCCTGGCGGGCCTGAATGTCACCGGGATCCTCTGCAGCGTCTACGTCATCATGGGGCTGTTCGTCGGGCTCGGCGCGTTCGTTCTCGCGGCGCGCCTGAACTCGGCCGAGGCCGTCGCGGGGACGGGCTATGAGTTGACGGTCATCGCGTCCGTGGTGATCGGCGGCACCAGCCTGTTCGGTGGAGCGGGGTCGATCTTCGGGACGGTCATCGGAACCATCCTGATCGGCGTGCTGCTCAACGGCCTGGTGCTGATGAACGTGTCGTCGTACATACAGCAGATCATCATCGGCGTCATCATCGTGCTGGCCGTCGCCTTCGACACGTTCGCCAAGTCGCGTCGTCGAAAGGCTTGACGGCTGTCGCTCGAGAAGGATTTCGCCATGACTCAAAAGGCCCCGAACTCGCCAGCCCGCCGGCTCTTCACGAGCCGCTCCGGCCGCACGCTGGCTTTCTCGGTGCTCGGCTTCGGCAGTGCGCCGCTCGGCAATCTCTACCGGGCCATCAGCAACGAACAGGCGCTGCAGACCCTGCAGGAGGCCTGGGCTCACGAGACCCGCTACTTCGACACGGCACCGCTGTACGGATTCGGCATCGCCGAAACACGGGTCGGCTCCTTCCTGCGCGAAATGCCCCGCGACGACTTCGTGCTGTCGACCAAGGTCGGCCGCATCCTGCAGCGCTGCGCGCCCGAGTTGCGCGAAGGCATCGGCAAGTTCTTCGACGTCCCGTCGCGGCAGATGGGCTACGACTATTCCTACGATGGCGTCATGCGCTCGTTGGACTTCTCGTTCGAGCGCCTGGGCTTGGACCGCATCGATGTCGCGCTCTGCCATGACATCGACATCTTCACCCATGGCAGTGCCGAAGCCAGCGCGCAGCGCACCAAGGAATTCCTCGACGGCGGGGTGCGCGCGCTGTCGGATCTGCGAAGCCAGGGCGTGCTCGGTGCCATCGGCATCGGTGTCAACGAGTGGCAGGTGTCGGAAACGGTGGCGCGCAATTCCGATGTGGACCTGTTCCTGCTCGCCGGGCGCTACACCTTGCTCGAACAGGAGTCCCTCGATTCCTTTCTGCCGCTGTGCGAGCGCAAAGGCATGGGCGTCATCATCGGCGGCCCCTTCAACTCAGGCATCCTCGCCACCGGAGCGAAGCCCGGCGCCTGGTTCAACTATGCGCCGGCCACGCCGGAGATCCTGCGGCGTGTCGCCTCGATCGAGGCCGTCTGTGCAGCGCATGGCGTGGCCTTGCGTGACGCCGCGCTGCAGTTCCCGTTGATGCACCCGGCTGTGGTCGCTGTCATCCCCGGAGCCATCACGCCGGCCGAAGTCCGGGGCAACGCGCACTCCCTCAGTCGTCCGATCCCCGAGTCGTTGTGGGAAGAACTGATCCACCAGGGACTGCTGCGCAAGGACGCACCTGTTGCGAACCCGAGGCCGACTACCGTGAGCAGCGCCCACGAGGATTGATGCCACCAGCACATGCGTGACTCGCCGAATCTCCGAACAAACTAAGATCTTGATCGACGCGCAGTGCAGGCCGCCCGACCGCAGCTGCTGGCCGGCAAGTTCTGTGCTGGTCTCAGCTCAGCGGCGTCCTCGCGAGTGAGGGCCGCGCCTGAAGCGGCCCGCTCGTCCGACCAGACTGTTCATCTCCTCGGCCGCACCGATGGTCAGACGGTGCGGCGTAAATCCGGGCCTCGGAGAGATGTAGTCCGCCATTTCGCGGGCGAGTTCGAGTTGCTGGCCAGATCCCTTCGCCAGCATCGCGATCACCAGATTCTCAAGCGCGATCACGCGAATTTGCAGCTGTACCAGCTCCGCATTTGCCAGCGGCGGGCCGTCGTCAGCGCCCGCTCCGCCAGGGGTCGACTCCCCCGGCGCGCTGTGAGCCCCCGCGTCGCCCTTGCTCTGCGACCTCGCCAGCGCCCGCTGGTGCTGGAGCCGATGCGCAAGGTCCATGAAATCCAGTGTGATATCAAGCATGGCCAACTCCGGGGAGAATATTTCTACCAGACTGGAGCGTAATGCGATTGCAGGCTTCATGTCACGGATCGGTCACCTCGATGCGCGGCACTGCGGTCAACCGCGACGCACCCAACCGAACGTGCGCCCCAGGTTCAGTCACGACCCGGCCTCGAGTCGAGGGCTCTCTGCTGATTGGTGCGACTTGGGGAATGCATCGTAGACCTGACGTTGAAGGCTCAACGACGGCAATGTGAGAGGCCGATGTCACTCAGTATGGTCAGCTCGCGGGCAGGCCACGGCCATTTTCCGGACGGTGGCAACAGTCAGCTCTCCGGCGGTCGGACTTGGAACCGCGATCTGATGCGCGACGAGTGGACATCTCACAATGAGAACCGCCGGCAAGTGCCGGCGGGTTGCGGGGGCTAAATCAGAAGAAGCCCATCGCGTTCGGGTCGTAGCTCACCAACAGATTCTTGGTATTTTGGTAATTGCCGAGCGCCATCTTGTGCGTCTCGCGACCGATGCCCGACTGCTTATAGCCGCCGAACGCGGCGTGTGCCGGGTACAGGTGGTAGCAGTTCGTCCAGACGCGTCCCGCTTCGATCGCGCGGCCCATGCGATACGCACGTGCGCCGTCGCGCGACCACACGCCGGCGCCGAGGCCGAAGTTCGTGTCGTTGGCCAGCTCGATGGCTTCGGCCTCGTCCTTGAAGGTCAGCACCGAAGCGACCGGACCGAAGATTTCTTCCTGGAACACACGCATCTTGTTGTTGCCCAGCAGCATCGTGGGCTTCACGTAGTAGCCGGCTTCGAGGCCGCCGCCGATCAGGTTGCGGGCGCCGCCTGTGAGGCATTGTGCCCCTTCGCCCTTGCCGATCTCGATGTAGCTGAGGATCTTGTCGAGCTGCGTCTGCGAAGCCTGCGCGCCAACCATCGTCAATGCGTCGAGCGGGTTGCCGGTCTTGATGGCTTCGACGCGGGCGATCGCCTTGGCGATGAATTTCTCGTAGATCGATTCCTGGATGAAGATACGCGACGGGCAGGTGCAGACTTCGCCCTGGTTGAGCGCGAACATCGCCAGGCCTTCGAGCGTCTTGTTCAGGAATGCGTCATCGGCGTTCATCACGTCTTCAAAGAAGATGTTCGGGCTCTTGCCGCCCAGTTCCACCGTCGACGGGATCAGGCTGTCGGCCGCGGCCTGCAGGATGCGCTTGCCCACCGGCGTGGAACCCGTGAACGCGATTTTCGCGATGCGCTTGCTCGTGGCCAGTGCCTCGCCGGCTTCCTTGCCGAAGCCATTGACGATGTTGACGACGCCGGGCGGGATCAGGTCGCCAATCAGTTCCATCAGCACCAGGATCGACGCGGGCGTCTGCTCGGCCGGCTTCATCACGATGCAGCAACCGGCAGCCATCGCGGGCGCCAGTTTCCATGCCGCCATCAGCAGCGGGAAGTTCCACGGAATGATCTGCCCGACGACGCCGAGCGGCTCGTTGAAGTGATAGGCGACGGTGTTGCCGTCGATCTCTGAAAGGCTGCCTTCCTGGGCGCGGATGCAGCCCGCGAAATAGCGGAAGTGATCGATCGCCAGCGGCAGGTCGGCAGCCATCGTTTCGCGCAACGGCTTGCCGTTGTCGATCGTCTCGGCGAGCGCCAGCAGCTTCAGGTTCTGCTCCATGCGGTCGGCGATCTTCAGCAGCACGTTGGCGCGATCCGTCACCGAGGTCTGGCCCCAGCCGCGGCGTGCCTTGTGTGCGGCGTCGAGTGCGAGTTCGATGTCACCGGCCTTGGAGCGCGGGATCTGGCAGAACGGCTTGCCGTTGACCGGCGAGATGTTGTCGAAGTAGTCACCCGACACCGGCGCGACCCACTGGCCGCCTATGTAGTTGCCGTAGCTTTTCTTGTACGGGTACTCGGTGTCGATTCCCGCGGTCTTCAGTTCGAACATGTCCATGCGTGTCTCCGGTTGAATAACGAGTGAATGAATAAACCTCGCGGCATTGCAGGCTTGCCGTTCCGCGTCTGTTGGAGTGCATGGCGTGTGCCACGCGCCGATTGAGGCGGACGCGCCGGATCGAGGCTCGAAGGTGCTTCAGTTCTGAACAGACGCGGCGCGCGGCATGCGCGTTAACGCGCATGCCCGGTCGCCACGCTGTCACGCGAAGGCACAGCGCAATCGCCGACTGTCACGATTCGAGCCGCGAATGCCACGTACGGCGGCGCACGAGAGTTGCTTGATGGCCCGTCAGGAGGTTGGACCATGTCCCGTTTGCTGTCCGCCGCGCTCGCGCTCGTCGGGACCATTCTGGCCACGTCGTCGTTCGCACAATCAGGCGCGGCATCCACCGGCGGCGACCCTTTCAGTTCGTACCAGTGGGCCGACCTGAGGCGCGAGTTTCTCGGCGGCGGCCCGGTCGAGTTCGATGCGCGCGTCAAGGTGCTGGCGCCCGCGTTCGCGGAAGACCCGATGAACGTGCCGATCACGGTTTCGGCCGATGGTCTGGGCGATGTCGAGATGATCACCGTGCTGGTCGATCGCAACCCGATCCGCAAGGTGCTCGAGTACTTTCCCGTCGTGTCGCTGCCGCGCGTGAGCTTTCGGTTCAAGCTCGAGCAGGCGAGCCCGGTGCGCGCGGCGGTGAAGACGCGCGACGGCGTCTGGCATGTCGGCGGCGCGCTCGTCGATTCGTCTGGTGGCGGTTGCACCGCGGCCGGCGAGACGCGGCGCGACGGCAGCTGGGCGCGCACGCTCGGCGCCCTTAGTGCACGTGTGTTCCCGCACAGCGTGCCGGTGGCCGGCGCCGACACCGGCACGCGCGTGCGCCTTCGCGTGATGCACCCGATGGACACCGGGCTCGTTGGCGGCATCCCCGCGTTCTATGTCAACCACTTATCGCTGCGCGACGATGTAGGCCGCGAACTCGTGAGGATCAACACCTTCGAACCCGTCAGCGAGAACCCGGTATTCAGCTTCGACTTCGCCGAGCGGCCGTTGGGTCATCTGCAATTGGTCGGCACCGACAACAACGGGAACCGCCTCGGCGGGCCGGTCGAGTGAGGCGGCTGCTCAGCATCGCGTTTCTGTTGGTGCTGCTGTGCGCACTGCCGGTCTTCGTGACCGCACAGCCAATCAAGGCCGACGCAGCCACGCTCGACTACCACCTGAGCGCACGCGCCGTCGCGCCCGGTGTGTTCGTGGTCGAGGGCGCGAACGCCGACTTCAGCGTCGCCAACGGCTGCAACATCATCAACACCGGATTTATCGTCACGGGCAATGGCGTGGTCGTCGTCAACACCGGGCCGTCGCGCCGCTACGGCGAGCAGTTGCGCGCGCTGATCGGGCGCACTACCAGTGAGCCGGTCGTTCGTGTCATCCACCTCAACCTGCACCCCGACTATTTCCTCGGCAACCAGGCCTTCGCCGACGTGCCGCGCGCCGCCACACCGGTGACGCGCGCGGGCATGCAGCGCGAGGCCAAGGCGTATGAAGACAACCTGTACCGTCTGTGCGGCGAGTGGATGAAGGGAACCGAAGCGTTGTTGCCCGAAACCGACGCGCAGACCGGCGTCGAACGCATCGGCAGCCACGAGGTCGAGCTGGTGGAGTTGCGCGGCCACACCGACAGCGACCTCCTGCTGTTCGACCGCAGCAGCGGTGTCGCGTTCGTCGGTGGCCTCGCGTTCTCGCGACGCATTCCCACCACGCCACATGCGCAGATCGACACGTGGCAGGCGAGCCTGAACGAGCTCGCCGGACTTCGCGTGCGCATGATCGTGACCAGCCACGGCGTGGTCTCATCCGACACCACGGCGATCGCGCTGACGCAGCGCTACCTCGCCTGGATCGACACCGCGTTTCGTGCCGCTGCCGAACGCGGCGACGACATGAACGACGTGCTTCGCCTGCCGGTGCCCAATGAGTTCAGGCAGTGGGCCGCGTTCGAGACCGAGTACACGCGCAACGTCGCGAATCTCTACCCGCGCTATGAGCAGGCCGTGCTCAAGCCGCACCCCTGAGCGCTGTCACAGGCTGGCGCGCACGCTGTTCGAGGATGTAGCAGCTTGCGGAGAAACCCGCGGTTTCCGGCCACGAAATGCAGGTGAAACGTGGCTCCCAGTGCTCCATCGGCCACTTGCGCCAGTGGCATGGTTGTTGCCCCTTGAAGGGTCTCTGATGGCCTCGCGACACGCGGCCCAGACCCATCCACATTGGAGGAGACATCCATGCGCCTGAAGCTTTTGACACTTTCGATCACCCTGGGCCTCGGCTCGATCACGGCCGCCGCGCAGACGGCAGTGACCGACAAGATGATCGAGGATTCGGCCAAGAGCGGCAACGAGGTCCTGTCGTGGGGACTTGGCACGCAGGGTCAGCGTTACTCGGCGCTCAAGCAGGTGACGACCGCCAACGTCGCGAAGCTCGCGCCGGTGTGGGCGTTTTCGTTCGGCGGCGAGAAGCAGCGCGGACAAGAATCGCAGCCGGTGGTCCACAACGGCAAGATGTTCGTGACCGCGTCGTATTCGCGCATCTTTGCGCTCGACGCCGTGACCGGCAAGAAGCTCTGGAAGTACGAGCACCGCTTGCCCGAAGGCATCATGCCCTGCTGCGACGTGGTCAACCGCGGCGCTGCGCTCTACGACAACCTCGTGATCTTCGCGACGCTCGACGCGCAGCTGGTCGCGCTCGACCAGGCCACCGGCGATGTCGTCTGGAAGGAAAAAATCGACGACTACGCCGCCGGGTACTCCGCCACCGCCGCGCCCATCATCGCGCAGGGCCTGCTGCTGACCGGCGTGTCGGGCGGCGAGTTCGGCGTCGTCGGCCGCGTCGAGGCACGCGACCCGAAGACCGGCAACCTGGTCTGGTCGCGCCCAACCGTCGAAGGCCACATGGGCTACACCTACGACAAGGACGGCAAGAAGACCGAGAACGGCATCTCGGGCACGCTCAACAAGAGCTGGCCCGGCGACATCTGGAAAACCGGCGGCGCCGCGACCTGGCTCGGTGGCAGCTACGACGCGAAAACCGGGCTCGCCTACTTCGGCACCGGCAACCCGGCGCCGTGGAACAGCCACCTGCGCCAGGGCGACAACCTGTTCTCGTGCTCGACCGTCGCGATCGACGTCAAGACCGGCCAGATCAAGTGGCACTACCAGGGCACACCGAACGATGGCTGGGACTTCGACGGCGTCAACGAGTTCGTCACCTTCGACATGGACGGCAAGCGCGTCGGCGGCAAGGCCGACCGCAACGGGTTCTTCTACGTGATCGATGCAGCCAATGGCAAGCTCGAGAATGCGTTCCCGTTCGTCAAGAAGGTGACCTGGGCGACCGGTGTCGACCTCAAGACCGGCCGGCCGAACATGGTCCCCGAGAACCGCCCGGGCGACCCGACCGCGAGTGCCGACGGCAAGAAGGGCAACTCGATCTTCTCGGCGCCGAGCTTCCTCGGCGGCAAGAACCAGATGCCGATGGCCTACTCGCCCGACACCAAGCTGTTCTACGTGCCGGCCAACGAGTGGGGCATGGAAATCTGGAACGAGCCGATCACCTACAAGAAGGGCGCGGCCTACCTCGGCGCCGGCTTCACGATCAAGACGCTGAACGACGACTACATCGGCGCGATGCGCGCGATCGACCCGAAGACCGGCAAGATCGTCTGGGAAGTGAAGAACGGCGCGCCACTGTGGGGTGGCGTGCTCACGACCGGCGGCAACCTGGTGTTCTGGGGCACGCCTGAAGGCCTGCTGAAAGCGGCCGACGCGAAGACCGGCAAGATCGTCTGGGAGTTCCAGACCGGCTCCGGCGTGGTCGCGCCGCCGGTCACCTGGCTGCAGAACGGCGAGCAGTACGTGAGCGTGGTCTCGGGCTGGGGCGGCGCCGTGCCACTGTGGGGTGGCGACGTGGCCAAGAAGGTCAGCTTCCTCGAGCAGGGCGGCATGGTGTGGGTGTTCAAGCTGCCGAAGTCGGGCACGCAGAACGCCGATGCCAAAGCCTCGGTGAAGAGCGCAAAGCTCGCCGCCGCGAACTGATCGTCAAGCGTGTTCGATGTGGCCGCCGATCGCGTGCGGCCGCACGAGTTCATTCAACGCACGCATTTTCGCGTGCGTTCTTCCAGCAACAGGAGATTCTCGTGACCAACACTTCACGCCGCCATTTCATCATCAGCGTGGCCTCCATCGGCGGCTGCGCATTGACCTCGGCTGCTGTTGCGCAGGCCGGCGCCCACGTGGACGAAGCCGACGAACAAGCCGTCGCGCTCGGCTACCGTCACGACACGACCAAGGTCGACGCGAAGAAGTACCCGCAGCATGCCGCCGCGCAGCACTGCGCAAACTGTTCGTTCTGGCAAGGCAAGCCCGACGACGCGTGGGCCGGTTGCGCGATGTTCGGCCGCAAGCAAGTGGCCAAGACGGGGTGGTGCCAGGCCTGGGCCAAGGCGCCGAACGCCTGAAGTTTCGACGGCCTTGGTTGGCGATCAGTCGCCGATCAGTCGCCGAAGGTGTAGCGCGCGCCGATCCACGCGGCGCGCGGTGCGCCCGGCGCGAAGAACGTGCCGCGGCTGACTGGATAGTCGCCGTTCGCATCGCGAGGCAACGCGCGTGCGCTGACGTTGCCCTGCGCATCGAACGCATTCGCCCCGAGCTGCGCGCCGCTGCTGTAGCGGCGGTCGAGCAGGTTGCTCACCTGCAGGAACAGCTTCAGCCGTGGCGTCGGCATGAAGTCGACGTTCATGTTGACGAGCGCATAGCCCGCGCTGCGCCCCGGCCCGGCGTAGAAGACGCCGTCGGGCAAGTGCTGCCCGTTCTCGTTGCCGCGCGCGTTGGCACCGCTGAAAGCATTCATGTCAACGCCGATGCGCCAACGCGCGCCGATGTCCCAGTCGGCGAAGATCTTCAGGCTGCGCCGCGGCAGCAGCGGGATGCGGTCTCCGCGCTGGATGGCGACGTTGCCGTCGACGCCGGGAAAGCCCGCCGTGGCCGCATCGTTGCTGCTGTTGCCCGCGCCGCCGATGGTCTCCGCGCTGCGGTACGTGGCATCGAGCAGCGCGAGGTTCGCGCCGACGGTGAGCGCACTCGCCGGCTTCGCGCTCAGGCCGAGTTCGAGACCTTGACGCCGCGTCTTGCCGAAGTTCTTGAAGTAGCCGAAGCCGCTCGCGTTGTCGGCGACGAACAGCAGGTCGTCGCGGTTGTCGGAGCGGAACACACCGACGTTCCACGTGAGTGCCATGTCGGTCACGCCACGCGCGCCGGCTTCGAAGGTGGTGGTCACGACCTGCTTGAGCGGCGGGTCGCCCGCGAACGAATTCGGCAGCTTGCAGGGTGTGCTCGGGTCGGCGCACCCGAGTTCGATCGCGGTCGGCGCGCGCGCGCCGCGGTTCAAGCCGGCGTACAGCGTCAGCGACTTCGCGACCGCGAAGGTCAGGCCGAGTGCCGGGTTGAAATGGCTGAACGTGTAGTCGCCGTCGAGCGAGCCCGGGCCGCCGCCTGGTGTGATGCCATCGACGTTCGTCACCGTGTTGCGGTTGTAGCGACCCGACAGCGTGAGGTGCGTGCGCTTGTCGAGCGCGATCGTGTCGCTCGCGTAGGCACTGACGGTGCGCGTGCGGCTCGCCAGATCGACGCGCGCGTCGAACGTGTTTTCGGAGTCCTGCGTACCGTCGGCGAAGGCGCCCGGCCCGCTGATCGCCGTGACCGAACGATCGGCATTGATGTAGCCGAACTGGGCGCTCTGCGCGAAGCGCACGCGGCTTGCGTCGAACGCCGCGCCGACTAATAGGCGGTGCTCCAAGCCGGCCAGCGCCGTCTGCATCGAGGCCTGCAGCGCGAGGCCGTAGTTCTGCTGGCGCGTCTGAGTGCGGTTGACGAGACCGTCGCACTTCTCGTTCGGCTCGCTGTTCAGCAGCGCGTTGGCGATGCAGCGCCACTTCGGGAACGGCGTGTCGGCGGCGCTTGCGCCACTGGTCGGGAACCCGCTGTAGCCCGCGGTGGTCAGGGCCGTGCGCTCGGCGGCGCTCGGCTGGTAGATCGACTCGCCAAGCGCGTCGTCGTTGACATCGCCGTTGACGGTGCGCGTCGTGATCCTGCGATACCAGGCGTTGCCCGACAGCGTGAGCGTGTCGTTCACCCGATGCGTCGCCGACAGGTTCAGCATCGCGGCGCGATTGCGTGTTTGATCGGGCACCGTGTAGACGCTGCGGTAGTCGCGCTGCAGTGCGCCTCGCTCCTGCGTGCCGTTGCCGGTCAGGTCGTTGTCGGCGAGCGCGGCAGTCAGCGAAAGGTCCGTATCACCGCTCGACAGGCTGAGCTTCGTGAAGAGCTGGGTCGCATCCGATGGCGATGCGGCGCGCCAGCCGCGCTCGTGAAACCGGTTGCCGGTGACGAACCAGCTGATGCCCTCGGCCTGCCCGCCGCCGCTCTCGAACTCGATGGCCACACGGTGGTTCGAGCCCGCCGTGAGCTGCGCCGACGTGGCGGGGTTCTTCACGCCGTCCTTGATCTGAATCGCGAGCGCGCCGCCCAGCGTGTTCAGGCCGAACAATGGGTTGCTGCCCGGCATCAGCGTGATCGATGCGATCGCCGACTTCGGGATCAGGTCCCAGCTGACGACGTCGCCGAACGGCTGGTTCAGGCGCACGCCGTCGAGGTAGACCGACAAGCCCTGCGGAGTGCCGAGCAGCGGCGATGCGGTGAAGCCGCGGAAGTTGACGTCGGGCTGCATCGGGTTGCCCTGCATCGCGTTGACGCTGACGCTGCCGAGCGCGCGGTTCATGTAGTCGGCAAGATCGAACGCGTGGCGGCGATCGAGGTCAGCGGCCTTCGCCACTTGCACATTGGCCGCGACCTGGTCGCGCGGGATGCCGAGGCCGGGCAACGGCCCGACGCCGATGACCTCGACCGGCAGCAGCATCGCGGTGGCGGTCTGTGCCGACACCGGCGAGCGAGCCGTGAGCAGCAAAACCGCAAGCGTGATCGGTGTGAAGGCGAGCGACTTCATTGCCACGATTCCAGCTCGAGCGTGCGCGTGCCACCGGTGAGAAACGCCGACTTCGCCGGCTCGCTGCGCTCGACGCGGACGAGGCCGACGCCGGGGCAATAGCACTCGGTCGTCGTCAACGGCATGTCGCGCCAGCCGCTCGCCGGATCGGCGTAGACGCGCACGCTGGCCGTGCCCTGCACGCGCAGGCAGTGCGCGAAGTGACCAGCTGGCGTTTCGACCGCCTCGTCGACCGCGGCGATCGTGTAGAGCATCGGCACGCTCGGGTGCGCGTGGCGGATCTCGCGCGGGAACTCATTGCGGCGCACCAGCAGATACGCCGTCGTCGTCGCCTCCCATTGCGTGCCGATCGTGTAAGGCGCTTTCAGCACGAAGCGCGGCGCCTTGTCGGGTTGCGGCTCGGCATCGAGATCGCTCTTGCTCGCGATGCGGTAGATGCCGCTCTCGTCGGCGCGAAGCCAGTAGTCGATGCCGCTGTCGCTGCGGCGTCGCCACGCGGATGCGCCGAGCGCGGGCACGGTCTCGGGGCCGAGCGTGCGCAGCGTGAGCGACTCGCGCTCGCCGACGTTGTCAACGCTGTCGTCGTCGCCGCGCGTGGTCACGCGGTAGGTCCAGTGGTGCCCGGCCGCGAGCGGAAACAAGCTGTCGGCTGGCGCGCCGCGCCCGCAGCCGGCCAGGCACGCAGCGAGGGTCGCGCTGACGAACGCCGTGACGATGAGGCGAGGGCGGTGCATCACTTCTCCGGCAACTGCGGCACCGGCAGATCGCGCAGTTTGACGACCTGCTCGTCGCTGCCTGGCCGCAGCCACGACAGGCCCGCCTTGCCAACCTTGGGCTCGCTCGTTCCCAGTTGGCTCACGCCTTCGCGGACCTTCTTCAGGCCTTCGTTCAGCAGCGCGTGCAGGTCCTTGCTGTACGGCAGCTTGAACGCGCGCGGCAGCGCGGCCGGCTTGCCGTCCTCGAGCGCGTTGACCCACACGTACAGCCCGCCGGGCCGCTTCGCGCTCGGCTCGTCGATCACGGCGGCGAGCAGCACGAAGCGCGCCGGCAGCGTGTCGTCGCTCGGCCAGCCCCACAGGTTGTGCACGAGGTCGTTGGCGAAGAAGTAGAAGACGGTCACACCGACGACCAGCAGGCCCTTCAGCCACGCCGGCCAGCGCGACCACAGCAGCGCGAGCAGGGCCACGAAGACGAGTGCGACGAAGCTCAGGACGAGGGCGAGGTTCATCAGGCTTCCTTCGTGCTTCGCACTGCGGCGAATTCGCCCTTGGGGCGGCCCGGCGGGCTCATAAACGTTGCACCAGCGATTTCGGCAGCGTGTTGACGTTGACGACCTTGCCGTCGGGCTGGATCGTGAAGCGTGCTGCGGTCGCCTCGTCGCCCTGGCGCGCGAGCTTGAGCTGGCCGTAGAACACGACCTCGGCGCGCGGGTTGACCTTGATGATCGAGACGTTCACGTCGACCGGCTGGCCGTCGCGCGACTGGTAGTACTGGACGTTCACGGTGAACTCGCCCGGCACGATGCCGCGCACCGTGACGACCTCCTGGCGGAACGGGCTGACGATGCGCTGGCCGTCGATCAGGATCGCGTCGTTCGCGTCGCCGCGGTCGTCGCGGTCGAGGTACATGAGCCCGGCCTCGCGGGCGCGGAACCAGACGAGGTTGCCGCCCGGGTCTTGCACCCAGGTGTCGATGTCGTTCGGATTGCGATCGGGCCAGCCGACGGTGATGATGTATTCGGCCTTCGACGGGATGTCGCCGATCTTCAGCGCCTTCGGGTTCATCGCGAGCAGCGCGATGATGAAACAGAAGACGAACGCGATCAGCATGTTGAACAACATGTCGTAGAACGGATCGACCTCGGGCTCGCGCGAAACGCGGCGGCGGCGCATCGTCAGGCACCCATGTCTTGAGTGCGCTCGCGCGCCAGCCCGCGCCGCTGGATGTCGGCGACGAGGCGGTCGGCGTAGCGATCCAGGCGCGTAAGCTGCAGCCCGAGCAGGATGTTGCCGACGAGGCCGACCATCGTCGTCAGCAGCGCGACGCCCAGGCCGGTCGTGAGGCTGCGCAGCAAGTCTTGCGACTGGCCCACATCGAAGCTCTGCAGGTTGCCGATGTTCAGCGCGAGGATCGAGAAGCCGATCACCTTGCCGAGCAGCCCCAGCTTGAGCTGGATGCCGTTGACCCACCACGCGGTCGTGTGCGGGCCGTGCGTGCGCTCGAGCAGCAGGTCGAGCGCGGTCGAGCTGTCGGCGCCGGGGCCGCGCAACGCGTCGACGTAGTCCGAGGCCCAGTCGTCGCTGCGATCACGCGGCCTGCTTGCGTCGAGCGAGGCGCGCTGACGCTGCAGCACGCGTGAGCGTGCGCCGCACCAGAGCGTCGCAGCGGCGAAGACCACGATGATGACCAGCGTGATTCCGGTCGGATCGGCACCGAGCAAGAGTGCCCACACGCCGCGCACGCCGAGCAGCCAGGTCGCGAACGCGAGCACGCCGCCGAGTGCGAGCCATTCGAGCCACAGCGGCTCGGCCGTCGCCGCGTTGTCGCGGCGCGCGGTGATCCACGCGCTCCAGCGTACCGTGGCCGCCTTCACAGCTCGATCTCCATGCCGTCGTGCGCGACCTCGATGCCGTGGTCGTCGAGCGCGCGCCGTTGCGTGCCACGCTCGTCGAGGATCGGGTTGCTGTTGTTGACGTGGGTGAGGATCTTGCGCTGCGCGCCGGTCGCGTCGAGCACGTCGATCATGCCGGCGCGGCCGCGGAAGCGGCTCTGCGGCAGGTGGCCGAGATCGGAGGCGCTCTGCTCGGCGAGGCCGGCGTCGCGCAGTTCGTGCTCGTCCCAGAAGGTGCCGTCGACCATCACGCAGTCGGCGTCGCGCATCCACGCCAGTTCGGCTTCGCCGACTTCGGCGAGCGCGGGCGAGAAGAAGAACCGCTGGCCGCTGCGCGCGTCCTCGATCTGCAGTGCGATGCTTTCGCCGACTGTCTCGCCGCGGTGGCTTGCGTAGCGCGGTGTGGCGCCCGGCACGGCGATCGCGTAGAAGCGCAACTCCGGGAAGCCGGGGATCACGAAACGCGCCACCGGCGTGGCGCCCGCCACCGGCAGCATGTGCCAGCGCACGGCGCAGTAGTGCTGCAGCGCGTTGAGCAGCGGCAGGCCGCTGGTGAGGTCTTCGAAGACGAGCGGTGTCGCGAACACCTCGAGCCCGTCGCCTTCGCGCAGGCTGATCAGGCCGGCGACGTTCTGCAGCTGCGAATCCATCAGCACGACCGCCTTGATCGGCGTTCCGCGCGTTCCGGTATGGGGTTGCAACGCCGGGCTGACGCGGATCTGCTGCGCGATGTCGGGCGAAGCGTTGAGCAGCACCCACGTGAGCCCATCCTGCGAGACCGCGACCGAACTCTGCGTGCGTGCCGCGCCTCCGATCTCGCCTCGACGAAAGGCCTCGCACTGTTTGCAGCGGCAGTTCCACTGCGGGAATCCGCCGCCCGCGCCAGAGCCGAGGACGAGAATCTTCATGGCCCGATCCCGCGGACGCACGGCACGTGTTGCATGGGTCTCCTGTTCGATCTTGTTGTGACTGCATGCGGCAGGAAGCTTGCTTGACGAAGTGCCCGATGTACCCGAGCGCAGCGCCGTGCCGACCCAACCCGATCAGCAATACCCGTGCCGTTCGCTGGAGCGCTCCAAGCAACGTTCCCGGGTGTCGCATTGCTCCAATCCGGAGCAGGCGTTGCAGGGGCTGACACAGGGAAATCCCTGCGCAGAAATGTGTTGTCGGCGCGCTGCGAGAGCGGTGTCGCGCAGCCTCGCGAGCGTGCTCGTGCTGCTCGCGGGCCTGACGGGATTCGCAAACGCCGCGTCGCACTGCAGCGTGCGCGACGCCGATGAGGAGCCTGTTCTGCAGCGCATCGACGTCGACGTGTGGCACATCGCGGCTGCCCGAGGCGAGCCCGATGAATCGAACCGCGGCGTGACGACCCAGCTGCTGCTGGCGCGCGACGGCGCGCGACTCTGGCTCGTCGGCAGTGGCCCGACGCCGGCCTTCGGCGCTGCACTCGATTGCGCGGTCCGGCGCACGCTCGGCCGACGCGTCACCGACGTGGTCAACACCCGCGCGGCGCCCGAACTCGCGCTCGGCAACCCGGCATTCGACGGCGCGCGGGTGTGGGCGTTGCTCGAGGTGATCGATGCGATGCGCACGCGCTGCGAGGCGTGCCGCGAGCGGCTTGCCCGGCGCATCGGCGCCGCGGGCGCGAGCTTGAGCACGCAGGACATTCGCGCGCCGTTTCTGCCCGTCGCACCACGCGGCGCAATGGCCGGTCGTCTCGGGCCCTTCGACTGGCGCAACCTCGCGCGAGCGCCTGGCGAGCGCGTGCTAATGCTGCGTCATCGCGCGAGCCGGATCGTGGTCGCGCAGGGCCTGCTCTGGGCTGATGACGTACCCGATCTGCGCGACACGCGCAGCGACGCGATGCTCGCGAGCCTGCGCGCGCTCCAGCGCTTGTCGATCCGCGCGCGGCTCGTCGGCGAGCAAGGCGGCGTGACGCGGCCCGCTGCGATCGTGGCGAACATCGCCTACCTCGAAGCGCTGCGCCGAGCGGTCGATGCGGCACTCGCGCGTGGCGATGTGCGGGGCGCCGCCGGGCTCGACATCGAGTTGCCGGCATTCGCCGAACTACCGGGCTATGCCGTGCGTCATCCACTCAACGTGCAGCACGTCTGGCGCGAACTCGAACTGCAGTCGTTCGACGACGTGCCGGGCTCGCGCCAAAACCGTCAGACCGGCCGATCGGCGACGTTCCAGCGCAGCTTGCGGTAGATCGTGTTGCGGCTCACGCCGAGCTGCTTCGAGGCCGCCGAGATGTTGCCGCCGACAGCGTCGAGTGCGGCGCGGATCATCGCGATCTCGGCCTGCTCGAGCGTGTGCGGCACCGGCGTCTCGCGCGCGGGCTCGGCGGTGGGTTGGCGCGGCGCGGTCTCGGCGCGAAACGCGTCCGGCGATGCCCCGAACAACTCGCTCGGCGGCGGCAGGCCGGCCACCGCTGGCATCCACGGCGCGGGCGCCGGCATCGGTGCCGCTGGCGCTGCTGCCGTGCGCGGCGGCGCGACGCCGCGGCGCGCGTCTTCGAGGAAGTCGTCCGACAGGTGCGTCGTCGTGATGATGTGCTCGCCCGCCGACATCACGGCCGCGGTGCGCAACACGTTCGCGAGCTGGCGGATGTTGCCGGGCCACGCATAGCGGCGAAACATCTCGAGTACCGGCGGGCTCAGCTCGGGCGTGTCGGACTGGCACTCGGCCTGCAGGATGCGCTTGCACACGGCCTCAAGGTCGGTCCGCTCGCGCAGCGCGGGCAGGCGCAGTGCCAGGCCGTTGAGGCGGTAGTACAGGTCTTCGCGGAACTCGTGCCGTTCGATCATCTCGCGCAGGTTGCGGTGCGTCGCGCAGATCACCGCGATATCGACCGCGATCGACTTCGTGCTGCCCAGCGGCGTGACGCAGCGCTCCTGCAGTACGCGCAGCAGACGCGCCTGCAATGACAGCGGCATGTCGCCGATCTCGTCGAGGAACAGCGTGCCGCCGTTGGCCTGCACGAGCCGACCGGGCGCGCCCTTCTTGCGCGCGCCGGTGAAGGCGCCGTCTTCGTAGCCGAACAGCTCGGCCTCGATCAGCGATTCGGGGATCGAGGCACAGTTGACCGCGACGAAAGCCTGGCGCGATCGGTTCGAGTCGTGGTGCACGGCGCGCGCGAGCAGTTCCTTGCCGGTGCCGGTTTCGCCGAGGATCAGCAGCGGAATGTCGCGGTCGATCACGCGGCGGATCTTCTGCACCAGTGCCTCGACCTGCGGGTCGCCGGTGCGCAGGTATTGCAGCCCTGAAAAACGTGCTGCGGCGGCGCGATCGGGCTCGCCATGCGCGACCGTGCGCACGCTGGGAATCGGCGCCGTGCGCTCGACGCGCGGCACGGCGGGCGCGTCGTCGCGGTCGAGGCCGGCGACGATCGAGCGCGAAGGCCAGTCGAAGCGCGCGCTGACGTGGAACAGCTGGCCGGCCGGAACGCTGAGCTGCATCGGTACCGACATCGGCATGCGGAAGTGGTCGTACACGGCCGATGCGGAGGTGCCGAACAGGCTTGTCAGGCTGCGCGTGCGCAGTTCGGCGCCGCTCATGCCGATCTGGTCGATGGCGCTGCGGTTTGCGCCGAGGATCTTGCCGTCCGGGCCGATGATGACGATACCTTCGAGCAGCGTGCCGATGAACTCGGGGCGGCTGTGAAAGTGCAGGCGCAGCCGGTCGTTGAAGTCGTCCGAGAGCCAGTGGTTCTCGATCATGCGCGCCGACATGCGCACCAGGCCCATCGTGTGCTGGTGGTAGCTGCGTTGGTCGCCGGTCACGTCGAGCACGCCGAGCATGTTGCCGCGCGGGTCGAAGATCGGCGCCGCCGAGCAGGTCAGGAAGTGGTTGGCGTGCATGAAGTGCTCGGCCGCGTGGATGAGCGTGGGTGCCTCCTCGAACAGCGCCGTGCCGATCGCGTTCGTGCCCTTCGCGTGCTCGGCCCAGTTCTCGCCCGGCTGCAGCGCGACCTTGTGCGCACGCTCGAGAAAGTCGTCATCGCCGACCGAGTGCAGGATCGTGCCCTGCGCGTCCGTCAGCAAGATCATGCTGTCGGTGTTGACGATCTGCTCGAACAGCAGGTGCATCACCGGTGCGGCGTGCACGTACAGCCGTTGGTTGCGCTCGCGCGCCACGGCGAGATCGCTGCGCACCATCGGGTCGAGATCGCGCTGATCGCTGCGCTTGAGGCCGAGCGCCGCGCTGCGTTGATGCGAGCGGTCGATGAACTCGGTACGCGGACCGGCGATGCACGAGGGGCTCGTCGAGTCAAGTTGTTCGGTGGTC
>Ga0307509_10003310_pt1 | contig 24719 bp, 40 predicted proteins | sample 10_EM_MG_FD_202245 | JGI IMG/M metagenome (GOLD analysis project Ga0307509, IMG submission 202245) | Populus trichocarpa ectomycorrhiza microbial communities from riparian zone in the Pacific Northwest, United States - 10_EM | ecosystem: Host-associated > Plants > Roots > Unclassified | place... | reverse complement strand
CGGTGCTGGTTTGATTCTCACATAGAAGATGGATGATGGAGGCTACTCGGACCCCGGTCTCTGGGAATTCACTATGTCCTATACCTGCATCCCTATATGTATTTCGAAATTGGAAAATCTAAGTTACTATGCCCCCGAAACTTGTTCGCCTGAGATTGGGTTCCAGCCCATACCGCGGGTGTTCGCTCCTGCCCTGTTACCAACGTCCGATCTAAACTGCAACTTGTGATCATAAAGTGTACAAAAAATCGTGGCGAAAATCATGGAAAAGATCGTAAAGATGACGTCCTTGTAATGAATCAAGTTCCCAGACATCACGCCCGTAAACTGAGCTTCACCCGCGAACCGTCGACCCACAACCCTGCGAAGATCTTGGACGATCCCAAGCAATCCACGCGCCTGAGACCACCGTCCCTGACCTGGAGTTGCGCCTCAATACCCGGCTGTGAATCAGCACGATCGCGCCACGAATCCGCCACAATCTTCGCGTTGCGTTTCCCATGAGATTTGATGATATCCCACTCGGGGTGCGTGAGTTGTCGCTGGAAGTAGTCGTGGATTGCGTGGAAGACGTCCGTTATCCGGATTGGGCGAGCCTTTCTTATGGTGATTGGCTCCCAGTTCCACCGCGCCCCTGGTTGGTCGATGAAATAAAGCTCGACGGACAACGTGTACGTTGGCGGGTCCGTGGCTGGCTCACATGCGCCCCTGACGAATTCTGCGTCGTTCTGCACATCCCTCACCATGTCTACAGGGTCGGAGACATTCCACTCGATCGACGTTTCGCCCGGCAGAAGGCAGTTTGATGCAAGCAATCGGTTAAGAGTAAACCCAAACTGGTGGTTAGGGTCTGAGCAGTCGGAGGACGAGTCGGACGAATCGGATGGGAGAACGCCTGGGATAACTCCGGGACCCAGCCACCCATCGTTTCCATCCCCTAGGTCGAGAATGTGTGGAGAGCATGGGCTGAGGTCTGCCAACGGATTGGGTAGGAGGAGGTGAGATGTAGAGGCGGGGGTATAGGTCAGAGCTCCGTGTGGGGTATTCCAGATATACTGGGTCGGTGTGATGTGTCCCAAACCATGCAAGACCGAGTCGGGAACTGTGGTTTGTTGGGGAGTATACGGAATGGAGAGTGGGGCCACGTGAGGGGTATGCCTCGTTCGCTGAACCGGAGGGAGGTCAGCGTTTAGGGTGACGCAAGTGGCTGACGGGGTAGGGAACGGGAGCGCGTTTACTATTGACCCACGGTTGAGCGTTCAGTAGGCTACGGAGATGATGGGCATACCTGGCAACGGCAGCGTGCTCAGCGGGACCGTTTGGGCAACGGGGGTCTTCTTCGGACTCTTGGGGACCCGCGGAGGTTCGTACTGGTATGGCGCCACATATGGCGCCATCTGAAGCTGAGGTTCGTCCGGCTGCGGAGGCGGAAAACGTGGGCCCAACTTGTACTTGATATCGTTACTATAGCCATAGCCGGCATCTACGGAGTGAAGGGCTACGGGCGATTAGAGGAGTGTGGTGAGGTGGTGGCGAGAGTTCTTACTTATTGGATAGACGAACGGGGTGCTCGTGGACTTCTTTGGCAGGCACCCGGCCTTTTGTATGGTTCTGCCAATCCAACACAATTTAGGCTCTCCGCTCGGATATCCAGTCATTCAGAAGTTTAGAGAGAAAGGGGGAGGGGTTGAGTCTCGCAAACACCGTCCAGCACAAGATCTTATAGTAAATGACTGTGGCGTTGTACGTCCGAGCGTCTGAATGGCGCCCGCTTTCTTCGAGAGTGGGAATAATGGCCCGGCCTCAGTGACAAAGGGCCTGTGCAGGTTGCAAAGGGTGACGTTCACGGGAACGTCCAGGAATTATGCAAAGCTGTCACCATTGTAGAGGCGACTACAGTGCGGCGAGCGGCACCGACGTCCGTGTGGCGGGATCAAAGGCTGTGTGAACCCGGCGGATACTCACAATCTCCCGTTGACGATGAGGAACGAGTCTGAAGCTGTACGATGGCGCAAAGGGAGAGATGTCACGGTTGGGTTAGAGGCAGGAGTCACACCGATTCCCAAATGCAGGAGAAGGATCGATATATTTGGCAAGTTACTAGGGTTAGGGTTAGGACTAATTACGGGCCAAAAAAAGGCCTGCCCAGCCCGAGGGCCGAAGCAGGACAGGGAAATATTGAGAGGGTGCATGAGCCGAAGCTCATACAAACCACAGGTCTCCTCTGGGGACAGGGTCGCCGTGCTATGGAACAGCCCTACAGCCCGTAACCCCAATACATGAAGGGGATCACGCCCTCAAGGTAAGTATGAGGGATTCCAGTCACACCACCCCTGCCTTTATACCCACCCACCCCGCGCACGGACCATGTTTGGTCAAGTTTTCTCATATTTCCTCTCTTCATGTGATCCGGTCCCAGATCCGACCGCTTCATTCCCCGATATGAAGTCCCCATCGCCGAGAGAACAATCCTGAAATATTCCTCGAGTGGACGACGCGAATTTTCTTCACCGGAGACCGTGAGGTGATCCGAGGTCACTCCCGGAAAATAAATAACCGATAACGCAGCTCCTTTCTCTTTACCACCACCCTTCTTCACCAGCCAGCATGACCACGAAGAGCAAATCCGACGAATTTTCCCCCGTCTCTAATGACGTTTCTGTCTCCGAACAGGGTTCTACCATGGATCAAGACGAACTCCAGCTGGTAATACCCCGTTGAAGCATGGGAAGGTTTCTTTATGCATCGTGTTCCGCTGTATCATATCGGTAACGTCCCATTCTTGGTGTCGCACACTGGAACGGCTACGGGTATCCGTATCGCGTCTTCTCTGACCTCGCGGTCGAGATGCACACGGATTGAGATCACACCGTTAGAACCTGATCAGCGCTCATACCTGCGTAGGGAAGCCCCCAGCGTTCTTCACTGCTCCCTTACCGCTCTCCCTCTCTCGTGAGGGGGGGCCAATACAGAATTACTGACCCTCTTTTTTGCACCGCGTTTAGGCAAAGTTGGGGTACAAACAAGTACGTTTCTCGGAATGAATGCGCCAAAACGTGCCGTACTAACTTTTTGCAGCAACTCCACCGTAGCTGGAACCTCGTCGAAAGTTTCGCCGCAAGTTTCGTTGCGATGAACTTTATCGGCGGTGTTAGGTACGTGTAGCCAACTCGATTCCCGGCGGGAATCGGAGTCGGGCAATAACTCTGCGAACAGGGTTGGCTTCTTCCTCGGTTTGCTCGCGGGCGGACCGGCGGCCGTTTGGTGAATTCCAATAGCGCCTCGATGATCCGAGTCTTTTGCTGATACACTTCAGGTCTTCGTACATAATCACCCTCGTGTTCATGTGGATCACCGCCGCAGTTCTGGCGGAGATCTGTTCGGCCCTACCCCTCAGTGGCTCAATCTACATATGGGCTGCCGAAAGTGCCGGCCCCGACTACGCCAGATTCTTCGGTTTCGTGGTCGCCTGGTGGTCCTCGACGGCCTGGATGACTTTCGCCGCCAGCAACTGCCAGGTCAGGGTCCCCCGATGCCGTAGCTTTAAACACCTTTCTAACCTACCGTACTCACATGTAGGCCACCGCTAACTACATCGTGTCCCAATTGTCCGTCTGGGAGATCGATTTCCCAGGAGGGGCACACAATGATAACGTCAAGTGGCGCGCACTCATCTGGGCCATCTCCGAGGGTATCTTAGTCTTGGCCATCGCCATCAATTACCTCCCCCCGAGGTTGTATTCGTTCGTATTCAAGTTCTCGGTTGGGTTGTATTTCTTCGATTTCCTTCTCTGCCTCATCTGGCTTCCAATCGGGGTGTCGAAAACATACGGGTTTCGTTCCGCGAAAGAGGTGTTCACGACAACATGTCGGTATCTCCCTTGAATTCCCACTGGACTTATCTGACGGTGCGCGAATCGAATAGACAACGGCACCAATGCCCCAGCTGGATGGAACTGGATCTTGTCTTTGTGAGGCCAAGGGTAGAGATCTTTTCGGTCCCAAACTCACGCCTCGTAGCTTGTTCACATCCGGGACGATGATCGGCTTCGACGCTTCTGGTCACATCGCAGAGGAAACCCGTAATGCTAGGCACATCGAGTTCTTTCCCGCCTCTCCGTACCTCTCATTGACATCAGACCGTAGTGTTGTTGCCGGTCGGGGAATATTGACCAGCGCCTTTGCCACTGGAATCATGGGATTCCTCACCACAATCCTCTTCTTGTTCTGCACCCCGGATCTGGACACCCTCTTTGCCTTGGATGCCCCCCAGCCCTTCGTCCAGATATACGCTATGGCGTTGGGCAAGGGACCAAGCGTTTTCATGACCATCATCGCAGTATTGGGCTTGATCTTGGTGAGTTCCCTTGCACCACCTTACCGCCTGATGATTGACTCTACCTCGCGTAGGGTACCAGCGTGGCGATTGTCGCCGCCTCCCGTCTAATCTTCGCTGTGGCTCGTGATGGCGTCCTGCCCCTTTCTTCCTGGATCGGCCAAGTCGACGAAAACAAGCAACCGCGCAACGCCGTGACGGTCATGTACATATTCGGTGCAGCCCTCCTCTGCACCATCCTCCCCAGTCAAGTCGCTTTCACTTCCCTCGTCTCCGCGGGTGGCATCCCCACCACCGCCGCGTACGGCCTCATCGCGTTGTTGAGGTTGACCATGACTCCGAATGATTTCAAGTCGTCAAAGCTCAGATTGGGCGCCTTCGCCAAGTACTTTTACGTTGCAGCGGCGCTTTTCAACGCTGTCGTGTTTTCGGTCCAGGTTTCACCGTTCTTCTTCCCCGTCACTGCTGAGACGTTCAACTTTGTGAGCTTTCGTTACCTTTCCCCCCGGGAACTCAGATCACTAACCCATTCCGTGATCCCGTGTAGGCTGGAATCATTTTGGGTGCAGTCACCATTCTCGCGATCCTGAGTTGGTGGTTTATCCCCGAAGACAAATGGCTTCCCAGGGAACAAGTCACCAGGGCTTTACGGGCTGCCGACGAAGAACCAATTGGCACAACTTGACTAGAAAGTTCAAGATCGCGAAAGAACTCCCATTCCCTTCCTTGCCTCTCGTTCCGGGGAGTTGGGACCAAGTCGTTCGTGAAAGAGTTCGCGTTTCCCTAACCACAAAAGGTGACTATACGTGTACAATGTAGCCTACAACTTCCCTTGGTATCGATGAATGTGATGTGATGCTCGCCATATAGTTTTACAAAGCCGTAAACCCCTGCTCACCAAAACCAAGTCTAAGTGTCATTGGTTCTTCCCGACGGAGGACTTCCTCGATTCCCTCTTAGCCATCTCCTCCTCAACCCACTTCCCGGCGCATTCGACGGCCCGATGTGGCTGGTTCTTGTGCGTCAAGAGGTATCCTTGCAACGCAGCCATCGAGAACTCCCTCTCAGGAACCAACTCCCTAAAGCGCCCTACGAGGACCTCGAGCTCCTCAGGTGAAACTTTGACGTCGCGTTTCCTTCGGCGAGCGATCGTAGCGAGAGATTGTTCCTGCACTCCCGTGGGTAACTCGACATCGATGAGTTTCTCGGTTTCGGACTCAGCTGGAGTACCGTAACCAGAGTCCGAGACCTTTCGGTCGCCGTCCTCGTCCTTCGAGGTCGCGGGATCCTTGGGTGGTGACCGATGGGCGGTGGAGGTGCGAGGGGTGGGGAGATAGAATCGCTCGAACAGCTTTCCGACTTGGTATTTACTGGCCAAATTAAACTCGACGTGGACATCCATCCTTCCAGGACGTCGAAGGGCGGCATCGAGAGCCTCGTACCGGTTGGTGGTCGCGAAGAGTAAGCGTCCCTCCTGGGCCCCAACTCCATCAAGCGCGTTCAAGAGTCCACTTAACGAGATCCTACTCGACCGATCCTGAGGAGCCCCAGGTCCAGTTGGATTAGGGACCTTGGTTTCCTCAGGAACCTCTCCTTCGTCGAGGAGGTTCCGACTGAGCGTATGATGGAACGCGGCGTCGATATCTTCCATAAGTGCAATGCAGTGTTCGGGAAGGTCCGAAATGAGCTCTTGCAAAGAATTGTCGTCCAAACCAGCCCGAGAGAGCGAAATGACATAAACGTCCAAGTTGAGTTCCCCGGCGATGCTTTGAATAAGAGAGGTCTTTCCGGATCCGGGAGCCCCATACTGCAATCGGGAGGGATGATGTCAACGATGACTCGAAGTGCCTACTCAGGTGGGAATGCGACATACGAGAAGGTAGCCCCGTCGGAACGGAATCCCGCGCTCCGAGTACCATTCCTTACTATCCAGGAAATCGAGGGCGTCCTCAAGGATGGCTTCTTTCACACCAGAGTCGAGGATGATAGACCCGAGGGGACGTTTAGGACGAGAGGTGATCAGACGCCATTCGTTCCTCGCGTCGGAAGAGTAGACCGAAACCTGTTCTTGCCTCGCCTTTTCCCAGCATTCCCTAGCTTCAGCGAGGAGATCCTGAGCGAATTGGTGACTACCCCCAAGGATACTGCGGGACAGTTCAGCTCGCTGGTAAACCCAACCGACCTGGCCTCCCTCGCACCTGATGTGTAGAGATCGGGTGGCATGGTAGCTAAGGCCCTCAGCCTTCGACCTGACCACCTTAACGTACCGCCGTTTGTGCCAGAAAGTAGACTCATAATCGTAAGCGACGACAAAGCGGACTTTTCGACCGTTCTTTTGGCTGTCAAAACAGTCTACACGGGATTCCAGCCCAAACGACGAGGTGCTGACCGCAACCTTCCTCGCCTTTCCCCACGACGGATGTTGCGAAAGCCAGACCATCACCCAGTCTGCGAGAATCATGCGCAGTCAGCGCCTGGTGCGGGCGGGATCACGGCAGCAAAATGCAATGATCGGGGCCGGAGCGGGTGAAATGCGTAAATACTCACCGTAGCTATCATCGCCGTCCTCAAAGTCGACGGTGATCCAAAACCGGTCGACTACGCTGTGCCATGACTGGAAGGCGAGCCTACGACACGTCTCAAAGATACCACCGATGAGGAAGAGTTTGAGCCAGTCTTGGACTCCGGTGAAGGACAGCAGGATGGTGGCAAGGGTCGCGATGGAAGGTTTTTCGGCGAGGGAGTCTGCGATGCTTGTGAGGTTCGCTTGGAGGTCGTTAAAGTCCATCGTGTGTTCGTGTCGGAGAGGGGGTTGATTTGAGGATAGCTGGAGGGGGGAAAGGAAAGAGCCCGTCGGTGCGATTTTACACTCCGCTGCGACATGGCTTTTTATAACCACCACGGGACAGTAGGTACCGACCTAACAGCCTCGAGTCAGGCACGAGTCGGGCTGTGAGTCCACCAGACTCAGTTCATTAACCGCACTGCAAGTCACCATCAACCCGCCTTCATCGATCAACCTGCACAGCTGCCGCCTGTGGACTCAGCGTGACTTTCTGTTGCCTACACTTTGAACATCCTGTCGAGAAAGGAACCCGTATGGACCCTGACCGCTACCCGGGGCTCGAAACAATACAAATCAGGGCGGCTGGATCCCCTGTAGAGACGGTGAACTGTTCCATTAAACTGAAGTCACTTAGTGTTTGATGTGTCGGCTGGCCCGGATAGCGGCATTACCAGATGTAGATGTTCACTTCTCTCCAGAAGATTGAACAGACGAACATTAGGAAAGCGGGATGCTACTACGCAGGTGACCAGCCACCCGGCTCGCTCGGCGTCGGCTGACGTTCATCGACATCGGCTCATCCGAACAACTATCAGATGGCTCTCGGTCCCCGCGCAGACACACTGATAAGTATACTTATGACGAACAACATCCAGCGTAACCCAATAAGACCTAGAGTCTCGGCGTATGTATCACCATCGCACATGATCGCATGGGTACGCCCACAAAGCAAAAACGCCAGGGTCAGATCCCGATGAAAGCCCAAAAAACGGTTGTTTACGCGACAATTACGCCCAAAGTGAAATAAAGCCAGCGATATGGGCGTCCTACGTAGCCTCCCCTCTGATCTCCCCGCGATCCCGTCACCCGCTAAAGACCACCCCGATCACCGAGCTCTCGTGTTCCTGCAACCCGCTCCAAACGTCTCCTAACACGAGGCAGGATTTTTGGATGTACGGGTTCCACTGTCGTACGCGATTGATCCAAGGCCGCTCATTGGATCACCGAAGGCGTCAAGACCATCAAACCATCCTTACGCCCCACGCGGCATCGGCAAGATCTCCGACGGAAATCTTGCCGTTACGGTTCCCCAGCGTTCAGTGGATCTGAACCCAGGCACCCCAGGAAGATCCTGGATTAGGAAAATCTTACCAACGCCGGTTGAAACGTTGTAGGTTGAATTCCGCGGTGGGTCCCTCAAGACGGATATTGTGATTCAGTGCCAATCCCCGGGATACGGACGTGCCACTAGCCCTGAGCCCAAAATTTGTTTCAAAAGTACGCGCATACCATGAGTAGTGCTATCGGCGTGGCCCGTTCCGGCCGACCCATCACAGTTGGTCTTCAGTGCGACGATGGGGAAGCGGCGCCAACAACGAACGCTACAACAGGCTCAGCACCAGCGTGCAACAGGGAGGTAAGTCATCGCCTCGCCGGTAACGGTTGGTTGTTGAATTCAGCAATCAACTAGGCCAATCGCGGGTAGGGCGTGTACCCAGAACGTCCGTTGATGCTCGGCGCCATATCGTCGGGGCGTCATGAGGAGACCGCGAGGTACTGTAGCCGGAGGGGCACACAAGTCCTTGTCTACGCCAGCATCCAGCATGTTCAGAAGGCGGGGAGGGGTTGAGGATGAAAAAACGAAATAGGGGAGTCAATCACACCCCAATTGATGCTCATGCGGACGCAAAGGCTTGCATGGATCCATTACGTCCCCCAAGAGGTTGGTGGAAGATTGGTAGGTTGGTAGTGTACAACAGAAAAGGGAATCAACTATGTGGTGTGGCGTGGCGTGGTGTGCATGTGAGGGCATGGGAGGGACGGTTTACTGAATGTTCAGCCGCTAGAACCAATTACCATCGTCAGCGTTGTGAAGAATGGCAAGAGAAGGAATGAACGTGCTGGTTTCAGAGCCTTGATGAGCTGCCATTCCGCGCTGGAAACATCGTCCTTGAAAGAGGCCTACAACGAAAAGAGGGACAGGAGGAAAAGGACAATGGCAATCAGGAACCCATCAGCGCGAGCATCGCCAAAACCGTTTCACAGAGAGCCGGTGATGATTGATTAATCTCAACGTACCTTCAGAACATCGATGCTCTGCCTCGAGATGTGGCTATAGATCTCGTCCTTGTCGTCAAAGTGCCGCCCATACGTCTTGGAGGACTGATACACGGCATGTTCGATCTTTACCGCGACACCCCCGCCTGCTTGTGCCTTCTTGATAATCTGGGAGAAGAAAGGGAAGAGAAATATGTGAGCTTGAACTAAACCAAATCGATGAACGTCGAACTCACGTCGTGGGTCTTGTGGTTGATTTCCAGTGATGTTCTACGCAGATGAATTGCAATGATCAAACGTTTAGGAAACCCGCGATACGGTGGCTGGGAGAGGGGGTGCTTACATCTTTCCCAGGGGAATAATCTCCTTCTTCTGCGTGACGGGATCAATCTTTACGACGCACAAAGGCGTCCCAACCCTTAATGTCCCATCCAGAATATCAACACCCATGATAATCGGATCCCTCTTCGTAAACACCGCGATGATCTTCAGCCGGCAGGGCCAAACGGCCTGTGGCGCTGCGTCCTTCCTCTTTGCCTCCGTAATCTCGGCGTTGTACACCGTGAAAGCGTCGAACAGGTGGTATATGATATCGGCTTGAAAATTTGGATCGTCCAGCGTTCACGCAAAATCGAGGTAAACTGGCCGAACGGACCTTTGAACAACCTGATCCCCATCTCTTCCGCCAACCTCTCAGCCTCCTTATCCACAGTCACGTCGAAGCACAATATACATGCCAGCTCCTTCGCCTTCTCCAACATCGTCGCGGCCCTCATGATGTCCTTCTTGTGCACCGGCCCGATATTGATCCCGGACACGGGGATCTTACTGACCTTCAAGAAGTCCAGAAGCGCTTCCAACGAACCCAACGTGCTCGCCTGTACGCACACACCACGACCAGACTTGTCGATGGAGTTAAGTAAGGTCGTCAAATCAGACATGACTTCGTCCATCATTTCTTCCTCTTCATCGTCAGGACCGACGACGAGCAATCGCGAACCAGCGATGGCTTTTTCCAGATCCGGGGCAACGACCTTTACTCCGAGAGCGGCCTTGACCTCCTTGTGGTGTACATAGGATGACTAATGGGCCCGGTGAGTTCGGACTTCACGAGGTCGCTCCCTGAACCGGGCCTACCTTGATACGAAGCTCCCGAAGGGGCTGCGGTGTGAGCAGAGCGCGAACTTGCGTGACAATCGGCCCGTTCAAACCACAAACGACGATCTTGTCTCCTTCTCTCAGGATACCATTCGATAACACGACGTCGATGGTTGTCCCAAGACCTTCGATGACCTTGACTTCCAAAACCGTGCACTCCAACTCGGACAGGTACATCAACCTGTCGCTCATCCTCTGCTGGGTGAGGTTGACCAACAACAAGATCATGTCCGGAATGCCCTCCCCTGTGTGTGCAGACGTCGGTACCAACGACACATTCTTGGCAAAGCTCTTGTTCTCATAGTACAGCACGGCGTTGAGACCCTGTTCGGCAAAGGCGAGGGTAGTGCTCTTGACCCGATGCTCGAACTCGCGTTGGACAGATGGTTTCTGTTTCGCGAGTGAATCTTGGAAGGAGTTGTCAGGTGTCGCCTCCCACCCATACATACGATCGATCTAAGATTTCCCATTGTTTGTGGGAAAGCGTCCACAAAGAGTCAAAGGTGTGAATAAACGCGCGGGCGGAGGAATATAATGAGAGGCCGAAACGGTAACACTGAACTAAAACCACTGGAAAACGAACCTTATTCAGGGCGACTATGAATGGCGTCTTCCTGTCCCTCAACAGTCTGAGTGACTCCAAAGTCTGGGGTTCCAACCCATGCTAAAAGGAACAAGCAACCGGATAAATTTCTCGATATCATCAGTGGGTAAGCGGTGATTTCCTTACCATGATATCGACGACCAAGATGGCGATATTACACAACGAACTGCCACGGGTGCGCAAATTTGTAAAGGATTCGTGTCCAGGGGTGTCGATGACGAGAAGGCCAGGAATCTTGTATTCTTGTGACCCATCCTGAAAGTAGACAATTTAAACCTCGCCACGCACCACCACCGGGGCTAGTGAAATGATACCTTATTGAGAACGGCTGTCTTGGTCTTGATAGCGTCCACAGGGAAGTAAGTTGCTCCAATCTGTTGTGTGATACCACCAGCTTCGCCCTCCTGAACGTTCGTTTGTCTGATCTGAAGCGGGTGTCAGCGAGTGCTCCCGCGATTGCAAGGGAACTGGCCACCTACCTTGTCCAAAATCTTCGTCTTTCCGGTATCGACGTGTCCGAGAATACAACAGATGGGACTCCGCAAATCGTCCTTATTCCTGGCAGCAAGAGCAGCTTGGTGAGCCTTGGCTCTCCTCTCGGCCGCCTCGGCCTTCTTCTGAGCGGCCATCTGCTTCGCCTTAGAGATACCTTCGTCGGAATCTTCGTCGGAATCATCAGAATCTGAGTCCGAAGAGTCCGAAGAAGAGGATGACGATGACGATGAAGACGAAGAGGAAGATGAAGATCCTTCGACAGGTTTCTTCCCAGGCGTGGTTTTGCTGGGAGGAGCGGCCTTGGCGGGTGCTTTCGTTGCGGCCTTCTCGGTCCTCGCCGGCGCGGATGCAGGTTTCGGTACGGCTGTCCGAGAGTCGTAAGATTCCAGCGAACCCAACACGATCTGGCACGTACCTTTGGGTTGAGCGGCAGGCTTGGGGGGTGGTTTCTCGTCCTCAGAAGAAGCATCCCAGTCGCTCTTTACGTCTGCGGCGGGGGCAGGGGTCTTCTCTTCCTCGCTTTCAGCGTCCCAGCCGTCTTTAGTTTCGGTGGGCTTCTCATCTGGCGTTGGTGGTGAGGGTTCCGATTCGGGGGGAAGGGCCTTCGTTGTCACAGATGGCGTTGATATCGGTGTCGATTCCTTCGTCGAAGTGCCGGGTTGAGGACCCTTCTTCTTTTTACCGCCGTAAGAGAACTTTTTCGAGGCGCCACCAGATCCGCCGGCTTGCTGCTGTTGCAACCCCTCGATGACGACACCAGACGCGAGGAGGGCCTGCTTCCGTATTTCTGCAGCTCGTTGCTCCTCCTTCTGTTTCTTGGTCAACAGTTTACCGTCCTTCCTCAACTGCTCTCGCTTGGCCTGGGGAGTTTTCAGCGGACAAGATCATCTCGAGTGGCACTTTCTGACCTTTTCCTTCTCTTTCCGCCTCTGTTTCTCTGCCTCACGTTGCTCTTCCTCCTCCTTGGCCTTCCTCTCCTCCTCCTCTATCCGTTTCCGCTCCTCTTCCTCCTTCTTACGGGCTTCCTCTTCTAACCGCCTCCTCTCCTCCATCATCGCCTTCAACGCACCGACAGCACCCGCCTTCTTCTTGGGGGCAGGGGCAGGCTCCTCCTCCTTCTTTGGCTTCTTCTTTTTCTTCTTTTTGTTGCTCGAGGCACCGGTGGTGGGTCCTTCTTCATCGTCCTCTCCGTCTTCGTCGGGTTTTGGTTCTGGCTGTGCTGGTTTTGGGGGCGAGGATGGGGTGGGTCCAGTAGGAGCGGGAATCTCTTCGGTAGTAGCGGCTTTCTTTGCGGCGGCTTGAGCTTTTTTCTTCGCCTAGATAAAACGAGTGAGCAAATCACTGAAGGGAATGGCGAAAACAAAGGAACCTTTTCCTTTTCCTTCTTCAACTTGTCCTTCTCCTTTTTCGACAACAGCTTCGGACCTGTGTCCGACTCAGCATCGTCGTCGGGAGCGGGCTTCTCTTTGGGCTCTTCCTTAGACACCTCTGGAGGGGGGGTGGGTTGTTCTGGTCGTTTGCGTGATCAGCATATAGCCGCATCTGAGAATCGGTGGCGGGTCGACTCACTTGGCTCCGGGGCTTCATCATCGTGCTCATCCTCACCCTTCTCAACCTTCTTCCCCTTGCCCTTTTTACCCTTCTTGGGCTTCGCTTTCGTAGGACCAAACTCTTCATCAAGTAGATCGTCAGGATCAACCTCGGCGGGCTTCTTCGGGGCGCTAATATCGCCTTTGGCGTTGGCAGCTTCAGTGTCTGATCCCTCACCAGGAGGAGGACCATCGGCGAAGGATACGTCTGGATCTTTCTTCTTTTTGTCCTTTTTCCCTCCTTTTTTCTTTTGGGACGCCTTTAACGTAGACTGTATGCCGAGGAGTCGTGACGTGAGATAAGATTTTAGAATTTTAAGATCGAAGTGGCGGGGTTCGCACCATCAGGCCGCCGAAGTCCTCATCTTCGTCAACTGGCTGGTCCATCATGCCCAGAGCGGCGAAGGATGAAAAGGACCGTGTGGAATTGGAGGGGCCGTCATCGTCATCCGCAGCGGCGGCAAGAAGATTGTTGCTAGCGACGGATGTTCCAGCCTTCTGCCTAGAGATAGATTAGATGCTGTGCGCAACGAGACGGGGATGCGTTGGACCAGTAATCGTCGTCGTCGGCGTTCTTTCCCTTCTTTCCCTTGGTCTTTGGCGGCATCGGAGATCTTCAGGGAACGCCCGACGGGTTCGGACGGAGGTAAAGAAACAACAGACACAGCCGGGTTTCGAAACACTGGGCGTTTTCCCGTTCCATCACGTGACTTCCTTACCCGCGTAACGCGTAACGACTCAGAGGGCTGTTTCAGTAGAGGGTGGGTAGGATGGAGGACTATCGCGCGAAAAAGCAAATTTGATAGCAATGATATTACTAGATATTCTAAAAGTTGAGCAAAAAGAAACAGCGTCGGGGGGGGGATCGTAACCAAGAGATGGATCGCTTGGGGCTAGGCGTTGTGTAACTCTCTAGAAAGTCTTGCGGTGCTTCTCCAACTCCTCTGCCATCAAATCGAAAGGCGGGGTGACATGGGTCTCATCGCCGCTGCTGGGTGTAGCAACCCCACTTCCACCTTCGCTCTCATACGCCGTTCCATTGACCGACTCTTCCCTCTCCTTCTCCTCTACAAGTTTCGCCTGATAATCCACAACCCTCTTCGCCTGAGCCTTCTTTAGTGACCTCGTCCCCCCCGCATAGAAGAAGAACAGTGATCCTCCGACGATGAAGTACCCGTACCATCCCACACGGCTGAAACACTCCAGGCTGTCTTCTACGGTGAGCAGCATGAAGGGGGCCGCGGCATAGTTCACGAGCATGGTGGTTAGAAGAACTCCAGACCAATCGTAAATCTTCTTGTTGAATGACGGAGCGGTTTTGAGTTGGCCGGGGACGGGAATGAGCAATGGTCGAACGGCTGAACGGACGAGTCGGGCGGCACTGGTGACGAAACCGCCGAAAACGAACGTGAGATAGTAACCTGGAGAGACGCCGTGCTAAGAACGAGGCATCAGTGAGGAGCTGGAACACATCGGTGAACGGATGTTACCCAGATCGCGCTGACGGTAAAAGTCAGCATGCTACTCTTGAATCCAGGCTTGGCTCCCTTCTTGGTGACTCTCTTGTAGATACACTCTCGCAGCCAAACGTTCGTCTTCATGTTCCATGAATCGAGTAACATCTTAAAGTTCTCGGCGAATTCGATATTAAGCACACGAATATTGGCGGCTCCATCCCAAAGCGTCTTGCCTTCCTCGTTGTACCCAGTGAATCCGAGACCGGTAATGATAGCTGCGCCCTGGGGGAGAACACGGGAGTCAACGGAGATCGTTTAGACGCAGCGAGCGGGCACGGACCTCGGTGAGAGTCCAGATGGCGTAGTACTTGCACCTTTCAAAGAACCCAGCGATCTGGAAAAAGAGGAGCCTTGTAGCCGAGGAGGTCAGTCCCAGAAATTGGGGCGACGTCACCAAGTCTCACCTTTCTGCGAGGGTGATCCTTCCGAACCATGGCCTTAATGTCTCGGCGTAACTAAACTTGCCATACAACGTTACAAAGAGTCCCAAATACACCAGTCCAGTGGCGAGCTTGGTGTATCCGACACGTTTCCTGCCGTATGGTAGGAGTCGTTTCGGTATGAAGCTCGGGTCCTGGAGGTGCCTTGGGGGTGTAGCGCTCTTGAACAGTTTCTCGGTGACCAGAGCGTCGTATTCCGCGTATTCTAGGAACGGACCGACGAGAAAACCCGGGAAATAGAGAGTGTACCCGAGGAAAGCGAGGATGGAGGGGAATTTTTGGTCTGTTACTCGTCTTTCGAGTTGCCATTTATCCAGGTCCTATGTCGTGAGTCAGCGGTGGTGGAACTGATGACGATATAGGTAGTAAACCGACCTCGGCGGGCCGCCTGCCATCATGAACGTTCCACGCGAACGTGGTGAGTTTCATGACGAGGACCATTTGGGGACCTGTGACCTCCATGGTCTCGTAGCCGAGATTGAAGAATGCTCGGATGATATGACTGTTCGGTTTTTTGTCAGGGGAATCGTTGAGGGTCCGTAGGAGGTTTGCGCGTACTTTATCAACAGATGGCCCATAACAAATCTGCAAAGACCGGCGTATTTAGTAAACGCGTTTCATTTTCGGAACAAAGAGAACACACATGAAAACGAGCCAAGGCATCCTTTTATCCGTCATCCCCTTGGTCAGGAAGTACGTGACGAGGATGTCCAACAAAAGTTGCAAAAACGCGTTAAACATGTTGAGCATGACGAGGAGGTAAAATAGTGTGACGACAACGTTGAAGACATGTTTGAGTGCGACGGACGGCACGCGAATGAACACGCTTCCGAGTGGATAGGAAATGAGCAGACAAGCTAGCAGCTGCGTGATTTCAAGTCAGAATCGAGAAATTTCGAGGGGGTTGGAAAAGACGCGATGGATGCGTTGGCGGTGTGCGGGAAGTCGATCATCCGGTTGGGTTGAAAGAGGATGCTCACCTTGATCTGGTCGACGGAGGCACCGAGTGCGTCCGCGAATGATGTGAAGAAACCGTCCATGGTGAAGACACCAGAGGATGGTGGGCACTCGTCTACGGGCGCGCCACCTCGTTGGGGTGATTGGGAGAGGAGGTTGGGGGAGCCATGTGGAGGCGCGTTGCCGCTGGCAGTTCGGCAGACCACAAGCGCCTGCTTATAATAAAGGCTCCGTCGACATCTTCACACTTCATCCCGACTGCGTTCGTTTTCAAGAGAATGGTACTATATAAAGGACAGACAACGACATCCGTCGTGCATACCCAGAACTAAGTTATACATTCGGACACTGGAACTTGAAAGGAAGGGTATTCGAGGCTAAACTTGAGGCACGCCGTACTGCTGCTGTTGGTAGTTGGGCTGGTAGTTGGGTTGGGGTTGATATTGAGGCATGACGGGAGGAGCACCGGGAGGGATGCTGCCGGGAGGAGGGTAGGTGGCAACAGTGGTGCCAGGAGAGTTGACTATGCCCTTCTCCTGACCAGGTCCCTGGACCCACTGGATTTCCTTCACGTCGGACATCCAGAGGTTCCTTCCGGCCTGGCCAGCCCTAACAACGGCCCCGATGAGGGTCATGATGTATGCGAGAACTACGAAGACTCGGATCAGCATGGCCAATACAGTCGAGTTTTCTGCGAAGCTTACGGATGAACCAGTTGAAGAAACCGAAGGCGGCGATCGCCTGAGTGGCTCCACAGACTACAACAGATCGTCAGAACGAGGTATCGAGATGGAGGTAAGGGGGTACGTACAGGTGCCTCCTATGCAACCGAGAGCTCCGATGGTTACGGCGGTATGAGCGCCAGTGGAGAGCCACATGACGCAGAGGAAAGACAACCAGCCAACCTCGAAGGAAACCCTGGATGTCAGGGCGCCATCGCGGATGCGACCAACAGAGATCCTAGGCACGGTTACTACTATGAGCCTATTATGGTGGAGCCACACGAAGAATGAGGCTCACATGGCGGTGACGGAGACCAAGTGAAGGACTGCGGTAGAGACACCGAGGGCAGAGTAGGTGAAATAGATAATCCTGGTTTGGTTCAAGGTGTACGCAGCGAGACAGAGGACAAGGAAAGCAAAGATATTGGTTACGCCTAACAACAACGCGTCAATTAGCACGTCGAGATGAGGATGGACAAGGTCTCAAAATCTTACCGAGGACAGAAACTCTAACGAGGGAAATTGCGGGTGGCATTTCGGAGGTAAATGAGAGGAGGAGAAGCGGAGAGCGAAGGAAAGGACGGGACACAAGCCCAAGGCTTTTGTACCCTTTCTAACACCCATACCAACCGAATATCAAACTGAGCGTGGGATTGAGAGTAACATCGGTAGCATTGACGGGTGGGCGGTGTAGAAGTGTCACCAGGCACGAGTCACACATCTCCGTCTTCCCCCCACAAAATGACATGGCGAGCCTCGCAAGACCGGAGGGTGACCGATCGGGCAGTTCCCAAGCGAGGCCGGAGAGTTAGAGGGGCGGGTGGACCAGCAAAACGTCCCACCCTCCTGCTCGTGTGGCGCTGCCTTGACCGCCCAGAGCAAATTTGTGTCTTGACGCCAGCGCCTGGTGGAGCTTCCAATGAAAATCACCATGGTGGATTTCGGTGATGCATGGATGGATGATTGGCGTCCAGGATCCCGATCACATTCAAGCCGCAAAATCGTGAATGATCCAATTTGACATACATAGGTCGTTACAGTGGTGGTAGTATCAGTACAAGGGGCCTGCATGTGGAGATTTCAGGAGGTACATCGAGTGGTATCATGAACTATTGCACATCCACCGACCATCCCTTCAAATCAGGTCTGTCGGCAGCTTCTTGCCTATCCGAATGTCAACAACAGGAACATGTCCCCCGAGCGCATCAATCGAGGCGACCCCAGGAAGGTTCCCTTTCGAATTGACGATAACAACGCGATGCAACGGTGCCGAAGGGGTGTTCTTCCTATCTACTGCGAATCGTGTCAGTGCCCCCATAAAACCTTCATCGAGCTCGCAATCCATGAATGCGATGGTTCTCAGTAAAGGAGAAGCCGACGGCTCCGAGAACAAGGCAGAGAATAGGTATGGTGTGTGGACCTCGCGTACGATGGCGAGCATCTCGAGGGCAGGGTGGGACGACGGAGGGAATGTAATGCGGGCGAGGTGATCAGGAGAATCCCCCAAATTCAACGCCAACTCACGGCGTACGATGTGAAACGCTCGAACATTGGTGAGATGCAGGAGAGGGAACTCTGCAAAGGGGTCCTCTGGGCTAGAGCCGCATGTGAGTGAGAAAGTTCCGTCGGGCCCGAGTAGTTGAACGCTCCTCGCGTCAGAATGATACTCCATAGATGTAATCGATTGTACGCTCTGGCGGTGAGCCACGGAAACGACAGGGAGAATGTCGCTCAGCCCCGAGCCCCCGCCGCAGAGCATAACCTCCAGGGTGGCCCCCCTCCGGAGAGCGATTCTGGAGATCAATGCGCTACCCCCTGCGGCACCGGCTGAGGATATCGATAGGAATCTGAGAGGGTTCGTGGTGGTGTCTCGATCCCGTAACCTTTCGAGGGAAGCCGGTGTGAACCATATGTCCAAGACCGCGCGCTCAAGCGCATGGTTCCCCTCCAAAAAGTCCATGAAGGTATCCAAGTTGAGATCGAACCGGTGGTTGCGGAGGGTCAGGTCCGTTAGCGTCCTGAGACGCTGGAGTGAGGGGTAGAGGGGGACGTATGCCAACGAGAGGTGTGTCAAAGCGGGGGTTGATTCTGCAAACGGATCGACGGTGGCGGCATGAAGGAGTCCGGGGGATAATGAAAACGATCGGAGGTTAGGCATCGACTGGGGAAAACCCAGGAAAGTTTGTGCGAGCTCTTCGGTGGTCGAGATACAATTGATGCGTAGGGCTCCGATGTTTTGAACGTGAGGTGTTACTCGAGCAGAGAACCCGGGATTCGTTCTGACCTGGCCCATGTCGAGCCACAGTTCCAGAGGAACCGCCCGACACCGCTCCAGACTCAACTCCGCCAAACCAATCCGTTCGCTGGATACCAATGTCCAATTTCCGGGTGTCGAGACGATGGACTCGCGCCAGTACCGGCATACGTGGGTCAGTGGGATGATTGATCTTGTGTCGATCGCGTCCTTGTCCATGAATCGGGCGATCCGGGAGAGGGTCTCGGGCAGAAGCCTGTTCACAGGTTGCAACAGGTTCCGCAAAGAGGGCACAAGTTTCAGAACATCGTGTACCCTAGCTTCGAGGCTTTCGATCTGGAAGATTGACCGTTAGATCCCGCTGCCGCGTTTGTTGGGGGGGATCGACAAAGGTGTACTCACCTCAGCCCTCAAGGTTGTAATCGACGCTAAAACGGGCGGGAGGGGAATTTCGCGCACCCTGGTGCATTCCAAGCCGAGTTTCTGGTTGATGGCCCGGAGCAGATCAGGGATGGAGAGGTCGAGAGCAGCCTCCAAAGACATGTGCCACGTGAGAGTAATGGCGGGCGCAAGGCGAGAGGGGAGATAGCTGGTGGTTTATCCGGGATAGACACTAGGCTTTATATACTAAGAACTACATGGGTGGCCCTGTGCGTGGAAATGAATGAAAGAGACAAAGAAAAGGTATAGCTAATTACCTAATCTAGCCGCACAGGTGGCCCGTGGTCAGTCGCCGTCACATGGTGTTTGGATTTCCAAAAACTCAAACACAATCTGGCGCTTCGATTCTTTCAATCAATTCCTAACATCAGGGCAGATCCCACGACCGCCCCACAATTGAATACCTCTTTCAAGGGCGATGGCGGTAGACGCAGGGCAGAGTGTGATGTTTATTGCATACTGAGGGGGTATCTTACGCGTTCAGACAACCGCCGGAAGTGGAACGGAAGGGTAAAGTGGAGGGGGTGGATGAGGTTATGCTCGGGGCAACCCCTGCTGCTGCTGATAATAAGGTTGGAATTGAGGCGTCGCGGGGGGGACGTTATAGTGGGGGGTGTTATAGTTCGGGTTGGTGACGGGGGGGTAGAGGATGGCAACGGTAGCGTTGGGAGGGTTGATGTTCCCCCTTCCGTTGTTGGCGGGTCCATGGGCCCGTAGGATTTCCTTTACGTCGCACATCCAAACCTTTCTTCCCGTTTGGTTTGCCTTGACGGCGACCACGACGAGGGTGATGATATATCCAAGAACTACAAAGGTTCCAGATCAATACGACCGACGCGATCGAGCCTTCTGTGGAGCTTACGGAGTATCACGTTGAAGAAAGCAAATGCAGTGATCACTTGGAGGCGTGCGCAGACTACAACAAGTTGTTAGAATCAAGGCCGCGGGCGTAGGTGGGGGGGGGGCACATACGGGGGTGGCTACAAATAAAGACATAGCGATTGACAAGGCCAACTGCGAGCCACATGGCGCAGATGATCGACAACCATACAACCTCAATGGAAACCCTGGACGTCAAGGCCCTAAGCACGGAATGAGCTGCTGACTGACGCGCAAAGAGCGGAACTCGCATGATGGTAATGGAAACCAAGTGAAAGAGCGCAGTGACGAGAGGGGGGGCGGTGTGAGCGGGGTAGAAAATACCCTGTAACAAGACGTGTACGGCGAGACCAAGGGTAATAGCGGCGCACGCGTTGGTCACCACTAAGAACGGACGCGTCAAATTGGCAACGGATCGAGATGAGGCTGGGTGGGGTCTCACAGAAGATGGTGGCCCGGGTGCGGAGGAGGGCAGATGGCATCGTAGAGGGAGATGAGGAGAAAGAAGGGGAGGCCGAAGGAAAGAAGTTCGGTAGGCAGGGTCCAGTTCTTAAAGAACTGAACCCAGCCTACCATTGTAACAACCTTCATCAAACCGGGCATGTGACCCATTGAAGATTGACAGGTGGGCGGTACGGGGAGTGATCCGCCTTCCTTCGTGGCGCCCCAGGGTGATTGGTTTGGGCGATCCCTGAACCAAATCGGAGAGATGGCCAGACGGAGGGAGAGGTTCGTGGTTGCACGTACGAGCGTCTAGTTCGAGTCTGTAATGGGTCTGCCATCCCCAGAGATGGATTCCTCGCACCCTGGTGCGTTCCTGGCCGACTTTCTCGTTCGGTGCCCGGAGCAGTTGCAGGAGAGGCTGAGAGTGACCGCCAAAGGTACGGTGGAGGCTACTGGCCGGGAGCGTGGTTGGGCAAGTGGCTCAACCCACCCAGACATTTCGATCCTGTCCGTCAATCACTGGGTGTCATTGCCGAATAAACTCGTTGCATTGCGAGAACGGAAGGATAACGTTCGGACCCTTTGTCAATGGCGGTGGTCACGGGGTAGAGTGTGATGTTTATTGCATACTGAGGGGGTATTTTACGCGTTCAGACAACCGGAAGTGGAATGGAAGGGTAAAATGGAGGGATAGGTGAGGCTAGGCTCGGGGCAACCCCTGCTGCTGCTGATAATGAGGTTGGAACTGGGGCGTCGCGGGGGGGACGTTATAGTGGGGAATGTTATAGTTAGGGCTGGTGATGGGGGGGTAGATGATGGCAACGGTAGCGTTGGGAGGGTTGATGTTTCCCCTTTCGTGGCTGGCGGGTCCCTGGGCCTGTAGGATTTGCTTTACGTCGCACATCCAAACCTTTCTTCCTGCTCGGCTGGCCTTGACAGCAACCGCGACGAGGATGATGATATATCCAAGGACTTAAAGGGTCCCAGATCAATACGACCAACACGATCGAGTCTTCTGCGGAGCTTACGGAGTATCGAGTTGAGGAAACCAAGTCCAGGAATTGCTTGGAGGGGTCCGCAGACTACAGCAGGCTGTTAGAATCGAGATCGCGGGCGTGGATGGGGCACATACGGGGGTTCCTACAAAGGAAGACAGTGCGGACGTCCATGCTAACGGCGAGCCACATGGCAATGAGGAGCAACAACCACGCGACCTCAATAGAAACCCGGGATGTTAAGGCCCTAAGCACGGAATGAGCTTCTAGCAGACCCGCAAAGAACGGAACTCGCATGGTGGTAATGGAAACCAAGTGGAAGAACCCAGTGACGAGAGCAGGGACGTTGTAACGGAGCTTGAAATCGCCCTCGAGCAAGAGGCATAGGGCGATCCCAAAGGTAATGGCTGCGCACGTGTTGGTCACCACTAAGAACGGACGCGTCAAATTGGCAACGGATCGAGATGAGGCTGGGTGGGGTCTCACAGAAGATGGTGGCCCGAGTGCCGAGGAGGGCAGATGGCATCGTAGAGGGAGATGAGAAGAAAGAAGAGGAGGGTGAAGGAAAGAAGTTTGGTGGGCGGGGTCCGGTTCTTAAAGGACTGGACCCAGCCTACCAACCTTCATCGAACCGGGCATGTGACCCATTGAGGGTTGACAGGTGGGCGGTGCGGGAGGTATGCCACCTTCCTTCGTGGCACCCCAGGGTGATTGGTTCGGTTCCTGAGCCAAATCGGGGAGATGGCCAGACGGAGGGAGAGGTTCAGGGCTGCGCAGAGGAACGTCTAGTTCGAGTCCGTACTAATGGGTCTGCCATCCCCAGAGAGATGGATTCCTCGCGCCCTGGTGCGTTCCTGGCCGACTTTCTCGTTCGGTGCCCGGAGCAGTTTGAGGAGAGGCTGAGAGTGACCGCCAAAAATGCGTCCAAGAGCGTGGTTGGACAAGTGGCTCAACACACCCTGACGCTTCGATCCTGGCTGTCAATCAGTAGGCATTATTGCCGAATACACTTGTTGCGTTGTGGAACGGAATGATAAGGTTCTTTGTCAGGGATCCGCCATTGTTCAACGTGTATCCTGCTTGACGGTCACCTTTTGACCCGATATATATCAGCAGAGAGGAACTGTATTACATGCTGGGAAACTGGGACCGAAAGGGAAGGGACGGACCGGGGACCTTCCGCCGCGCTACTAATAGCTACGCCGGTATTGGGGCACGGCATGGGTTAGGATTTCCGGCAGGGGTGCAGGTGAAGTTGGTAGCGTCAAGAGAGTTGACGAAGCCCTTTTCGTGGTTGGTGGGTTCATCAGCCCACTGGATCTCCCTCACATTGGACAACGAGATGTCTCTTCCGGCTCGGCGAGCTTTGACGACAACCGTGGGATGGGATGGACGGGGTCTCACAGAAGACGATGGTTCTGACGGGGGGAAGGGAGGGTGGCGTGGCGGAGGAGGACGGGGGGACAGGAAGGGAGACCGAAGGAAGCAAATGGATCCAGCCAGACCTTTATCGCACTGGACCCGCATTGAGAAGATCGACAGGTGGGCGGTGTCGAGTGACATATCCTAGGCTGGACCCCACCTCATATTCAGAGGGAGGGGGGAGGCCAGACTTTCCTTGATTTGCTGATGGCACAGCATTCCTCGTGACGTTTTATCTCCTGGGCTGTCGGTGGGATTCCCACCAACTTGCGTGGATGTTGGTAAGTACCACATCGAGAGCAGGAAACGCACGACAGTTGGACTGAGGGTAGAGGTCGATCCCGGTTCACTACATAACCAGGCCAGCTCGCATTCTTCGGGTTCATTATGATCTCATTTTCAAATTGACCAACCGTGGTGCTGCATAATTTAACCGATCGTGTAGAGTTCTCCGCTCTTCCGCTCGATCCACTACATCCGCCCCTACCCTTACTGGTACCCACTTATGCAGCTTACAATCCCTGACTGCTGCCTCGGCGAATTTTGTCCCGGGATAGATGCTGAAGGTCATAACAAACGAGAAGACGTAAGTTTATACCCCTCCAAAGCGAGTTCAGGGATCAAGGTTTGCTAAGGCCCGAGCGTGTATTGCCCCTATGTTTCAGGGCACCTACTATTCAAGAGACAATATCGAGACCAATGCCTATCATTACCATAACCTGTGGGTTCCCTCACAACTGACCAAATGAACTCGTCGCGCTAACACATAATGATCACAGTGATGGAAGTGTCTTCTATCGGTACTCCGATGGGAGTGAATATTACCGTCGCAAAGATGGAAGGATCAGGTTCCGACCCCCTCTAGTTACTCCCGAGAAGCTTGAAGGGGAAGATCCCACCGCTTCCCCCACACCTGCAACTGCAGATCGGGAATGGGTTGATTGGCCGCCCCAACTCAATCTCTCCGTCAAGACCAATGGGTCCTCCCTCATTATTCAAGATAATACTGGCCCAACAATCACTTTTGAACCCGTAGGGTCTGGCGTTGGGGTGAGCCCAACTCCAACCCACAATGGGTCCGCCCCCTCCCCCCACCAATGACAAGGGTTATCTAATCTCACGCTCCCCACACTGTAGGACCCCCCCTTTGACACAGGTGCAGTTTGAGAGGAACTGGTCTCAGACAAACTCCGCCGCAACCTTTGGTGTGCAGGGGTGGGTGAATGGACAAGCGGTTGCGGATGTTGTAAGGCGCTGCGAAGATTAGGGGGCCGGAAATGATCTTTGAGGAGCCAAGAATGAAATGATAATTGCTGGACGTGTGTTTTAATCCCAATATCGTCCTGCCTTGCCTTCTCGTAGCAGCGTCATTCCGAACGCGCAACCTTAGAACTGCGTTCTGGTAGGAACTTGGCAGGAACTGTGGCTGTAGGTTCCAGCACGTGATCGAACGCGGTCAACTTAATTCGAAAGCCACGCGTTATCTTCGTGTTCGCCTTTCATTTCCACTCTTCCACCTCGTACAACCCACTCCTATCACCTTCCTAAGGATAAGATAGATGATGGGAGGGATTCCCGACGGTGTTTCGACTACTTGGCCTGTACACAGTAAGTCGAAGCTTG
>Ga0307509_10003309_pt1 | contig 24734 bp, 20 predicted proteins | sample 10_EM_MG_FD_202245 | JGI IMG/M metagenome (GOLD analysis project Ga0307509, IMG submission 202245) | Populus trichocarpa ectomycorrhiza microbial communities from riparian zone in the Pacific Northwest, United States - 10_EM | ecosystem: Host-associated > Plants > Roots > Unclassified | place... | reverse complement strand
CGCCGGGGCCAACATCTACTACGCCACCCAGGACGGACTGGCCCTGCCGGGCCCGGACGAACCCGCCGGCGGCCTGCACCCGTTCTTCGTCCCCTGGTCGGGGCCCGCCTGGCTCTCCCTCCAGAACGACCTGGCCCGAGGCATCCGCCAGGAACCCTTCCTCGTCATGGAGACCAACGCCACCTCCATCGGCGGCTCCGCCGACAACTTCCCCCTCTACCGGGGCCAGGCCCGCCAGGCCGTGTGGAACATGGTCGCGCGCGGCGCCCGAATGATCGAGTACTGGCACTGGCACTCGCTGCACTACGGCGCCGAGACCTACTGGGGCGGCATCCTCGGCCACAGCCTGGAACCCGGCCGGACGTATCAGGAACTCTCGGTGATCGCAGGGGAGTTGCAGCAGGCAAGCCCGACGATCGAGGGCCTGCGCCCCAGCAGCGACGTGGCGCTGCTGCTCTCCGCCGACAGCCGCTGGGCCATGGAGTTCATGGCACCCCTCAGGGGCGGCGCCCCGGCTTGGTTCGGTGACCCGCAGTCCTACGACCGGATCGTCGCCGCGTACTACCGGGGGCTGTTCGACGCCGGACTCTCCGTCGACATCGTTGCCCCGGAACAACTCCCCTCCAGCCCGCAGGAGTTGGTGGACCGCTGGCCGGTGCTCGTCGTCCCGGCGCTGTACATCGCGGACGACACGACCCTCGACCTGCTGCGCCGCTACGCCGAAGCCGGCGGCCATCTCGTCCTCACTCCCCGCACCGGCTACGCCGACGAGGAGGCCGTCGCCCGGCACACGGTCATGCCCGGAGTGCTGCGCCCCGCCGCGGGCGCCCACTATCAGGAGTTCACCAATGTGCTGACCCCGGTCACGATCACCAAGGGCGAGGGGACGCCGAACGGCCCCGCCCTGCACGGGCAGGCCACCGCGTGGGCCGACGGGCTGATCCCGGACGGCGCGACCGTCCTCGCCGGGTACGACCATCCGCACCTGGGCGAGTTCGCCGCCGTCACCACCCACGAGCACGGTACCGGCCGGGTGACGTACGTCGGCACCGTTCCGGACCGCGAACTCTCGCACAGCCTCGCCGACTGGATCGCCGCGACCTCGCTGCCGCCCGACGCCTGGCGAGCGGCCCGGCCGGCCTCCGTCACCTGCACCTCGGCCACCACCGCCGACGGCGCGACCCTGCGCTTCGTCCACAACTGGGCCTGGGAGCCGGTCGATTACCGCCTCCCGGAAGACGTCCGCGACCTGCTCACCGGCGAGCCCCTCGCCGCCGGAACCGCCCTCGGGCTCGGCCCCTGGGACGTCCGGGTTCTCATCGAGAGCGCAGGCGACACCCCCACCCGTCACACTTCACCGAGGAGGACGCCGTGACCCGGCAGCCCACCCCCACCGACGCCCCGCCCACCGCCGACGAGGCCGAGCTCGCCAGGCGCCTCGGCGTGCTCACCCTGGAGCAGAAGGTACGGCTGCTGACCGGCGCGGACTTCTGGTCCCTGCACCCCGAACCCGCCGTGGGACTACGGAGGTTGGTCGTCTCGGACGGTCCCGCCGGAGTCCGCGGCGAACTGTGGGACGAACGCAGCCCCTCCGCCAACGTCCCTTCGCCCACCGCCCTCGCCGCCACCTGGGACGAGCAACTGGTCGAGAAACTGGGCGGGTTGCTCGCCCACGAGGCACGCGCAAAGGGCGTGGACGTCCTCCTCGCCCCCACCGTGAACCTGCACCGAACCCCTTACGGCGGACGGCACTTCGAGTGCTTCAGCGAGGACCCGCTGCTCACCTCCCGAATCGGCGTCGCCTATGTGAAGGGCGTGCAGGGCGGCGGCGTGGCGGCCACCGTGAAGCACTTCGTCGGCAACGACTCCGAGACCCAGCGGATGACCCTCGACGCCCGTATCGGCGAACGCGCCCTGCGGGAGCTGTACTTGACGCCCTTCGAGGCGATCGTCGGCGAGGGCCGCGTATGGGCGGTCATGGCCGCCTACAACGGGGTCAACGGACACCCGATGACCGAGAGCCCGCTGCTGCGCCAAGTCCTGCACGACGACTGGCACTTCGACGGACTGGTGATGTCGGACTGGTTCGCCGCCCGCACCACCGAGCAGTCCGCGCGCGCCGCCCTCGACCTGGTGATGCCCGGCCCGATCGGCCCATGGGGCGACGCACTGGTCGCCGCCGTACGCAAGGGCAAGGTCGACGAGACACTCGTCGACGACAAGGTGCTGCGACTGCTGCGCCTCGCCGCCCGCGTCGGCGCGCTGGACGGCATACCCACCACCGACCGGCCGGCGGAGCAGGACACCGCATCGGTCGCGGCCCGGCTGCGCGAGACCGCCGCCGCCGGATTCGTGCTCGCCCGCAACGAGAACGCCGTACTGCCCCTGAACCGCGCCGTGTTGAAGAAGGTCGCCGTCCTCGGCCCCAACGCCGCCGTCGCCCGCACCCTCGGCGGTGGCAGCGCCACCGTCTTCCCGCCGTACACCGTCTCCCCGCTCGACGGCATCCGCGCCGCCCTGGGCGACGGCGTCGAGGTCACCCACGGCATCGGCGTCACCCCGCAGACCCGCACCCCCGTGGCGCCGCTGTCCCACCTCCGCCTTCCCGACGGCTCCGGCGAGGGCACCGAGGTCCGCTTCCTCGCCGCGGACGGAACCCTCCTCGGCTCCGAACTCCGCGCCGGAGCCGCCTACACCTGGATGGGCTCCTACGGTCCCGGAGTGCCCGTCGGCGAGGTCGCCCGGGTGGAGGTGCGCACCGTCGTCCGCGCTTCCGAGGCCGGCCGCTACGCGATCGGCGGCTCGGGCATCGGCCGGTTCCGGATGTCCGTCGCGGGGACCGAGGCCTTCGACGTACGGCTCCAGCTCCCGCCGGGCGCCGACCTGGTGGAGGGGCTGATGACCCCGCCCCAGCAGCTGCACACCGTGGAGCTGGCGGAGGGCGAGGAGACCGAGATCGTCCTCACCCACGACATCGACATCGATGCCGACACCGAGTCCGCCACCGGCTCCACGGGCGAGGCCATCGGCGGCGCCGTCACCATGTTCCAGCTCAATCTGCTGCCCCCGCACGGCAGCGACGACGAGGAGATCGAGCGGGCCGTGGCACTCGCCCGCGAGGCCGAGGTCGCCGTGGTCGTGGTCGGCACCACCGAGGAGGTCGAGAGCGAGGGCTTCGACCGTACCGGCCTCGCCCTTCCCGGCCGGCAGGACGAACTCGTCCGCCGCGTCGCCGAGGCCAACCCCCGTACCGTCGTGGTGGTCAACTCCGGGGCGCCGGTGCTGCTTCCGTGGGCCGACCACGTGGCGGCGCTGCTGCTCGCCTGGTTCCCCGGCCAGGAGTTCGGCAACGCGCTCGCCGACGTCCTGCTCGGCGAGGCGGAACCGGGCGGACGGCTCCCGACGGTCTGGCCCGCCTCCGAGCAGGGACTGCCCAGCACCGAGCCGTCGGACGGTGTCCTGACCTACGACGAGGGACTGTTCATCGGCCACCGGGGCGCCGGCCGGCCCGAATGGCAGCCGCCCCGCTACGACTTCGGCCACGGACTCGGCTACACCACCTGGGAGTACGTCTCGCTCGACCTCCCCGGCGAGGCGTCGCCAGGCGCCGACCTCACGGCGGAGGTGCGCGTCCGCAACACCGGCGCGCGGCACGGCAAGGAGGTCGTGCAGATCTACGCCGGTCGCCCCGGAAGCGAGGTCGAACGTCCGGTCCGCTGGCTGGCCGGGTTCGCCGTGGTCGAGGCCGCGCCCGGCGAGGAGACCGTCGCGACGGTGACCGTGGACGCGCGGGCCCTGCGGCACTGGGACACCGGGACGGGCAGTTGGACGGTCGAGCCGGGCACCTTCCGCCTGGAAGCGGGCCCGTCCTCCACGCGCCTGCCCCTCACCGCCGACATCACCGTCCGCCCGTCATGAGCCGTGCACGACCGGAAGCGGACCCGGTGACCGCCCCCTGGCGGCAGACCGAGATCACCCTCACCGGGGTCCGCGACCACGCCAACCCGTACACGGACGTCGACGTCTGGGCCGACTTCACCCATGAGTCCGGGACGGTCCTGCGCCGCCCGGCCTTCTGGGACGGCGGCCGGGTCTGGAGGATCCGCTTCGCCTCCCCGGAGCCGGCCGGCCGCTGGACCTGGCACAGCGACACCAACTGCCTCACGGACGAAGGACTCTCCGGGCGGACCGGAACCCTCGACGTCCGCCCCGCCCCGGACGACGGCAACTCCTTCCACCGGCACGGCTTCTGGCGGATGTCACCCGGCGGCCGCAGCCTGGTGCACGCCGACGGAACGCCCGCGCTGCTCGTCGCCGACACCGCCTGGGCCCTGCCCTGGCGGGCCACGGAAGAACAGGTGACGCAGTACTCAACAGACCGCAGGGCAAAGGGATTCAACGCGGCCCTGCTGATGAGCGTCCAGCCCGACATGGACGCGCGCGGCCCCCGCGACCGCACCGCCGACGAGGGGTTCGACGTCGGCTTCGAAGACCTGCCCACCGGGCACGTCAACGTCCTGGACCCGGCGTACTTCCAGTACCTCGACCGGCTCACCGGCATCCTCCGCGACCACGGGATCGTGCCCGTCCTCCAGCCGCTCTTCCACGGCTTCGGCTGGAAGGGCCAGCGGGTGGCGGGCCCGGTGGTCCCACCGCAGGAGTACGCCCGCTACTGCCGATACCTCGTCGCCCGCTACGGCGCCGCCCCCACCGTCTACCTGGTCGGCGCCGACGGCGAGGGCGGCGAACCGCAGATCGCGGCGGGCGGCGCGGAGATCGGCCGCTGGGACGGCTACCGTCAGCCCTGCGGCATCCACTACCGGCCGCACTCCGCCAACCGCGCCCACCAGAGCGAGAGTTGGTTGCACTTCCAGTGGTGCCAGACCGGCCACATGGGCGGGCACGTCCAGGAACGCGTCGCCGACATGTGGCGCAACACCCCGCCCAAGGCGGTCGCGAACGGCGAGCCGACGTATGAGAACACCGGCCGCCCGGGGCGTGCATCGGGCTGGTGGCAGGGGCACGAGGCCTGGAGCAACCTCTGCGCCGGCGGCACGATGGGCGTCGTGTACGGCGCGGCGAGCCTCTGGCAGTGGCGACTGCACGCCGACGAACCCGGCCACGAGACGTACTTCCTCGCCGAGGACGCGGGCTGGCGCGAGGCACTCGACTTCGATGGCTCGCACCACGTCGGCCGCATCTCCCGCATCCTCGACGGCCTCCCGCTCACGGACATGCGCCCGGACTGGCACTCCACCCTGGCACCCCGGGGCCTGTCCGTCCCCGGCGAGCTGTACCTCTGCTACGCGGAGGAGGGCGGCCCGCTGATGATCACCGACCCGCAGAACGTCCCACTTCCCTACCGCGTCGTAGATCCGCGTACCGGCGCCACCGTACGGGAGGGTGTACGCGCCACAGCCGGGGATCCCGTGCCCGACGAGGGAGGGGCACCGAGGGTGTACATCTGCCATGCCCCGAGGGGGAGTTGATCCATAGGGGAGGCTGCCGCGCGGCCCGTGTGTCAAGCATTTCGACCTCGTTCGCAACGCACGGCAGTCGTCCCCTCGCCGCCCTACGATCGCGCGCATGCTGATACGTCGGACATTTCGATTGATCATCGTGCTCGTCATGGCCCTGGCCGGAGCGATCGGAGGTGGTGTGGGAACGGCACAGGCCGACGGCGGCCGGTCCTCGCACGACCGGCAGCTGCTGTTCTACAACCACTCCTACGGAGTCTTCGACCGGGAGACCGCCGACGCCATCGAGCACTCCGACTACCTGCGGGACTTCGCCAACTTTCAGGTCCGCACCACGACCGGCACCGGCGGACAGACCTGGACCGGCCGCTACCTGATGGGCCGGGAGACCTACTTGGAGCTGTTCGGAGTCGGTGACGTCACCGGCCAGGACGGCACTCTCGGCTCCGCCGGGCTGGGCCTGTCGACCGAGCGCGCGGGCGACCTGGCGACGGTCACCGCGCGGCTGAAGGACGAAGGGGTCGCCGACCCGATCGCGTTCCTCCAGACCCGGGACTTCGGTGACGCTGTGCCCGTGCCGTGGTTCGACGCCATCCTCACCACCACCGAGTACGACGCCTTCGGCGCCTGGGCGATGGAGTACCGGCCGGAGTACTTCGCCGACCCCCGCGGCAACACCGAACCGCCGCGCTATCCCGGTGACGTAGGCCGGGAGCGCTACCTCTCCGACGACTACCGCACCCACCTGATGCGTGACGTGACCTCCGTCCGTATCGCGGTCACCCAGGGCGACCTCGCCGACACCGTGCCCCTGCTGCGGGCCGGCGGCTTCACTGTCCGGACCGTGGCGGGCGGCGGCGTCGTCGCGGAGGGCGGCGGCACCACGATCCGTCTCGATGTCGTACCGCGCGGGAACGCGGGGATGCAGCGGGTCGACTTCGCGCTCAACCGGCCTGTGAAGGACCGGCACGTGGAGCGGATCGGCCACTCGACCCTGACCGTCGGCCCCGGCAGCCGGGCCGTGTGGACGTTCGCCCACAACGGCACCCCGTAGGGGCCGTACGGAGCCCGCCTCGTACCGTGTGATGCTGACGTCATGACTGCTCAGGACCAGGTTTCCGTCGTCCGCCGACCGGCCGGAGAGCTCTCCGCCGAGGACGGCACGGCCGCTCTGCTGACGGCCTACCACCTGCGCACGGAGGCCGAGAAGGGCCGTGCCGTCGCCGATGCGGACGGTCTGCCGGACCGCTACCGTGCGGAGATCTCGGACCCGCGGACCGCGTTCGCCGACGACGTGGTGCTCCTGGCGCTGAGCGGGAGCACCCCGGTGGGCTGTCTGGTGGTGACCGCCTCCGTCGACGGACGGTCGGAGATCAAGCGGCTCTGGACGGACCCGGCATTCCGGGGCCGGGGCATCGCGTCGGACCTGCTCCGTGCCGCACTCGCGCATGCCGCGGAAAGCGACGCGGGCACCGTGCGGCTGTCGGTCTGGAAATGGCGCACCGGGGCCATCGCCCTGTACGAGCGGTTCGGCTTCACCGTCACCGAGTCATGGGACGACCGCGATCAACTGGTGTGCATGGAGCGCGCCGTGTGAATGCTCTCCCCACAACTCGCTTTCTACGACGCCCCGTTCGGCCCCGCCTGCGTGGTCTCGGGCGTCTCGGCGGGGGCGGGCGACGGACCGGCCGGAGCCGGTTCGGGGCCGGGCTCGGACAGGTGGCCGCCGCGCAGGGCGGAGGCGATCGCGGAGACCAGGGCCATGCCCGCCGCCACGCCGAAGACGATGGTCAGGCCGTGGTGGAACGGGCCGGAGACCAGTCGGGGGAAGAAGGAGTGGCCGGTCAGGACGGCACGCTGGGCCGCCGAGAGCTGGTCGAGGACACCGTTGGACGCGAGCAGATGCTGAATGGGGTTGTTGCCGAGGAACGTGGCGAACAGTGTGCTCACCGGTGGCAGCGACGCGGCCTGCTCGGCGGCACCGGCCGGTACGCCGTGCGCCTGGAGTCCCGTGCTCAGCGTCCCGGGCAGCGAGGAGGCGAGCCCCGAGACCATCAGGGAGAAGAACACGCCGATGGACAGGGCGGTGCCCGAGTTCTGGAAGGTGGAGCGCATGCCCGAGGCGACACCCCGGTACTCGCTCGGCACACTGCCCATGATCGAGGACGTGTTCGGCGCGGAGAACATGCCCTGCCCCAGCCCGTTGAGCAGCAGCAGTGCCGCGAACATCCCGTAGTCGAAGTCGATGGGCAGCGCCAGCAGACCGACGAAGGACAGGGCTACGACGACCAGCCCGACCGTCGAGAACATCCGGGCGCCGAACCGGTCCGACAGATACCCGGACACGGGCCCGGCGACGAGGAACCCGACCGTGAGCGGCAGCATGAAGATGCCCGCCCACAACGGGGTGTCCTCGTAGTCGTAGCCGTGCAACGGCAGCCAGATGCCCTGCAGCCAGATGATCAGCATGAACTGCAGCCCGCCGCGCGCGATCGCCGTCAGCAGCGCGGCCAGGTTGCCCGCCGCGAAGGCGCGCACCTTGAACAGGGCCAGATTGAACATCGGTTCGGCGATGTGCGTCTCGATGTAGCAGAACACCAGCAGCAGGACGACGCCGCCGATCAGACCGCCGAGCACCCACGGGTTCCCCCAGCCGGTGGCGCTGCCGCCGTAGGGCTGGATGCCGTAGGTGATGCCCGCGAGGAGGATTCCGGCGCCCGTCGCGAAGGTGAGGTTGCCGAGCCAGTCGATGCGGCCGGGGCGGCCCGCCGAGGTCTCGCGCAGGCTCAGGTACGACCAGATCGTGCCGGTGATGCTGATCGGCACGCTCACCCAGAACACCGCGCGCCAGTCGACGACGGCCAGCAGCCCACCGGCGAGCAGGCCGAGGAACTGCCCGGCGAGGGCGGTGATCTGGTTGACACCGAGGGCCATTCCACGCTGCCGGGCGGGGAACGCGTCGGTGAGGATGGCGGCCGAGTTGGCGGTGAGCATCGAGCCGCCGAAGGCCTGCACGATCCGCCACAGGATCAGCCACATCGCCCCCGCCCCCGCGCGGAACGGGTCCAGGGACAGCGCGACGGACGCGCACGCGAAGATCAGGAAGCCGATGTTGTAGATCTTCACCCGGCCGAACATGTCACCGAGCCGGCCGAGCACGACGACGAGCACCGCCGAGACCAGCAGATAGCCCAGGATCATCCACAGCAGATAGCCGATGTTGCCCGGCGCGAGCGGATCGAGGCCGATGCCCCGGAAGATCGCGGGCAGCGAGATGATCACGATGGAGGCGTCCATCGTGGCGATCAGCACCCCGAGCGTGGTGTTCGACAGCGCGATCCATTTGTAGTTGGGCCCCGGGGGAGTGTCCTTACGACGCCCCGAGCGCAGGGCGGTCGACAAGGACGGCCGAGTACCGTCGCCGGGTATGTGCGCTGTCCCGCTCACAGTCGCTCCGCCAGTCGGTCGAGGAGGGGCAGAGCCGACGCGAGGGTCGCGCGTTCCTCCGCGGTGAACTCGTCGAGGACGGCCCCGAGCCGGTGCACGGACGCGGAGCGCCGCTCGGCCAGCACGGCATGTCCCTCGTCCGTGATCTCCAGAATGCTGCGCCGCCCGTCCGCCGGATCGGGGCTACGGCGGACCAGTCCGCGCTGTTCCAGCAGCGCGAGCGTGCTCGCCATGGCCTGGGGGCGGACCCGCTCCGCCTCGGCGAGGGACGTCGGCGACTCGGCGCCGTCACGGGCGAGCCGGGCCAGGACCGAGACTCCGGAGAGCGACACATCACCCACGGCGTGCGCCTGGCGCAGCCGCCGCGTCACCCGCCCCACCGCGAGCCGCAGCTCGGACGCGAGCCGGGCGGTGTCGTTCGTGTCGTTCGTGTCGTTCGGACTGTCCACCTTCATGGGTACTAACACTAGATTTATCAGCCTGGACTGCTCAACCAATTGTTAGTAAATCGAGCGAGGAGGTCACCGGTGGAGAGCGGACGCCCCGCAGGACTGTTCGTCGGGCTGTGCACCCTGGATGTCATCCAACTCGTGGACCACACCCCGGGCCCCAACGAGAAACTCACCGCCCGGGACCAGGTGGTCGCCGCAGGCGGCCCGGCGGCGAACGCGGCCGTGACGTTCGCCCACCTCGGCGGCACGGCCACGCTGCTGACGGCGATCGGCCGCCACCCGTTGGGAGCCGGGGTGGCCGCCGACCTGAACGCGCTGGGCGTGACCGTGCGCGACCTGACGGCCGACTCGACGCGACCACCCACCGTCTCCACCGTGCTCGTGACCGCGTCCACAGGGGAACGCGCCGTCGCCTCGACCAATGCGACGGCACACCGGCTCGCCCCGCCCGACGATCTCGACGCGCTGGTGGCTGCCTGCGACCTCGTCGAGTTCGACGGCCACCACATGGAACTCGCCGTCGCCGCGGCCCGTTCGGCGCGTGCCGTCGGCCGCAAGACCCTTTTCGACGGCGGCAGTTGGAAGCCCGGCACGGAGGAGCTGCTGCCTCTGCTCGACATCGCCGTCTGCTCGGCCGACTTCCGTCCGCCCGGCACCCGCACACCGACGGACACGCTGCGCTTCCTGCGGGAACACGGGGTCCTCCGGTCGGCGGTCAGCAGGGGAGCGGACCCCATCCTGTGGGTGAGCCCCGACGGCGAGGGCGCGATCGAGGTGCCCGAGGCGCACGTCGCGGACACGCTGGGGGCGGGCGACGTTCTGCACGGGGCCCTCGCCCATCACCTCGCACTCCAGGACGGCCTGTCCTCGGAGGGCTTCACCGAGGCGTTGCGCACGGCAGCCGTCGTGGCCTCGCGGGCAACCGGCTCGTTCGGTACGCGCGCGTGGATGCGGGAGGGGTGACCCGTCCGACACCCCCGGACCTGAGAAGATCATCAGGAACGTACGCGTCACCGGACCGTACGAACCAGGGGTGGGAAACATGATCGTTGCAGTGCTGCTCGGTGTCCTGGTGCTCGTCATCGGCGGGTGCGCATGTGTGTTCTGGGCCGAGCGCGGCGGGCCCCGCTGGGCCCGTGTCGTGGCGACCGCGACACTCATGGCGAGCGAACTGCTGCGCAGCTCCGACAAGAAGCGGCGCCGGGGCCTGAACCCGAGCAGCCAGGACGACGACTAGCGGGGCCCGGCTGCCGCGGCACGTGCCGAACCGGTCGGGGAACGCGCCGCGACGGAACCCCGTTCCGAACCCCCAACGTGCCTAGACTGAGCCGTCGTTGATCGTTTCACCCGGACGGTCTCAGGAGGACCACATGCCTCGCACCCCGACCCGACGCACCGCTCTGCGCGGCCTGGCCGTCGCCTCGGCCGCGGTCATCGGCTTCGACCCCTTCACCCGGAGCTGGGCGGTGACCGACTCCGGCGGGCCGCTCAGCGGCATCCCGCACCTGGACGGGACGCTCCACACCGACGACGCCTCGCTCACCGCCGACGCCGACGACTTCGGGCACATCGTGCACCGCAGACCGGCCGCGGTGCTCCGCCCCGGCTCCGTGCGGGACATCGTCGCGATGGTGCGGTTCTGCAATCTGCACGGACTTCGCGTGGCACCGCGCGGACAGGGCCACGGCACGAACGGACAGGCGCAGGTCGAGGGCGGTCTCATCATCGAGACCGAGCCGCTCGCCTCCATCGGGCCCGTGCGGACGGGCAGTTCACGCGTCACCGTCGGGGCGGGCGCGAAGTGGAGCGACGTCGCCAAGGCCACCCTCGCCCACGGTCTGACCCCGCCCGTCTTCACCGACTACCTCGAACTCTCCGTCGGCGGCACCCTGTCCGTCGGCGGCCTGGGCGGCCAGACCCACCGGCACGGCGCGCAGGTCGACAACGTCCTGGAACTCGAAGTCGTCACCGGCGCGGGCGAGTTGCTCCACTGTTCCCCCACCCGGCACCCCGACCTGTTCCACGCCGTACTCGCCGGACTCGGACAGTGCGCCGTGATCGTCGGCGCCACCCTGCGCCTGGTCCGCGCCCCGGAGACCGTACGGCACTACCTCCTGCCCTACGCCGACCTGCGCACCTTCCTCGACGACCAGCGACTCCTCGCCACCGAGGGACGGTTCGCCTACGTCGAGGGCCAGGTGAGCGCGGACACCGCCGGGGCCTTCAACCAGTTCGCCATCGAGGCCGTCGCCTACGGACCGCCGGTGGGGGAGACCCCGGACGACACCACGCTCCTGAAGGGGCTGCGCCACACCGCGTCCGGAGTCCAGATCACCGACCTCGGCTACTACGACTTCCTCGACCGGCTCGCCCCCTCCGTCGCCGCCCTGAAGGCAGCGGGCCTGTGGGCCTACGCCCACCCCTGGCTCAACCTGCTGCTCCCCGGCCGCAGGACCGCCGACCTCGCCACCACTCTCCTCGACGCTCTCACCCCGGCCGACCTGGGACCGGGCGTCGTACTCCTCTACCCGCTGCTGCGCGACCGCCTCCACACCCCGCTGCTGCGGACGCCCGACGACCCGGTGCCGTACCTCTTCGCCGTCCTGCGCACCACCCCGCCCGAGGACACGGCCACGGTGCAGCGGCTGCTGAACGCCAACCGGTCCGCCTACGACACCGTCAGCGCGGCCGGCGGCACGCAGTACCCGGTCGGCTCGATCCCCTTCCGACACGCCGACTGGAAACGGCACTTCGGGCCGGTCTGGAACCGGTTCGCCGAGGCCAGGAGGACGTACGACCCGAAGGGGATCCTGGTACCGGGGCAGGGCATCTTCTGATCGCCGCTGCCGGTCTAGTCGGGCGGCAGGTCCGCCAGCGCGTCGCGCAGCGCGGCTCGGGAGGCCACTCCCAGCTTCGGGAACAGCTGACGCAGGTGGGCGGCGACGGTGCGGGGGGAGAGGAAGAGGCGTTCGGCGATCTGTTTGTTGGTGAGGCCGGCCGCCGCGAGGAGGGCGATCTCCCGTTGCTGCGGTGTCAGTGACGCCGGGCCGGTGACGCCGGCGGCGCCGACGGACAGGCCGGTCGCCCGCAGTTCGTTGCCCGCCCGGGCCGTCCAGGGGCGGGCACCGAGCCGCTCGAAGGTCTCGATCGCGTCGGCGAGTTGGGTGCGCGCCTCTGTCGTGGATTTCTCACGGCGGAGGCGTTCGCCGTAGGCGAGGCGGACCCGGGCCAGTTCGAAGGGCCAGCGATCCGTGCCGGGTACCGCGAGGGCCTCCTCGAACAGGTCGATCGCGTCGTGGTCGACGGCGGCGAGGGCAGCCGACGCCTTCACCAGCAGGGCGAGCCGCGGCGAGATCGCGGCGATGCCGGCCTCGCGCGCCGCCGTCGCATGAGCCGTCGCTTCCACCGCCCGTCCCGTTCGGACCGCCGCCTCGACGAGGTCCATGACCACGAGCAGGGCGGGCGGAACGTGCGAGGCGAGTTCCCCGGCGCGGCTGACGGTGCACGCGTGCCGGTAGGCGTCCTCGAAGCGGCCCCGGCCGAGTGCGGCGAGCGCCCGCGCGTGCGAGGCGCACGACAGATAGGAACCCACACCGCGCGGCGTCGCCCACAGGGTCATCTCGTCCGTGAGGGCACGGGTGGCGTCCTCGTCGCCGCGGGCGGCGGCCACCAGCGCGCGCTGGTAGAGGAACTCCGTCGACAGGAGCTGATAGTTGTGGGTTTCCCCCAGGTCCCGGCCCTGCGTGGCCTGCGCCTCCAGCTCGTCCCACTCGCCGGCCGCGAAATGGTCCCTGCCCAGGTACACCAGCCCCTGGATCTCCACCGTGAGCGAGCTGTTGTCCCGCCCGTCGCGGAGCACCCGCCGCAGCGCCGTCCGGCACGCCGGGAGCCTGTCCACGTACAGGGACGTCATGGCGATCCGGATGACCCGGACCGGGTCGGCCTCCCGGTCGAGCGAGGCGATCGCCTCGTCGAGCTTCCCCAGCGCGGTCGACCCCGTCCGGGCCGGGTCGGCCATGGTGTTGACGGTCAGGGCCAGTTGGTCCGGGACCTCCGGTTTCAGCAGGCCGAGCGCCCGGTGCAGCGGCTTCCACAGTTCCGCGCGCTGACTGCTCTGGCACAGCCAGGCCAGGGTGTACAGCGCGTCGATCATCGTCGGATCGGTGGCGTCGTACGGCTGGTGCTGCATGTCGATCGCGCCGACGAGCAGCCGGTGCGCGGTGTCCAGGTCGCCTTCGCCGCTGAGCAGGATGTGGTGTGCCGCCGCGACGGCGGCGACCAGCGGGCCCGCCCGTCCGCCGTCGGCTCGCCGGGCCTCCTCCAGCAGCCGGGGCACATCACGCAGGTCACCGGTCAGATCCGCGCCGAGATAGGCGGCCTCGGCGATCCGGCGACTGCGCTCGTAGCCGCGCGGGCTCAGCTCGGCGGCGCGCAGCAGCGCGGCGATGGCACCGCCCGCGTCGCCCCGCCGTACGGTGTCGCGCGCCACCGTCTCCAGCAGACTCGCGACGTCCTCGGTGGGCTCGACGGTGGCATGGGCGAGATGCCAGGCGCGTCGCTCGGGGCGGTCGGCGCCGAACTCCGCCAGGGCGCGGTGCACTTCGCGGCGCTGCTCGCTGGTGGAGAGTTCCACGACGGCGGAGCGGGTCAGGGGATGGCGGAACGCCAGCCGTCCGGTGACCGCGTCCACGTAGACGAGTCCCGCGCGCTCGGCCTCCGCCAGGTCCTCGATGCCGGCCCGCCCGGCGGCGGCCGAGGTGAGGGCCCGCAGATCACCGGTGCCGTCCAGGACCGCATACAGAAGCAGCAGGCGGGTCGCGGCGGGCAGTGTCTCGACCCGGGACGCGAACACGGCCTGGAGCCGCCGGCTCAGCGGCAGCAGGTCGGGCACATCGGCTCCGGAGCGCTGGGCACCGCTGAGCGCGACGGGCAGTTCGAGCAGGGCCAGCGGGTTGCCCTGTGCCTCCGCCAGCAGACGGTCCCGCACCCGCGGCGCCAGCGAGGGGGAACGGGCCTGGATCAACGCCGCCGCCGCCGTCGTGTCGAGCGGCTGTACGTGGTGATGGGGCACCCCGCCGCGCTCGAAGAACGTGCCTTCGCCTGACCGGTAGGCGCCGAGGAAGCCGACCCGGCTGCCGCCGAGCCGGCGGGCGACGAAGCCCAGCACCACGGCGCTGGCCCGGTCCAGCCACGGCAGATCGTCGACGATCACCAGCAACGGCCGCTCCACGGCGGCCTGGACGAGCAGCGTCAGCGCCGCGTTCGACACCAACAACTGATCGGACGGTGCGCCCTGATCCAAGCCCAGCGCCACGTTCAGGGCGGTGCGGTACTGCTCGGGCAGCCGGTCGAGCCCGGCCAGCAGCGGCTGAAGGACCTGGTGGAGACCCGCGAAACTGATCGTGCTCTCGAACTCCACACCGGCGGCACGCACCACCCGCGCACCCGTGCCGCATGCCTGTCCGGCCGCCGCGTCCAGCAGTACCGTCTTGCCGACCCCGGCGTCCCCGGACAGCAGCAGCGCCCCGCCGGAGACCAGGGCCTCCTCGACAAACTCCCGTGCCAGTCCGAGATCGTGACCGCGCCCGACCAGCGGCTCGGCCGTTCCCGCAGGCGAAGACCCGTCCCCGTCCATGCCCTGCTCCCTTTCCACCTCGGAACTTCATGCCCGGCTACCACCGTCAGCGCATGAACGAGCCACCGTTGACATCGAGTGTGGCACCGGTGATGTAGCCGGAGTCGTCCCCCGCCAGATGACCCACCAGCGCGGCCACCTCCTCGGGCCGCCCGAACCGGCCCACGGGGATCCGGTCGGCCACCCGCCGCAGCGCCTCGGCGGGCAGCTCGTCCATGACGGGTGTCCGTACGGCGGCGGGAGCGACGGCGTTGACGGTGACGCCGTGGGGTGCGAGTTCCTGGGCGAAGATCTTGGTCAGCACCAGCACACCCGCCTTCGCAGCGGCGTAGTGCGGCCCGGCGACCAGTCCGCCCTGCTGCCCGGCCAACGAGGCGAGGTTGACGACCCGGCCCCAGCCGCGCTCCCGCATCGACGGCGCGCACAGCCGGGTGAGGACGAGGACGCTGCGCAGGTTCGTGGCCATGAGGGTGTCCCACTCGTCGAGTTCGACGTCCCACACCGAACCGGGCGCCGTCCGCGCCGCGTTGTTGACCAGCACATCGGGGCTGTGCCACGCCGAGGACACCGCGCGCACCGCGTCCTCCGTCTCCCGTGGGTCACCGACGTCGGCACCCACCACCATGGCCGTGCCCCCATCGGGGTCCAGCTCCTTGGCCAGGTCCCGCGCGCCGGTGTCGTCCCGGTCCAGCAGTGCCACCCGCAGGCCACGTCGGTGCAGCTCGGTCGCGATGGCGGCGCCGATGCCCCGGGCGGCACCGGTGACCAGGGCCACCCTGCGTTCCGCTGATGGTGGGATCGGGTCTGTCGAGGGTCGGGGTGCGGCCACCGGTCCGGCCTCCTTGGGTCTGCTGGACGTCAGTACGGGACTCAGACGACATCGGTGTGGGGGAGGGAGCGGCCGAGCAGGACGCGGCCGTAGAGCTCGCGGCTGGTCTCGACGCTCAGTGCCGCGTGCCGGGAGGCCGTCCCGATGTCGCGCCAGGCGCGCTGCAGCGGTGAGTCGTCGGAGAAGCTGCTCGCGCCGGCCGTGTCGAGCAGGATGCTGATCGCTTCGCGGGCACAGCGCATCGCATGGCTGCCGTCCATCCGCAGCCGTGCCCGGGTCTCCAGGTCGGGGCGCCGTCCGGCGCGCGCGGCCTCGTCGATCTCGTCGGCCGCGCGCCGCAGGTGCAGTGTGGCCGTGTCGATCAGGGTGGCGGCCTGGGCGACGTTCAGCTGGTGCGGGGCGGCCTCGGCCGTCAGGGCGTGCAGGGGTGACACGGACCGCTTTCCTCCCGCGAGGTCCCGGACCACGCGTTCGAGCGCGCCGCGGGCGATGCCGACGCCGGTGCCGACCAGCGGCAGGTTGATGGACATGGGGAAGATGACCCGGGCCTCGCCCGGATGCCGCCGGATGCCGATGCCCTCGGCGATCTCGGCGAAGGACACGAACTGCTCGTCCGGGACGAAGAGTCGACTCGCCACGGCCGTCCGGCTCCCGGTGCCTCGCATACCGGCCATGTGCCAGGTGTCCGCCACGGTGAGTGCGGACGCGGGGACGAGTGCGAGCCCGCGTTCCGGCCCGCCGCGGTCCTCGCGGACGATGCCGAGCAGCACCCAGTCCGCATGGTCGATGCCGGAGATCCACGGCCACCGGCCGTCGAGTTCCAGGCCGCCGGGTACCGCTGTGACCGAGCCGGACGGATTGGCGGCGCCGCAGAGCACGGCGTCGGGGTCGGACTTCCAGATCACGGTGCGGACCTCGTCGGGCAGTTGCGAGGCGAACAGCGCCGCGCCGTACACGATGCCGACGAGCCAGGAGCTCGACGCGCAGCCGGCGGCCAGCTCGGCGCACACGTCGACGGCGGTGCGCACACCGGCGCCATGGCCGCCGTAGCGGGGCGGTGTTCCCATGGTGAAGAGCCCGGCCTCGCGCAGTGCCTCCGCGCTCGGTCCGGCCAAGGTGCGCTCTCGCTCGGTCCGTTCGGCCTGGGCCGCGACGACCGGCGTCAAGTCCCGTGCCACCCGGACGAGTTGCGCCTCGGTGGTGCTGCCCTGCGGTAAGAGGTCCCGGCTGTTCGGGTCTGTCATCGGGGGTTCCTCTCTCGGGTCCGTTCCACCACGGGCGGTGCTGTTCCTGGCGGGATCACGCCGTCGCGCAACGCCGTCAGCTTACCTGGAGATGATCCCTCCGGATATGGTGGCGGTGGGGGACGAGCCGACCCCCGGCCCGGCCTGGATACCCGAACCGGCAGTGTTCCAGGGTGAGTTGGCAGGGCGGAACGCAAGGGAGAACATGTGAAGATCGTCGTGGTGGGCGGCGGAGTCGCCGGCCTTGTCGCCGCTCTGAGTCTGCGTGCCGCGGGAATGACACCGGTGGTGTGCGAGTCCGCGCGCGAACTGCGGGCACTCGGCGTCGGCATCAACCTGCTTCCCCACGCGGTGCGCGAACTCACCGAACTCGGCCTCGGCGACGCGCTGGAAGCCATCGCGCTGCCGCCGGAGCGACTGGTCTACTGCGATCGCCGAGGGCACCGGATCTGGGAGGAGCCGCTCGGTCTGGCGGCCGGCTACAAGTGGCCCCAATACTCCGTCCACCGGGGCAGGTTGCAGATGATGCTGCTGGACGCGGTCCGTACCCGCGTCGGGTCGGACGCGATCCGTACGGGCATGGTCTTCGAACGCTTCGAGCCCCAGGAGCGGGGCGTGGCGGCCCACTTCACGGACCGGGACACCGGGAGGCCGGTGGTGATCGACGCCGATGTCCTCGTCGGCGCCGACGGCATCGACTCCCGGCTGCGGGCCCAACTGCACCCCGGTGAGGGCGCTTTGAGCGGGAACGGGGTGCGCATGTGGCGGGGGACGAGCCGGTATCCGCACATACTCGGCGGGCGGTCGATCGTGGTGGCCGGAGGAAGACCCGGGGACAAGTTCGTCGCCTACCCCGTCGAGGACCCGGCCGTCGCGGGCGGGCCCACCCTGATGAACTGGGTGCTGGAGCTCCCGGGCCCGCGGCCCGGCGAGGGAACGGACGGCTTCCACGGCCCGGTTGCCGTGGACGAGGCACTGGCCGGGGTGGCGGAGTGGAGTCTGCCGTGGATCGACCTGCCCGAACTGGTCCGCGAGTCCACCGGCATCCACGAGTATCCGATGGTGGACCGCGACCCGCTGCCGCGCTGGAGCTTCGACCGGGTGACGCTGGTCGGAGACGCCGCCCATCCCATGTATCCCATGGGCATGAACGGCGGCTCCCAGTCCATCGTCGACGCCCGCGTCCTGGCCTGGACCCTCGCCCACCACGACGACCCGGTACGGGCGTTGGCGCGGTACGAGGAGCTGCGCCGCGAACCCCTGAACCGACTGGTCCTGGCCAACCGCGAGTTGGGTCCGGAGAAGATCATCGCCCTGGCCGAGGAGACCGGCGGCCCGGTCCCCGTGGAGAGCGCGACGGCCGTTTCCCAGGGCTACAAACAACTCGCCGGGTGTACGACCGCCGTACTCAACTCCCGGGATTCCTGGTCGGTTTCACCGGTCAGCCCCTGAGAGCACGGAAGGACTAGTGCGCCTCCTCGTGCCGGCGTCGCGGCGAAGCCGTACCGCCCGACGCGGTGGTCCCACGGGCGGCAGCGGCGCGGGCCGGGCCGTCGGGGAGGGTGAAGGCGAACAGGGAGGTCGCCGCGGCGAGGGCGGCCAGGGCGAGATAAGCGTGCTGGTAGGCGGTGACGGGCGGATCCGCCGCGGCCGCCGAGGGCGTGCTCAGCACCAGGGCCGTGGTCACCGCCGCCGGGGCGAAGGCGCCCCCGGTCTGCCGTACGACCGTGTTGAGCGTCGACGCCTGGGCCAGGTCCTTGCGGGAGACGGTCGCCAGTGAGGCCACCGTGGTCGGCATGAAGACGCCGCCCATGCCGACGCCGAGCAGGAACATGTACGTGCGGAACGTCCACAGGCCGGTGTCCTGGTCGCAGGTGGCGAAAAGCAGCAGGACCCCGCTCACCATGGCCAGGCCGCATCCGATGATGATGCGGGGGCCGACCCTGGAGTACAGGACCCCGGCGATCTGCACGGTCAGCAGCACACCGAAGGCCTCGGGGAAGGTGCTGGTGCCGGACTCCAGCGCCGAACGGCCCTGCCCCTGCTGGAGGAAGAGCGGGCCCAGGTACATGGCGCCCAGGATCGGCACCAGGCCCACCAGATTGATCAGGTTGGTGTCCCGGAAGAGCCGGTCCGCGAAGAGCCGGAGCCTCAACAGCGGTTCGGCGACGCGGAGTTCGAAGAGGACGGCGGCGGTGAGCAGGACCGCGCCGAGCACGAGGGCGGTGACGACGGCGGGGGAGGACCAGCCGCGGTTGGGGCCCTCGCAGACCCCGAACATCACGGAACCCAGAGCCGCCGCGCTCAGCAGCAGCCCGGTGAGGTCGAAACGGCCGGGCCGGTGACCGCGGTGCTCGGCCAGGAAGACCGCGCCGAACACCACGGCCGGCACGCCCAGCGGCAGGTTGACGTAGAACACCCAGCGCCAGGACAGATGGTCCACGAGCAGGCCGCCGAGGATCGGTGCGACGGCCGGGGCCATCTGCTGCGGGACGATCATGTACCGCGAGATCCGCACCTGCTCCCACGAGTTGAAGGTGCTGTAGAGCAGCGAGGATGCGGCGGGGAAGAGCAATCCCGCGGAGAGGCCCTGCACCGCGCGGAAAGCGACGAGTTGGCCTAGGTCGGCCGCCGCGCCGCACAGCAGCGACGAGCCGAGGAAGGCGCCGAGCGCGGTGAGCAGTATGCGCTTGGCGCCGAACCGCTCGACCAGCCAGGCCGAGGCGGGGATGGCCATGGCCAGACACACCGGGTAGACCACGACCACACCGTCCAGGGCGGCCGTGGTCAGGTGGAACGTGCCGGCGATGGAGGGGAGCGCGACGGTCGTGATCGCTCCGTCGACGATCGCGATGAACGTCACGCAGACACACATGACGGGCACGACCAGGCGTTGGCCCGGGCGCGGACGGAGGCGTATTCGGGAGGTGAAGGGGACGGGGGAAGCGGAGGGGACGGGACGGCGTCGGAACAGCAGCACATGCTGAGCATACTCACTATGTGGGTGCTCATAGGTCGTGGTCGAGGAACGTAGAATCGGTCCTCACCGCGAAAACGGGGAACGGGGAACGGGGAACGTCATGGCAGTGCACGGCAGCAGCGACATCCTGGTCGACGAGCTCTACGAGACGACCCACCGGCTACGGCAGTTCGTGGAGACCCGGCTGCGCGCCAACGGCGCCTCGGTCGCCCGGCTGCGCGCCCTGCGGATGCTCGCCCATGCCGAAGAGCCGCTGCGCATGCGGGACTTGAGCGAGATGACCGGCGTCGCGGCCCGGACCACGACCAGCATCGTCGACAGCCTGGAGCGCGACGGGCTGGTGGAGCGCGTGCGTCATCCGCACGACCGGCGCGCGTTCCTGCTACGCCTCACCGACAAGGGCCGGGAGTGCCATCGTGAGGCCGAGGAGGTCGACGGCCTCGCGCTTGCGGAGGCGACGGCCGACCTGGACGCGGAGGACCGCGCACAGCTGCGCGCCCTGCTCGCGCGCATCCGCAGGACGACAACCTGAGGCCGGGCCGGGAGGCTCAGGCGGTGGTCCACTCGCGCAGTCGGCGTGCGAGCCGGGGCAGGCCCGGTTCCCCGGAGGCCGCGTCTCGGACGAGCGCCTCGGCCGCCCGCTGCTCCGCACCGGGATCCGCGGTGCTCGGCTGCCTACACGGGCGTATGGCCCTCCAAGTAGGTGCGTACCGGCGCGGGCAGCCCACTCTCGATGGCTTCGGCGAAGGGCGCCCAGCGGAGCTGCCCGGCGGTGAGCTGGGCCTCCCCGGACGGATCCTGGCTCAGCAGATGACATACGACGGCGGGCGGTCCGTCCGCCGCGGCCGTCGGCTCGGGTTCCAGGAGACTCGACCCGTCCACGAGATAGCCCGTGAGTTCGTAGACCACGCGCGCGGCGGTGGCCTGTGCCGTCTCGGCCTCCTCGGGGACACCGGACGGCAGACTCCAACCGCCCTGCACATTCACCAGCAGCAGTTGTCCGTCGTTCACGACGACCGCGTCCACCAGCTGCTCGGAGGCCTGCTCCAACGCCATCTCCGCACCGTTCCCTTCGTACTTGCAAGGAGTGACCGTCCGTGCGGCCGCGTCCGACCCCGTTTCCTACCCGGGACACGTCGGTTCACGCGGTACGCCCGCACCCGGCTCAGGACGGTCGTCCGCCGAACTGCCAGTTGTGGACCTCGATGTCCGCGTACCGGTCCTCCGTCAGCACGGCGCGCGCCGCCTTCGGGTCCGGTGCCCGGAGCAGTGCCGCCGTGCCCAGCCAGCGGGTGCCGTCGTCGGACAACAGCGGTCCGTACGCGATCAGTTCGTCCCGGTCGGGCGGGACCGTGAGGTCCGCCTCCGGGCCGGTGCCGAGGCCGATCACCAGGTACCGTTCGCCGCCGGTCCGGCCGCCGGGGAAGTCCCACATGGTGCGCCCCAGTGCGTTGCGCCAGCGGCGGAGCAGCACGTCCCGGTAGACACCGGCCTGGTAGTTCGGCTCGTCGAAGGCGAACGCGCGGGCGGCGGCCGGAGAGGGCAGGTCGAGGATGTGCACGCTGCCCGTGGGGGTGCCGTCGTCGGAGAGGGTCGGGCCCCGGGCGATCATCTCCTGCGCGTACCCGTCCATGTAGGACCAGTGCCGCTCCGTCAGTTCCTCGCGCAGGGCGAGGGAGCCGGGCCGGTCGCGGTGGAGACAGAGGAACTCCATGATCAGTGGATTCCCTTTTCCCCGGCGGCGGTCCGATCGCAGGTCTTCAGGAAGTCGATGAGCGCCGCGTTCACCTCGTCCGGGCGTTCCTGCTGGGTCCAGTGGCCGCAGTCGGCCAGTTCGACGGGCTTGCGTACCAGGTTGGGCATGAAGTCGGGGAGCTGCGCGATGAGTTCGGCGGCGCCGGGGAACGCGGGGACGAGGTCGCGGTCGCCGTACATGTACAGGGCGGGCCGGGTGACGACGGCGTTGTGCCAGGGGGCGGTCAGTGCCCAGTTGCGGTCGAGGTTGCGGTACCAGTTCAGCGGGCCGGTGAAGCCCCCGGCGAAGCTCTCGGTGAGCGCGTCGAGCGCCGCCTCGGTGAGCCAGTCCGGCAGCACCTCGGGATCCTCCATGGACGCGAGCCAGCCCTGTCCGGAGGGGACCAGCGGCTGCATGATCTCGCCGGAGGGGGAGGCCGCGGCGGAGGCGGAGTAGAGGAACTTTCGGAGCGTGGTCCGGGGGTCCGCGCCGAACTCGGCGTCGGCGACCCCGGGACGGTCGAAGTAGTTCCAGTAGAACCGGCCGCCGAACCTCTCCTGCGTCACGGCCAGCGGCGGGTACGGACCCCGGAACGGCGGCGGGACGCTCAGGCCGGCCACCCCGAGGACCATGTCCGGCCGCAGCAGCGCGGTGTGCCACGCGACCACCGCACCCCAGTCGTGCCCGACGACGTACGCCTGCCGCTCGCCCAACTCCTGGATGAGACCGACGACATCGCCGACCAGATGGAAGACGGTGTACGCGTCGACGGCCTCGGGGTGATCGCTGCGGCCGTATCCGCGCTGGTTGGGGGCGACGACCCGGAAGCCCGCGTCGGCGAGCGCGCCGATCTGGCGGTGCCAGGAGTGCCATGACTCGGGGAAGCCGTGCAGGAGCACCACCAGCGGGCCTTCGCCCTGCTCGGCGATCTCCAGCCGTGTGCCGTTCACGTCGACCATGCGCTGCTCAACCATGGGAGCGAGCCTACGTGCCGTCAACATCGCCGGGCCGTACGGGTCCTGGAGCGGGGCACGATCTCGGCCACTCAGCCGTCGTGCTCCGAACTCTCCTCGTCCTGCTCCTGATAGGAGTAGCGCTGCTCTTTCCAGGGGTCGGCGATGTTGTGGTAGCCGCGTTCCTCCCAGAAACCGCGGCGGTCCTCGGTGAGGTACTCGACGGCGCGCAGCCACTTGGGGCTCTTGTAGCCGTACAGGTGGGGCACGACCAGGCTCAGCGGGAAGCCGTGTTCGGCGGTGAGGGGCTCGCCGTTGTGGTGGGTGGCCAGCAGGGTCCCCGGGGCGGTGAAGTCGGCCAGGCGGAGGTTGGCGGAATAGCCGTACTCCGCCCAGGCCATGACGTGCGTGACCTCCGGCGCGGGCGGGACCAGGTCCAGGAGCGCGGTGGCCGGGATGCCGTACCACTCGTGGTCGGTGGAGGTCGGGCCGGACGCGCAGTGCAGGTCGGCGACGACCGTGACATGCGGGAGGGGCGCCAGTTCGTCGAAGGTCCAGCTGTGCTCGGTGCCGTCGGAAGTGGCGCCGTGGACCCGCAGGTTCCAGCGGTCGGGACGGAAGCGGGGGACGGGCCCGTAGTGCGAGACCGGCCAGCCGTGCACATGGCGCTGGCCGGGCGGGATGCGGCGGTCCGCGTCGGCGGCGGCCCCGGCCGTGCCCTGTCGGTCGCTTGCCACGCGGGACGTCCCTTCCTCACCGGTGACCTGGTTACGGCTACCTCTCCCGAGCAGCGTAGGCGCTCCCGGCCGACGCGACCGAGGCCGGGTCCGGGTGCGCCTGTACGCGGCACCGCGCTGCGGGGTGGGAGCCGGGGACCAAGGCCTCGGCGGCACGCCCCGTACAGGTCAGACGGTCGCCAGGGACACCTCGGTCGACTTGATCAGCGCGACGACCGGTGAACCGGCCGCCAGACCGAGGTCGCCGACCGCGTCCTTGGTGATCGCCGCGGTCAGCTCGCCCCCGTCGACGGTGATCTTGACGACGGCCATCGCCCCGCCGATGGCGACGTCACTGACCGTGCCGGGCAACTGGTTGCGGATGGACAGCCCCTCCACCCGGCCGGTGGCGAGCGCGACCTCGGTGGACTTCATCATGGCGCGTACGGCCGTACCCTCGGCGAGTCCCAGGTCCTTCACGGCCTCCAGCGTGATCGCCGCCGTGAGGTCCTGGCCGCCGTCGAGGCGCACCTTCACGGTCGCCATCACCGTGCCGGGGGTGACGGCCGTGACCGTGCCGGGAATCTGGTTGCGGATGCTCAGGGTCATGACGGAACGCCTCACTGAGAAAAGTTCTGGATTGCCGGATTTATCACCGGCTGTGTGTCCACAAGCTAGCCGCTCCGGTCGTGCCCGTCAGGGACCCCGTCGCATCCGCCACCTGGGAGTTTCCTTCGTCCTGGCACATCGGAGGAGCCCGTCAGCGGGAAGGGTTCTCGCCGGATTCCCGTCGCTGAGGCGGCGGTACTCGCCCACGCTTGGGCAGTGAGAGGAATGTCCTGGCAATTGCAAGGCGAGGTGGGCTCTTCGTCTCGTATCCGCGTTTGGTTTCGGCCATCGTCCGGGTACGGTCGTGCGGGAGGTGGTCGCCCGTGATCCAGATCGTGGAGCACGCACCGCACGAAGGCCCCTACGCCCTCGGCGCCGCACTGGAGGCGGCCGGGCTGCCGGCCCGGGTCTGCCGGACCTGGGCCGGCGACCAGGTGCCGGACACGGCCGACGACCTGGTGGGCCTGGTGGTGCTGGGCGGGCCGATGGCCGCCTACGAGGACTTCCCCGGCCGCAGCGCTGAACTGGCGCTGCTGCGCGCCGCGTTGGACGCCGAGATCCCCGTACTGGGTGTGTGCCTCGGCGCGCAGTTGCTGGCCGTCGCGGCGGGCGGCGCCGGACGCCCCGGCGACGGCGCGCAGACCGGCTGGGCCGACG
>Ga0307509_10003308_pt1 | contig 24734 bp, 29 predicted proteins | sample 10_EM_MG_FD_202245 | JGI IMG/M metagenome (GOLD analysis project Ga0307509, IMG submission 202245) | Populus trichocarpa ectomycorrhiza microbial communities from riparian zone in the Pacific Northwest, United States - 10_EM | ecosystem: Host-associated > Plants > Roots > Unclassified | place... | reverse complement strand
AATTGGGCTAAGCGTAGGGAAACCAGCCCGGAGGAATGGGATACTGTCTCGGAGGTCAGGGGAAAAAGGTTCACCCGGTTGCTGGGCCAGTGCGGGGTCAAAGCTCCAGGACAATGGGCCCGTGGACCCCCATTACAATAGCTTCCCCCCAGCTCCCCCAGACCGTGACATCTCCATCCTTCCTACAGCTCGCGTTCCTTATTGACAGCTCGCGTTCTTTATCCCACATTCAAAGCTTGGAACACGTCCGAAAACGATACCGCACCTCTACCCTGACCAAATACACCCCTTGGCTACTCAAGTACTATGGCCCCCAGGAGAGCTCCAACGCGCGGAGGCACCTCAACACCAGCGGCACGACATCGAGCCACAGGAGGGATCAGAAAAAACACGCGTAGCCGACAAGCTCCGACTCGTTATGGCCAGCGATTAGAAGCCCCCTCACACACCCCAGAGACAGAGGGAACCAACGAACCTACGATTAGCAGCGAGGAAACGGAGCCAAGCATTCCACAATATAGCGACTCTCCCCCCCTAGCAAACCCAGGCCTGCCTCACCCCGGGTCACCCGCAACACCAAGCCAAGCTGCCAGCCGCTCTATATCTCCCGCACCCTCAGATACCCCAATTAGCCTACACACTATGCAGGCACTCCTCCGCTCTCACGAGCAGGACATAGTGGACAGAGTCGTCCTTCGACTGAGCTCACAACACCCCTCACTACCCCACCAGACCACTCAGCCACCTCAACACAACCCAATTCATGCCAAAATCTCCGAGTTGGAAGGCCAGCTGGCACTGTTGAGAGATGAGGGTGAGAGGGAATGGAGAGCTCAGAGGGAACCGGAAGCAGCCGGTATGTTCAACCCCAGCCAACTCCCAATCTTACCAGCATGTGAGAGCGCGTCTGGCATTGCAGACTCTGTAGAAGTACTATTCCCAGGCGTAGAACGAGCAACCCTCGTTCAGATAATTGAAAATCGATTCAAGCCAACAAACATCTATTGATTACTTGCAAGCGAAAAAGACTGTGCCAAATCACAGCGAACAGTGAGCATCGGGCGTATCGAGTTCGAGCAGGCCGAACGTGATGGCAAGGAGAGCGAATACAGAATGAGCAGCTTCTTCAAGGTATGGGCAGTCTACTGCGGAATCCTGGTAAAGCTATCCCCACAAACTCTTCAAGGGGATCTCGCCACAGGCCTTTCTATCTACACGATAAATGTGTACGAGTTGCTCGAGAAGTATGCATGGGAGGGAGTAAAAGCTTACCACTTCCAATTCCACCGGAAAAGAGTGGCCAGTGGCAAAGGCATATACCTTGGAAGCGAATGGCGCCAGCTGGATAGCGAACTAATTGCCTCCAAATGCTTTGCACATCCAACTCCAAGAGCAACCTGGAATCAAGCCCAAAGAGTTGTAGAAGGACCAATTCGAAGAACAAGCGAGCTTGCAATCAGAGAGATCGTCCCAAGCCAAGGCGGCTATAACCCCGTGGCCTCCGTACAGCACTTCAGGGCCAACACAGGCACCCCACCGCTTACACCTCAGACCTGCCGGAATTGGAATTACCGTGAGTGCAGGTCAACCCAGTGCCGCTATCTCCACGCATGTATTACCTGTGGCAGCAGCCACCGTGCTCCCCAATGCTTTTCTGGGAATGCAGCTCTACCCTCACAACCTTATAATGGCCCTACACGGCGTTAGCTTCCTGCGCTCCCTCAATGCCCCATCCCATATCCGTACCTGACCTTCCTCTGCCCCGACCCCATGCACTGTTTATACTATCGCTATCTCATGCTTATATCGACTCAACCAGTCAGCTCCAATCCTCCACATGAACACAAGACACTCAGGCCGTAAGGCCTCTCTTATTCCCCCCCCTACTCTGCTGTTAGCAAACAACCACCCCGCCCCAATACACAAATTCACTACAAGCTCTTTACTTCGCACACTGCACCTATGCCAGCAGGCTCGCTAAACATTCACAGATGGAAAAAACATATGAAAGAGTTCCCGGACGAGCAAGTAATCGCTGCAATACTGGGTATATGCGAATACGGGGCTAGGATAGGATACGAGGGGCACCGTAGCGTAGCAACTATCTACCCTAACCTGGTGACAGCAGACACCGAAGCCGACCTCGTCAGCGCAGACATAGCAGCGGAGTCGATGAAGAACCGCTTGAATCTGTATTCTGATAGCGCAAGCCTCGCTCCCCACTATACAGCTTCCCCACTCGGATTGACCGACAAATCTGATGGGAGCAAACGTCGAATCCACCATCTGTCATACCCCCCGGGCTCTTCGACCTCAATAAACGGCGGAATCCCGGAGTCATATGGAACAATCTAATATAGTGGTATCGAAGAGGCAATTAGAGCAGTGCAAGAGTGGGGCAAAGGTTGTATCCTTGCTAAGCGGGACTTCGAGTCCGCCTTTCGACATATACCAATATCACCAGATGACTCTCCACTCCTTGGTTTTCAGTGGCAAAATCGTTACTATTCTGAGCGCTTCCTCCCCTGCGGGCTGCGGACTGCACCCTACCTCTTCAACTTGTTTGCTGAGGTATTTCATTGGATTCTCGACAGTGAGCTCCAACGCCAGAATCTCGCCGCATGTACCATCCACTACTTGGATGATTTTCTAATGGTATTGCCCCCCCCACCCAAACCCAAAAGAATATACAGGAATCTTCTCCCACCTCTGCAGTGAGGTCGGGCTCACAATAAAAACCTCGAAGAACGAGGAGGGAAATGTGGTCAGCTTCGCCGGCATAGAGTTTGATACTAAGGATATGTTAATCCGCTTGCCCACAAAGAAGCTTCTCAAAGCGCGGGCCTTGGTCAACGATGCCAGAAGACAAAAGTCCCTCTCCCTTCGCGAAATCCAGAAGATTACAGGATACCTGAACTTCGTCTCTACAGTAACACCACTGGGACGAACCTTTCTCCGCCGCCTTTACAACATGGAGGTATATTTCCCCGCTGGGAACCCGCATCATCGACGGCGGATATCTGCGGAAGCAAAAAGAGACCTGGTATGGTGGTCAAAGGCACTATCAGAGGCACCTGAGAGGTCAATCGCGGGCACCAAACGTAAGATTATCCGGGTCTGGTCGGACGCTGCTAGCACCAATGGACTTGGAGCCTTCTACCTCAGCCCCAACCAAGACAAACCCGACCCTGACGCCGCATTCTGCATCCCCCTTCCCCGCTCTCTCGCGACCGCCAGGGAACACATCAATACAACGGAAATGCGAGCAGTAGAACAGGTACTCCTACATTGGGGAAGCAAGTGGAGAGGGAAAATACTGGTAATGCATATAGACAACAAGGCAGTTGTTCACGCACTCAAGAACCAAACGATCCGTGGGGGATCAATGCACGTTTTGCGAAGATGCTTGCTACTCGCAACCGAATATGACCTGGACTTGGAAGCGAGATGGATTTCTACCAAGGAAAATGCATTCGCGGACGCGCTCTCAAGGTCAGAATACTATAGAATCGCTGACCTCGCACCACAGCTACTACAGCCAGCCAGCAGCCTCCCCCTACGTGGATTTCAAACATATAGCAATCGGGACTTTCACCGGCAGCAGCCTACTACTTGTGGCGGGGGCTAGCACCATCGACACGACGTAACTACGAAACCCCCCGATCCAGGTTTACCACCTTCTGCGCTCTCTCGAATTTCAGGCATGCAAACGGCGGATGCTTCCCGGCAAAGTCAACCTGGCTCATTGAATGGTTGTGTTCCCTTGCGGGCACAGTAAAAGTGCGAACTATGAAATTGTACCTTGCTGGAATAAAGTCCTACCAACTTGACCTGGGAATAGAGTGTACGGCTTTTGCAGACCCCCGTCTTGAACGAACCATCCAGGGCATTAAGCGCGACCATAAGGAGCCTGAAACACGCACAAGAACACCACTGACACGCCCATGTTTACTCCGGATCCTCCGCTACCTCCCCGGCTTTAACTATAATAATCTAGTCACCCGTGCCGCTTTCACACTCGCCTTTGCCGGATTCCTCAGAGTGGGAGAGTTTACCTACAAGCCCACAGATAGGGTGCCTGAATACACATTCAAGAACTGGTTTATGGTCAAAGACAGTATCAGGATGAGAGAGGGGGGCAGGTACATGGAAGTTACATTACCTGCCTCGAAAACAGACCCGTTTTGAAAGGGGATTACCCTCACCATTTCGGCCAGCGAAGACAATGCCTGTCCTGTAAAGGCCATGAGGCAATTCCTTGCTGTAGACACCCACAGGGCAGCTCATTCCCCACTGTTCTGTATTGGGCAACTCGAACAACAAGCTTTTACCAGAGAATACGTAGTCCAGAGACTACAACAGCTGGCACGCACAGCGGGCTTGGGTCAGGGAACTTGGAACGGACACAGCTTCCGAAGAGGGGCAGCCACATGGGCAGCACGAGTCGGAATTTCTGAAGCCGAAATTCAAACGCTCGGCCGCTGGAGATCTGATGCTTATCGGGCCTACATTGAGTACTCTGACAGGGCACGAATCTCACTATCTAGGCGCTTCCAGACCACGCAAACCCCAGCCCGCCAGCCACAAGTGTGAGCCTGCCTCGATTTGGGCGGGAGATGTTACACACCGGACGGCAGGCCAATTCCAGCTATAGCCAGCCTACCTGCCTCGAACTGGGACATATCGGTAGTAACGATCTCCCGGGCAAGGGCTGCGACAACACCACCAACGCATCCGCCAGTGGAATTCTCTTGTTCTACTCTTCTCTATATTGCTCTCTTCTTGCTCCGTTGATTTCCTTCCGTTACTGTAACTAGAGTCTCTTCTAATACATCTCTTTGGCTTGGGAGAATTGGTCCTAGGAAAGCTTCTTATCCGAGCCCAGCGGCCCAAGATGCTTGTTGTTTATCTTTGGAAGTCTATCTCGTATTTTGCGCCTGGTAATTGCTAAGGTGGTTCTGCTGCTAGTGAGGGTTTCTAGCCATAGCGCGGATATCGATTTATGTTTTGATGGTCATAAACTTAATCATTCCTCTTGAGGAACGCCAAGAGCTTTGGATTTTTCGTTCGTTCTAGTGAGGTATAGCGAGGTTTTGGAAATAGCCTAGGTTTAGAGAGTTGTCTTCGGAGCAGAGGGTATAAAGGTCTACTACTGAGGTGGATCTCTCTGGGGGCCGTTCCTGTATGATCTCGACGACAAAGGAAAACGACACCGACAGGGCTTTCTATACAAAATGTCTATTCCTAAAAGGTGCTTACTTACCACTGTAACATTAGAAAAACCTAGGAATTTTTTGGAGAGTATAGCTTGACATGGAGATTGGCATAATTGAACATTAGGTTATGGAAAACATGCTAGGAATTCAGAGTGCCAGGTTCTAAGAGGGCCCCCAAGAAAACTGCTAAGATAGCCAATTTGTATCGGATTTCTACATGGGAACTGCACCGGCTTCCCTCACTTGCTGCTAGTAGTTGAGAATGTGAACTTTTTTTGCAATCTTATAATATCATGTCAAGTTCTCTGTGATCCCCCCACCTGATTGCCTTTTGAAGAACAAATTTTGTTCGCTTTGTCTAAACTTGTATGGAAAACCGGGTGGATGCCAACTTCTTTTGCCGCCAAGTTCGTATTCCCTGAGTAATCGAATTCGTTCACACATTAAGTCTTAAGATAGTTGGCGCGCTTTGGGTTTGGGTACGCTATGTGATGCTTGGGCTCTTCAGCTATCTGCCCTCTAGCACCCAGGATCCAGAAGCGAGTTTACCGCGGTGGGGATGTCACTCTTAGTTCTAATCGGTTGCCATCCCTTAGCTCTAGACTCGACATCGAGTAGTAAGGTCAGTAGTAGTTAGTCGCGATGGATGATTAATACCGGTAGCATTTCTATCACCCGTGGTGAGGGTGATGCGTAACATGCGAATGATTATATTATACGAGTAAGTCAGCCAATCTCCATGCACTCAATCTTTGTCCCACGCTTATGCGTGACCTTCCGAAAAGTGGCGTTTCAAAGCGAACACTCCCCCAGGGAATAGAGGGCCTTCCCCTCAAGGACTCTGTCTCAAACCCCCCCCATGTAACTGCCGATCATTGGTCAAGAGTGGCCAATGTTGATGCGAGCCTGTTGTTATCCCGGTAGGCTGCGGGTATCTGATCACCTCTACCCTGATGGTGGGTATCCTGAACATCATCCTCCCTTCTTCCTGATCTTTTTCCTTCCCTCGCTCAATTCAGGATGGCGAGCCCAAAGAAATCCTCGCTATCAGGATTATGGGGGAAGTTGGGATTGGATGCTCCGACGTTGATGTTGATGGGAAAGTATGATATGGGCTGTTGGAGCTCTGATCGTGAGCTCGTCGCGAGATGGTGTCGGCTAACAGTTAGTAGAGGAGCACTCCCACCGGCAATATTCACCGCGGCGTATCAAGCGACTCCCGTGGCAAAAACGTATTCAACCCTCGGCTATCTCGTTACAATCATCGCTGCGTTATCGCTGTGCATTCTTCCCCGGGCAAAGCTAGTTCAATTGACGATCCAAAACTCTGTAATTCCTTCCTACCCGAGAAATCATTCCGTAATAACAATAGAAACGGTGCTATAGATAGCCGTGGCCCTCGCAGCCGCAACATCCTTACTAGGTGTTTGGACAGCAAGTTGTGCACGAGCTCATCACGCCCCTCTGCCCGGCCAGGTGTACTCGTATGATGCCGCCGCTTCCGCGATCTCGGCTGCTTGGCTGTTTGTCGCCATTTGGCTGGCCAATCTTTTGAGAGCGAAGATACCCTCGCTAGCAATCCCAGTCATCATGTACACTATATTTGTGTCTATCATATACACCAACGGCGGGCTCTACACAATGGCTCGGTCGATTGCTACGGTAGTTTTAATGCTCAAGTGTTTCTTTACTGGGTACGGGCTTGCGTTCGCTATAGGGATGGTTGTTTTCCCGATAAATTGTCGGCAGATTTGGTGGAAAATATTTGCGGGGTACTTGTTGACCTCTGAGAAGCTATTGGTGGAGCAGGTTTGGATAAAGAATTCTGCCCTTGGGAGCGGTGGCTGACTTGGGTTACAGAAAAATTTCTTGAGACAACATGAAACAATGGGGACGGAAGAAGGTAAAAAGTCTGCCGTTACACTCGCAGCTCTCGAGAAGGAACATGCCGATCTTTTCACTAAATTATCGACCGAATTGCCAATGGCCAAGCGGGAGATTGCGTTGGGTCGATATATGACAAGCGACCTTCAGGAAGTATACCGTCTAGTTCGAGCAACTCTACTCCCGCTACAGGGAATGACTGTGATTTTGGACATTTTTGATCGTGCGGCCAGGGCGGGTCCTGATGAGGATGAAAAGTGCCCTGTGCCAAGGGAAGAGCAACTATCTGAGGTTATGAAAACCTTGCATGAGCCATACGAGCGCATAGTGGGAATGTGTGGCGAAGCAATCGAACATGTCCTCCTGACGATGAAACTTAAGCCCGCTCCTAAGAAACCTAGGGGAGATGAAGAAGTGCCCAGTATTGAACCAGGAACACAGGGTTTCTGCCAAACGCTCGAAGAGAAAGTACAAGAATTTTATAGCACGCGTGCGGGGGATGTGAGAACCTATTTCAGCTCATCTAAAACAACCGGGACTTCGGATTCTGCAGGAGGCATTTCGGCCGAAGTGTATATGGATGAGAAACGCCGCAGGGAGTTATACCTCGTTCTTTTTATGGAATACCTGCTCTACAACGCGGCCAAATCACTCCTAGCACTCGCTCGGTTCGCTGAAGAGAAAAAGCAGCAGGGCGTGGTAGACCGCACAATATTAGTGTATCCTACCGCTAAACGCCTGAAGAAATGGGTGTACTCTATGGGATCCAGTCGCAATGACGACGTCGTTGATGTTTGCGATGTTGGCGCAGTAAAGGTTTCAGGACTTGACGGGATAGCACCAAAGAAGGACCCAGAGCACCTGCCCGCCGGAACTTTCTTGCAAAAACTCGGGCATCTAATTGCAATTTTTACGGAAGGGGTCAGTAGCAGCGAGAGTGGATTTGGGCTTAGGGTTGCTTGTGCTACCCTTGCTGCTGCTTTGCCGGCTTATTTTGAGGTGACTTACGTTCTACGCCGTGAGAGACCGTGCAAGTGCTAATCGGCATTGAAGTCAAGTTATGTTTTCTTTATTGAAAAGAGGCTGGTATGGGCGTTGATAATGATAGCTATTGGAATGTCGCCTACCTCTGGGGCTTCGGTATGCCGCGTGTTCCAAATTGTCGCCATGTGTGTAAGCTGATAAGTGTAGTTGATAGGGTTTGTTGGGAGAATTGCTGGAACGGTTATTGCCGCGGTGCTTGCACTAATAAACTGGTATATCGTAGATGGGAGAGCAGCGTTGGTCACTACGCTCCTACTATGTATAGAAAGTAACTGATTTGGATGCAGGGGAGTAATACCATTTCTGTGGTTCTTCCTGGCGATCCGTGAGTAAAGCATCGCTACACGTGCTGTAGATAAGTAAAGCTAATGTATAGCAGAGTTTTACTTTGTCATCAAGTATCCAACCCTGATACAAAGCACAATAACAGCACTGGTCACACATATTATCATTATCTGTATGAGGTCTTGTGAATTCTTTTTTTTCTACATGAAATTAACTATAAAAAAACAAAAAACTTTTTAGGTTACGAACTCCAAATTCGCAAAATCGGTGACAGAGTGTCAACACGCACTGGCCAACCTATTCTCTCTGTCAACGAAATAGGACCCTACCGTCTACTCGTAACCATAGGCGGTCTCTGCGTAGCAATGATATTCACAATCCTCCCCTACCCCACCACAACCCGCAGCCTAATCCGAAGCTCCGTGTCGTCGTCCCTCTTCCTACTAGCAAGAACATACAGCACCACATTCTCACTCCTCCACCTAAGAATCCACGGCAAATCTGGCGACGAATCAAATAAAAGCTCACCAGGCCGAAGATACGAAAAAACGCGTGTAAAACTCCTCACAGAGTCCTTCCTAGCAAACGACTTCCTTCGCACCCAGATAGACTTCACAAAATATGAACCCTCGCTCCGGGGCCGCTTTCCGAGAGAGCAGTACGACGGGATCATAACCGGTGTGCGGAACATAACTAGCTACCTATCCATAATATCCTACGCTTCAAAAACCTTCTCCCTGGGCGGTGAATGGGCAGAAGATTTGTCGGCACTACTTAGAAATGTCGACACCCAGATGCACCAAATCACTAGTCTGCTCTGCCTCCTGAGCGCGAGTTTGGCCAGCGGTAACCCTCTACCACCGATTCTCGGCCTGCCAGAGCCATTCCGACTGGTGCGTGCGCTGGAAGAAAGGGATGGAGGCCTCAAGTTGGATCATCTCGTTGAGCCAGGGTTCATGGCATTCGCGGTTGTGCAGGTCGCTATTGGAGTCATGCGGGATGATCTTGTTCGGGTTATTGGGATGGTGGAGGAATTGGTGGGCAGGGTGGAATTCCCGGATGAGAGGAGTTTCTCGGGTGATTTGAAAGTTAAGATGCCTTGAGGTGGTGTGTTGTGGATTTATTTTGGGTCTTTTTGGTTTCAGAGTTTTTGGGCGGGAAGGTAGGGCTTCTCTGCGATTCCATCTTCAACGATATTGGTCGGCGAGTGATTCTCTGTGATTGGCGAACAGGATTTATGTTGTACCGGGGTATAAGTGGGAAACGAGGGAAAAAAAGACAGCCTTATCGGCTGTCAGCATTGCTAACGCTAGAAGGTGCTCGTATGTGGAATATGCACGAATACTGGAGCGTCCGATGGAGGCTGTAGAGATAATGGTAGAAAATGCTTGGGCATTGTGGTGTTATGATGGAAAGTTCTAGGAAGTTGGAGTCTTTACTATACATTTCTTTTTTGTTACGGGGTATTGCAGAGAATGTTCTCAACGTTACCTTCCTCTCTTCTGTGTTAGAGTGTTATGGGAAAGTAGAGGCTCATATGACCGACTGGAGATACTTTTTGGGATTTACATCGTTTATGTTATAGTTACTTTCTATCTCTTTCCCGAATATGTTTTTAGCGGGTGGGTGAACGATTAGTTATCATATTCTCATTCGCACAAGTCGCTTCATTTTGTTCACGTCTGTCCTCCGCGAACCAATAAGCGGAGGAGAGACATCGTCACTATGACCTAGAAATTCTTAGGTCAGCGCTGGTACTTGCAGAAGGCCGGTGGCTGCTGGTTTACAAGCAGTATACTCGAAAAGTACGGTAACACGGGAGTGCTTGGAGAAAGAAAGGCTTAGCCCAGCGCCTGTTGAGCACTTGCCGGCAGGAATTTGCCGCAGTGAAGGCCGGGAAATAATCAATATTCTCGTGATATATTCCTGCTCCGCCGCCTCCCCTGCCGGTATATCGTAAAGGTCGGAGCCGGCCAGAAACAGATACCGTATAGGCACAACGAATTCGGGAGAAGTTTGTGGGAGAAATTTTTGAGGTTTTTTTCCAGGTGCTTTATGTATCATAAAGGTCTGTTAACACTGCAATTACTTACTCGAGTATATCATACTTACTAAACTTTGCTCATCTAGATGTGTAGTTATATGGTGGGCAAACGATTTTGGTGGAGAGAAGTGTGCCTGGGTTCTTCGTGTTGAAAATGGTGCCGCTCGCCATACTCACGATACTTCCTTTGTTCAGATAGCTTCGGATATGCGCTGAGGATTTGGGCATATGGCTTCGGCTTTGGGCGTTTAGTTTGTAAGTTTAGGGAAGCATTGCGAATGCAGGAATGCGCGATAGTTTTGGGATCGTGCTGCTTTCGGGAAAGCCGGGAGAAAAGCCAGGAGAAAAGCGGAAGCACTGTATGGCCAGCGTGAAAGAGCTGGAAGCTCGGAGGTGGGAAAGTGTTTGTTTTCCTTTTAGTTAACCGGGAGTGCTCACAGGGAAGGAGGGCCTCACATGGAGTAGTGTGGTGCCTCATGGATGGATATGATGTCTTCGTGATTGGTATATATGATATGTACTCCTGTGATCGCCTTTTTAGTTAGTTAGAGAGTTGAGCATCGAGCATCGTGGAGTCGTTGAGCGAGAGACTGTGGTTGTGAAGTGAAGAGTTTTTTCCCCCACTCCTGAGTACGATGGTTTAGGCGTGAGTTCCTTGGCGTTTATAGTTTCGTTTCGTTTCACAATTCGTCACTCGTTGTGAATCATTTCGCCATCTAAGTGCAAAACTTCGTCCTTGCTTTTTTCCCTCTTCCCTCCCTTTTCTCATGATAGTTGGGAGGCAAAGCAGGTCCTCTTTCCCTTACCGGCTCTATTGAGAAAGCCGTTGAGTTAAGGGGACTTTTTATACTAGCACGGGGGTAGGGAACAATCACTGTGTTCGAGTTCTCACCGTAGCCAAAATGGACGGGGGTATATTTGGCTGGTTAACCTTGAATAACTGTTCGTTCAATAACTTCTTACCGAACACTGCCCCAATAAAGTGTCTGGTGGAACAACCGTCGGGAGGGCGCAACGCTTCCCTTTTTATTTTTTACATACTTTGTTGATCTTGTATTACTGGTGTTCGTTGGATCCCATTTCAGTTACCCGCGGCCAAAGCTCAGCAGGCCGAAAGTGATGGTTGTCCTATCCGATAGTTTGCTCCCGTACGGACTGGAAGAATTGAGAATCCCGCTGGATGTCGGAGTTGCCTCTCCTGCGGCAGTAGAGTCTCCGATTTTATTCCATCCCCTATTTGTCTCGAGGGCCGAAAGATAATCTTTTCACTATTCTTTCCCCTCCTAATTTAAAGAGGGGGTTCTGGACACCCGAGTGCCATTCCCGGTTACCGGTACTCTGGTGTTTAAGGTATTACCACGCGGAGGCTCCGCTGACAGCGCTTCAGCAAGGCACAAAAACGTCGGCCAGCAACCCCATCTAATTCATAGGCTGCAAGCCGCCCATCATCCAGAACTACCAAGCCTCGCTGAGGATGCCCTCGAGTAGAGGACGGCAGCAGGCTGGAATCGACCAAAAGTTCGGTAGCACGAGAGGGGACAACGGACAAAGGGGGCGTGATGAGCGCCCCACCAAATCTGACGGTTACCACCCGATTTTGGCGCACCATTAACTATTTCCTCCTGTACGCTTTCCCCGCTCCATGTTGTTTTCTAATATCTCCCAAGCCTCGCTAATCTTTCACATACTCTACAGTAAAAAGTAGCATGTTTATCGGTGTTGTACTATTACAGTATGCTTTCTTGTATAATTCGACTTCAACAAATGTCCAGTATTCGGTATTAGCTATATTGTAAGGAAGAGATAAGAGAGTATGGGGAAGAAGCGTAACCTCGAAAAAAGGGGGGGGGGAATAAGAGTGGAAAGATGGCTTTAGGGTAATAAGATGAGAACAAGGAAAAAATAAAGTATATCGCGCGGCCGGAAATGGGTTGTATTCTAACTATGATGTTCTAGAGAAGTACTACGGGAGAAACAATTTTCGATACAGGATCATTCGTGTTCACTACATTCGTAAGGCTCGGCGTGGTCTTGGATGTTTTTAATTACTAGAGAAACTCCGGCAAACACTCTCCCCTCACTCCCCGGGGTAAACAAAAAAAGGCCCTAATAGGTAGGCGGAGGAGCTAATGTGCGACAGAAGGGGAAGCTCTTGTCCAAAATCCCCTTAGCCCAAAGCATACAAGCTCAATCTAAACATAGGTTAATAGGATTGCTCAAGAACTAGGAACAGGTTTAATGGAAATGAGTACCCTTAGGGCTCGCAGTCATAGGCTCCTGCGGTGTTGGTTGTGTAGTAATTGGGGCTTGTCGGACCTCAGTGTGCTCTGGGACACGAGTGATGTGCCATGCGCAGCAGAAAAAGTTGACGGCATTGCATTTGAAGCCGAGGATACTCAGAAGAGACATCAGGGCAACTGTAGATGGTGATCTCACTGGAAAGACATAGTTAGCTATTGAGTGTATAAAGAAATGAAGGGTCTTAAATGACGTAAGGGAAAACTGGAACCTAATGTTGTATACTCGAATACCGTTAAGGGTTTGTGGGATTGGGTGATTTCAGATGTTTGAGGCTTATGGGAAGAGGAGGGGAAGAAGAGGACGGAGAGAAGAAGGAAGGAAGGGACAGAATGGAAGAGTGCCCCTAAATATATATCTCTGATCAAAATCCTATCGACAGCTTTGCACGTACTACTTAGGCAAGAGAGTCAACAGATTTATTATCCGGTATAATCAACACACTTTATGGCCACTAGGTGCCCGACGCCGGAATGGAATTTTCAAATACGGTATAGCCATCTGGCTTGGTGCTAAGTGGCTTTCTCTATCCAGATGCTTTACTTAAATCCGTACTAGTGTGAGCAGTACAGGGGTTGTCGGAAAGTCTTATGTACGGTGACGTTGGAAAAGTTCAGGGATAAACGGCAAAACACACCAAATATGCCACATTTTGAGGTGCCTCAACACAAGAATGCCTAATAGCACTGCAATTCTCTGAAATTTTAAAAAAATCAGGTACTATCTCAAATTCAATATACTGAGTTGGTAGAGCCTCTAGATAGTTCTAAGCCTTGAAGACCCTCCTTGAACTGGTGGTAGCCAGACATCTGGGTTCCACATACTTAGTGATCCAATATGTAATCGGACACTCTTGCACTGTTTAGCAGCAAAATGGTCTCAACACTTGTTGAATTGTAAAGTATAAGGTAACTGTCTTGGCATTGATTTCTAACCACAGCCAGAATACACAGCATACCTCCCCCTAAAGGTTCAGAAAAAATATGTAAAAATTTTACAACATACTCCAGATATAATATGTGGTGTCAGTAAAATTAAAGGCTCTAATTAACTGAGATGGGGCTGTTCTGGGGTGCTGAAAAGTGGGACTTTTGGTGTGTTTTGGCATTTGTCCCCGAACTTTTCTAACTGCACTGTACGGCGAAGTCTTGGCTGCCATTTACATAGAAACCCTGCGAGCCACGTTGTGGAGACTTGGTCTGTAGCATAGCAGCATAACAGGACAATAGGGAGGTTTTGCTAAGTCAGTTCGCTACTGAACTTTGGTTAATTTAAGCAAAGTAGAACAGGGTGGCGTGAAGAATTTTTCCGGGAGTTTTGCTGTATTGAACTGTGCAACTAATCTATCGTCAACCTCGTGGATGAAGTGCCGGTATCAGTTGTCCACAGTACGCAAAATCCCTCCCTCTTTTATAGAAACAATGATGTCAACAAAATCTCTTTGCACTGTTCAAACTATGAACTGTTCATAATACTGTGCAAAGCTGAGCCACTTCGTGCTTTACCAGAGGCGGAAAGGATAGCGCCGTTGCCGTAGTGATAAGATAAGTTCAGTGGCGAACTGACTTAGCAAAACCTCCCTACTCGGGCGCAAATTAAAGATCCGGAAAAAGTGACAAACAAAATGTATGGTTGCAACACAGATATTTCAAGTCACTTTTTCCGGATCTTTAATTTGCGCCCGAGTAATGTCGTGGACAGGATAGTGTCGCATCTCTAAGGGTATTGGTAAGTAAACAGGATTTGCTTTTCATTGTTGCAACCAGATTTGCCATATGCGACATTATCCTGTCGGCGACATTGTCCTATCATGCTCTTTACTCGAGTACAAAGGTTCAGTCACATTGGACGCGTGGTGTGGCATACGCTAAGCCAGCAAATGCAAGACAGTATGATACGCAAAACATAACATGGGGGAGGGCAACGAACAGGGGGGCTCAACGAACAGCCCAAACAAAATAGCAGCTTACTAGGTCATCTCCCGTGGAGTGTTCGCTGAACCCCCTGTTCGTTGACCCTTCCCCCATGTTAGTTGACAATACGCTGCGCGAGGCTCCCCCCCACGTCCCGAGTAGACTACGAGTAGTTGTGAAGGGGCAGACCAACCTTTTCGGATAGAGAAAACCCTTTTCAATGCCGTGCATTCTTGTGGATATTTTCCAATTCTTTTTCACAATTTCTGGAGATGAAATGGGACCTGGAGCTAGGGTTTTAGCGATTTTCTTAGAATTCTTAGGTGAGGACAGACCAATCCACAGATATCCTTTCTAATTATTGTAAGAAAAATCAGTTTTTTCTTTCTTTTTTTTCTTTCTTTTTTTTCTTTACCATCTTATAATGAGCCAAAGGTGAAGTGATCCCTTGAAAAGGCTTCACTTTTTCGCTGGTATAGAGTATTTCCCGGCTGATGGTACCAAAAGGAGAAAACCTATACTTGTACTCGAGTACCGTAGAAACTCGCTTTTGACGGACCGGCCTGGACTAGGACTTTTCGAAAACCTGGTACTAAGAAAACTAAGGGGCTGTTTGGGGTGACAATTTTGGGATGGCAAACCATGGTTTGCAACTACGGGACCGTTTAGTTGATGTGAATTACAAACAATGGTTTACAGCACCGATCACCAATTTTTTCACCATTTCACGCATAGGGTATGAGGTTCTTCCAACCATGGTTCCACCATGGTTTGTAGTCATACAAATTTCACAAAAATGTCACGCCAAACAGCCCCTAAGCCTTTGAGAATTTTGGAAAAGACGAGATGTTTGGCCTATCATTAATTCAGAAATTTGGCCGATTGTAAACTATGCTAGCCCGGGTCAGTTCGTTAAAAGCGAGTTTTTACGGTACTTTAACACTTTAGTGAAATCTCTTCCATTCTGGATTGTAAAACTTTCTGTGCAACAAAAGAAAGTTTAAAGCTGATTACTAAGAAGACTTACATAATGTGTTTACAGAGGCATCTGAGGGTAGAGTATGGTATTTGACGGTACTTTGATCAAAATAGGGGGCGTATGGGACCTATATTGTTTTTGTTTGTTTGTTAGGACTTCGTGTTGGGGCAGTCTTTTGTGAGGTTGTATCATATGATCCCCACTGTCGGAGCTTGACGAACAGTGGTATTTCGAGGGTCGGGATGTGGGCGGGGCGCGATAGTACCGGTAAGGTGAGGGTTGCTTGGTGCTGATCCTCGTTCCACCGCTACCCAGAGGCCAGGTATCAAAACGCAAGAGCACCTCTCAGTGCCACAGCTATTCCCCCCGCGATAACAATCAGCGGGGATGCATATCTACACAAAAAAAGAACTATGGAAGGAACAATTCTCGGTACCGGGATCATTCGTGTTCATCACAGGTCACAGAGCTTGACATAATCTTAAATAATCGGTTACAGTACCAGAGAGACTTTTACCAATCCCACCCTTCGCCCCCCTTCACCCCGAAGATGAACAGAAAAACCACTGTAGTGTGGAACGAAAAGCTCTTTTCTAAGATCCCCCTTAGCGCTAGGCATGCAAACTTAATCTAAATAGAGGTTAATAGGATTACTTAATAATTGAGAGTAAGCTTAACGGAGGTACACCTTTAAGATTTGCATTCATAGGCTCCTGCGGCGTTGGTTGTGTAGAAATTGGGGCCTCTCGAACCTCAGTGTGCCCCGAGGTATGAGTGATGTTCCATGTGCAGCAGAAAAAGTTGACGGCATTGCATTTGAAGCCAAGGATACTCAGAAGAGACATCAGAGCAACTATAGATAGTGATTTCACTAGAAAGCTATGGTTAGACACCGAGCATATCACTAAAGGAATGGAAAGTCTTGAGTGTATGGACGGAGGGAAAACCTGGAACCTAATGTTGTATACTTGAGCACAGATAAAGGTTTATGGGTTGAGTGGTTTTGGATGTTTGGGGTTTATGGGGAAGGGAAGGGGAGGAAGCGGAGGAGGAGGAAGGAAGGAAAAGAGAGAGGAGGTAGAGGAGGAGGAAGGAAGGGAAAGAAGGGAGGAAGTAGAGGAGGAAGAAAAGGTCAGAATGGGTCTTGCTTATAATTATTGTGGGCCACCACAGCAAACAAAAAAAGAATGATGAGATCCGGGGAAAAGCTATGGAACAGTGATTCAAGGCTAGCGAGCGAGGTCATATCGTTATCTGCTGTTCATACAAGGGTAGGGAACAACTAACCGGAACAAGCAGGGATATATTTGGCGTGTTAACCTTAACTAACTGTTTCATATCTTCTTGTTCGACTCTGTACTACAGTAGTACTTGTAAACAAGCTTCGCAAAGAGACCGTGTGCCTGGAGCTAGCTATTAACGCTTTTGTTGTCTGCCCATCCCATCCTATTGCCTTGTGCTGGCTCGGCCTAACCAACGGGTTTTCTGGGGGAGGATCCTTACACAGCCTCACTGCTCCACACTACCTTCGTAATTCACTCTTCCTTCCCTTTAATGCTTCCACACTTCGACGCTTTCACACTTTCGCTCTTTTCCCTTTTCACACTTTCACACTTTCACATTCCTTCTTTTCTTTCTCGTTCAATTTGTTATTTCTTTTTAAAATTACATTCCCCTTTCTCAATCGTTCCTTCCAAACCCTATCCCACTACCCTTCTAACACCCGCTATGATCAGCCCCGGCCACTGCCCGCCGCACGGACGGGCAAATGGTTGCTAAGTTTTAACGGTGTGTCCCCTGGACTCGCCTGCGGAAATTTGGAGAGGACTGCTTCGAGTTAGGCTGCCAACAATCGCTATGCTATATTTTGGGCAACTATTTTCCCACAGATCTCCTAGAAGCCAGACTCAATAAATCGAGCAACATTATAGAAGTGATTCCCTTGTGAGTTGTGAGATGAAGCGAGGAGTTTGGCGGTTGTTGCCCACTCCATGCGCTCTATCAGAGCCTGTTGCTCAACTACGAATGATGGGGATGAAATACTACGTATCTCGTATCGAAGGCGTTTGGGTGGCATGGCGCATTTTCTGATCTATAGTATATAGGTAGTTCGAGTGTCCACAAGGTTTCCTCGCCACAAATTTCCAAATTTTCTAGAACATTACCTCCTTTGCTAGGAAAATTGATAGATTTAGGGTTAGTTACTACATCATGCTAATTACTTGCTCAAAACACGGAATAGTGTAGCATGCCGGTATCATACTAAGAACCCTACCAAAAAACCCTTATAGGTTACGAACTCCAAATTCGCAATTCGGTGACAGAGCGTCAACAAGCACTGGTCAGCCTATCCTCTCTATCAACGAAATAGGACCCTACCGTCTACTCGTAACCATAGGCGGTCTCTGCGTAGCAATGATATTCACAATCCTCCCCTACCCGACCACAACCCGCAGCCTAATCCGAAGCTCCGTGTCGTCGTCCCTCTTCCTGCTAGCAAGAACATACAGCACCACATTCTCACTCCTCCAATTAAGAATCCACGGCAAATCCGGCGACGAATCAAATAAAAGCTCACCGGGCCGAAGATACGAAAAAACGGGTGTAAAACTCCTCACAGAGTCCTTCCTAACAAACGACTTCCTTCCCTCCTAGATAGACTTCACGAAATATGAACCCTCGCTCCGGGGCCGCTTTCCGAGAGAGCAGTACGACGGGATCATAGCCGGTGTGCGGAACATAACCAACTACCTATCCATAATATCCTACGCCTCAAAAACCTTCTCCCTGGGCGGTGAATGGGCAGAAGATTTGTCGGCACTACTTAGAAATGTCGACACCCAGATGCACCAAATCACTAGTCTGCTCTGCCTCCTGAGCGCGAGTTTGGCCAGTGGTAACCCTCTGCCACCGATTCTCGGCCTGCCGGAGCCATTCCGACTGGTGCGTGCGCTGGAAGAACGGGATGGAGGCCTCAAGTTGGATCATCTCGTTGAGCCAGGGTTCATGGCATTCGCGGTTGTGCAGGTCGCTGTTGGAGTCATGCGGGAAGATCTTGTTCGGGTTATTGGGATGGTCGAGGAATTGGTGGGCAGGGTGGAATTCCCGGATGAGAGGAGTTTTTCGGGTGATTTGAAAGTTAAGATGTCTTGAGGTGGTGTGTTGTGGATTTATTTTGGGTCTTTTTGGTTTCAGAGTTTTTGGGCGGGAAGGTAGGGCTTCTCTGCGATCCCATCTTCAACGATATTGGTCCGCGAGTGATTATCTGTGATGGGCTAACATAATGTTATATCGGGGGATAAATGTGAAAACTGGGAAAAAAAGGCAGCCGTATTGGCTGCCAGCATTGCTAACGCTAGAAGGTGCTCGGATGTGGAATATGCACGAATACTGGAGAGTTCGACGGAGGTTGTAGAGGTAATGGTAGAAAATGCTTAGGCATTATGGTGTTATGATGGAAAGTTCTAGGAAGTTGGAGTCCTTACTATACATTTCTTTTTTGTTACGGGGTGTTGCAGAGAATGTTCTCAACATTACCTTCCTTTCTTCTGTCAGAATGTTATGGGGAGGCCCAGGCTCATATGACCGACGGGGGATACTTTTGGGATTTACACCGTTTATATTATAGTTAAGTTACTTTCTATCTCTTTCCTGAATATCATTTAGCGGGCGGGCGGGCGAACGATTAGTTACCATTCTCATTCGCACAAGTCGCTTCATTTTGTTCCCGTCTGCCCTCCGCGAACACCAGTAAAGGGAGAGACATCATTGCCATCACGACCGAGAAATTCTTAGGTCAGCGCTCGTACTTGCAGAAGGCCGGCGTCCGCTGGTTTGCAAGTAGCATACTCGAAAAGTGCCGTAACACGGGACTGTATGGAGATAAAAAAGACTTAGCCCAGCGCCTGTTGATCGCTTGCCGGTAGGAATTTGTTGCAGTTGGGGCCGGGAAATGATCAATATTCTCATAAAATATTCCTACTCTACCGTCCCCCCGGCCGGTATATCATAAAGGTCGGAGCCGGCCAGGAACAGATATAGGCACAAAAAATCGGGAGAGGTTTGGGGGTTGAAATTTGATTTCTTTCAAGTGTTTTATGTATCATAAGGGTCTATTAACACTGCGATCACCTGCGGGTATATCATACAGGTGACCAGGAATATGTTTTCGCACAATTAGTTTAGGTTAACCTGAGAGGTAATCTCTGTCCAGTACGAAAGCATCCCCTTGTATGATATATACGGGGCAGGGTTTATTTTGCGGGTTAACCTAAATGAACTGTTCGGATACTTTTTTTTATATTTTTTATATTTTTATAAACGTATTTTCATTTCGGGCTTTCTGTGGCCTTAACAGGCTCGTCTACCCTACCACTACTACATACAAAATAATAAAACCACTACATCAACCAAATAATCCTGGTCCCGAAGGCTTCCACTCCATCCCTGGCGTAAACACCGACAACCTCCCCTTTTCCTCCTTCTTCTCTACTTCCAAATTTTTCACCTCCTCAACCGCCCTTTTCTTCTCCAACTCATCATCCTTCCTCGTCCAGTCACCCTTCTTCCTCGCCAACTCCCTACCCAAACCCAAAACCAACTTTTCCAACTTCTCCATCTTGCCGCCCAGGCGTACCAACTCCTCCATTTTCATATCCCTTTCCCCAAAAGCAATACCCTTCCCCTTAACCCTTGCCGCGTCCTTGTCCCTCTTCTCCTCCTTCTTTTCCAACCTATCCGTCACACACTCCACATGATTCAAGTTCTTTATCCCATCCATCACCTTCATCCACCCTGCCTCCTTCCTCCTCAGCTGCACCACCACACACCTCTTCACCGAGCACGAATAACCCCTGACCCAAATTCCGGCTCTTCCTAATTGGCACATTACCTCTTCCCCCACAACCCTAACCACCACCGTGGATGCCAAGCTTCCACGTTTCCTCCTCTTATCCAATTCTTCTTCACCCACCAACCATCTCGTCCCCTCACAAGATCCCACACCAGCTTCACGCAATGCAGCCTCCACTCCACCAATCCCCTCATTCCACCTCACACCCCCAACCTTTATCATCCTCGGTATGCTTTTTCCCACCTCTTTTTCAGGGTCAAACAACCCGCCCACCTTTCTCTTTTTCCCTCCATCCACCACCTGAGTGACCAAATCATCCAAACTCCTCTTAGAGGTTTCCCTTGGAAACCTCCCTTCCTCCGGTGAGGGCGTCCTCCAGGGATTCCTTCGGGCTTCTTCTTCTTCCCCTTCACTCTTCCACAACCTATTCTCCCCCAACTTAATCCTCACCTGCCTCAACTCCTCCTCCACCTCTTAACCTTCCCCTTAAAAACTTATTCTCTCTTGCGAGAGCATCTTTCGTAGGCAGACTCGATCATAAACTCAAAACTGTGGAGCTTGAAGCTATCGTGGTTGGCCTGGGATCGTTTTTTACTGGTCGAAAACCCAAAGCGGGGTTTGTGTGACAAGGTGAAATTTCAATCACTGGGATTGTAACGGTGACGGAGCATGTTCGGATACTTTATTCCTATCACTTGTATGCGAAACCTATGTGCTGTAACTGTGCCAAGGTTGTGACATCCCATGGTTACTAGCTTCATGCTGGGCCTGGACATAGAATGTTGGGGCAACCGTTGACATCAGCAAAAAGGTATCCTGCGTCAGATACACTGATGTTGCATCCTGACTCTCCTAGCCTGGACTCTACGTCCTGTGTGTCCTGTTCGTCCTGTACCCATGCGCCACATCTGGTTGCGTCTGGTGCGTCTGGAGTCCCTTGCCTATACTGGGTTCCGTCCGGACACATGCAACGAAGCAACCCTGCCTCCCATGCATCCTGACTAACCCGCAACACCATCGCACATCAGGTTTCACCACTCCCCGGCGCCCCCTGATTGTCCTTTCAGCCTTCTTGGTCTTCTAGCCCAGATGTGAGCAAGGAGTATTTCTTGGCAATGAAAATATAGTTAGTGCTGGCACCTGGTGAGAAAGCCATCATACCCTTAATCTTAAATTTGCGCTAAAGACCCCAAGTCACACTCAGAGTTCTATTTTCAGAACCACATCTTTGAATGAGCGAAAATGCCAGCTCACTCCAGTCTGAAAGTGCGTGATAGCCATAACACTCTCAAGTCTAGCATAGTGCCTGGTGGTTTCTCGGCACTTAGGCTTAAACTGGACTCGACGCGACACACTGTTTTCATCACAACCCCGGGCCTCAGGCTCAACATCCACACTCCGGGGCCACAGCTTCAACACACCACAACAGCCACACAATCCATCCTGAATCCGACACCTGGAGGTTCCTGGGCTCGATGCCAGCTGTCCAGCGGTATAAGATTCATCCTGAGAGGGCTATTATGCATGAAGTTACAGGGCTGAATGGGGTGGGGTGCTGGCGATCCCAGAACTCGATGGCAGATTCCTCCACAACCACTGCTCCGATCCTGGATCTGATTGCGGGAGATTGTTGGGCTCGACGCCAGCTACGCAACGGTATAAGGTCCATCCCTCCGCGACCTTTATTCATGATGTTACAGGGCTGAATGGGGTGGGATGCTGCCAATCCCAGAACTCGATGGAGGATTCCTCCACGACCGCTGGGCCGATCCTGGATCTGATTGCGGGGGAATGTTGGGCACGACGCCAGCTACGCGGCGGTATAAAGGACGTCTCTGTCGCATCAGAACTCAGGAAATTGCTGACACTTGTGGGTGTTGTCTTTATAGGTACCCTTGCGATCCCAGAACTCGATGGCAGATTCCTCCATGACCGTTGGACCAATCTTGAATCTGATTCGGGGAGGTTGTTAGGCTCGATGCCAGCTACGCAAGGGTATAAGATCCATCCCTCTGCGACCTTTATTCATGATGTTACAGGGCTGAATGGGGTGGGATACTGGCGATCCCAGAACTCGATGGCTGATTCCTCCACGACCGCTGGGCCGATCCTGGATCTGATTGCGGGAGAATGTTGGGCACGACGCCAGCTACGCAGCGGTATAAAGGATGCCTCTGTCGCATCAAAACTCAGGAAACCGCTGACCCTTGTGAGAGTTGTCTTTATAGGTACATCAGCAAAAAAAGCGTTTGCTCCAGACGGATAGGCATTGCGTCCGGACGCAGGAAATCCGTCTAGAGCATCCTGTCCGCCCAGCCCGCCCTCAGATGGCCCCAGCACAATGGTTGCATCCTAGTCCGTTGGGTGCAATACAACCCGAATCCTGACCGCCCAGTGCACCTGGATGGTCCATTTCACTCCCAAATCTCCCGAAGAAACCCAAGGTAAGTGACCCATAGGGCTCTGCATTGGGGAACTCTCCCTGCCCCTGATGGCCTCTACTTACAACAGACTACTTTATCACCAGGTAAAGGCTGTTCAGGCGAAAAACGATCTAAATATAGGATGACTAACCATCTATTGTCCCAGTAACGACCCAAAACATACCCCTTATTTGATCAATGCTAACAACTGTCGCACAAGGTCTCTAAGTTGTTCCCACCTTGTATTAGGCTTCATGATCGAATGAGTTGAACTATTGATTATTATCAACCTTCGGAAAGGGGCACGCTCATCCATCCAGGTTGACACTATTTATTAGTCCTAAGCGAGCGGATTCCAATGAGGTCCTTCCTGACTCTAGCGGATTGCAATAAGGCCCGGCCAGACTCTAGCGGACATCGGCAAGTGCCCGGTGAGGTATCTGCCTTTTTCTTCCTGCTGACCTCTATAGCCATGCGGACACTACAAAACCTATACTATTCGATTCCCCTCGGCGAGCGGACTCCACTGAGACCTTTCCCGACTCTGGCAGACATCTGCCCGCTGAGGTATCTGCCTTTTCCTTCCTGCTGACCTCTATAGCCATGCGGACACTTCAAAACCTAGACCATTCGATTCCCCGCGGCGAGCGGACTTCAATGAGACCCTTCCTGACTCTGGTGGATATCTGCCCCCTGAGATATCTGCCTTTTTCATCCTGCTGACCTCTACAGCCATGCGGACGCTTCGAAACCTATACCATTCGATTCCCCTCAGCCGGCGGATTCCAACGCACCCTGTCCTGATGCTGTCCGACCACTGGCTGAATTGCTATGCATACTTTTGTACTTGAGTTCCGCAGGCAAGTACTTTCAAATTGTCGGCTACTGGATGCTATAGGCATGCGGACACTTCGAGACCTATACTATTCGATTCCCCTCGGCGAGCGGACTCCAATGAGACCCTTCCCGACTCTGGCAGACATCTGCCCCCTGAGATATCTGCCTTTTTCATCCTGCTGACCTCTATAGCCATGCGGAGGCATCGAAACCTATACCATTCGATTCCCCTCGACCGGCGGATTCCAACGCACCCTGTCCCGATGTTGTCCGATGGCTGGTTGAAATGTGATTCAAACCTTTGTACATGTGTTCCCCGGGCAAGTACTATCAAATTGTCGGCTACCGGGTGCTACACGCATGCGGACGCTTCGAGAGCTATACCATTCGATTCCCTTTGGCGAGCGTTCTCTAATGAGACCCTTCTCGACTCTGGCGGACATCTGCTCGCTGAGGTATCTGCCCTTTTCACTCTCCTGACCTCTATAGCTATGTGGACCCTTCAAGACATATACCATTCAATTCCCCTCGCTGAGTGGAATCCAACGCACTCTGTCTCTACACTGTCCGACCGCTGGTTTAAGGGTTATCCATACTTTTGTACTTTAGTTCTCCCGGCAAGTACTTTCAAATTGTTAGCTACTAAGTGCTACTGTTTTCTAGACTAGCTTTAATAAATAAATTCCTATCTTAGTATCTAAATGACTCAAATAAGTAAACATAAGTAATAGTGGATGGATCTTTCAGGACAACATCAGCAAAAATTAATCCTGCGTCTGAGGCGCGGGCGCCGGGTCTGGACGCATCCGACGTCGTTTTTCCGTCCTCTGCTTCCCCAGCGTCCGGACGCCATTCCCAACGCCGATTGCGTCCTGACGTGACGTCGGACCTTACCCACATCCCGCCGCCACCCCACATCTCCTGCTCTTCTCCCCCCCCTTATCTCACGTCCTGACGTC